>ERZ1673696.3-NODE-3-length-300169-cov-30.849727_pt1 | contig 300169 bp, 279 predicted proteins | sample MGYA00580226_ERZ1673696 | MGnify/ENA primary metagenome ERZ1673696 (study PRJEB41218, sample SAMN15661743) | gut metagenome | host: Homo sapiens | place: Canada: London | collected 2015-08-20/2019-03-30 | study: EMG produced TPA metagenomics assembly of... | reverse complement strand
CATGCTGATAGCAGTACAGCACGCCGTTTTCGCTGACGATACTCAGAGCATCGGGATCCGGCTTGGGATCGGGGTCCGGTTTGGGATCGGGGGTCGGAGCGTTCAGCATTTTGCCGCTGGTATCAAACTGATAGTTCGCGGCAGGCAGAAGGTCGTTGGTCTTGGTGATCCAATAGACGCGGTCAACCACCAGCTGGCCGCTGGAGCGGGCGTAATAGTAGTTGCCGTCAAGCTGGAACAGACCCGCATAATAGCGGCTGCCATGCTGATAGCAGTACAGCACGCCGTTTTCGCTGACGATACTCAGAGCATCGGGGTCCGGCTCGGGATCAGGATCCGGCTTGGGATCAGGATCCGGCTTGGGATCGGGGTCCGGCTTGGGATCGGGGGTCGGAGCGTTCAGCATCTTGCCGTCGGCATCAAACTGGTAGTTCGCAGCAGGCAGAAGGTCGTTGGTCTTGGTGATCCAATAGGTACGGTCAACCACCAGCTGGCCGCTGGAGCGGGCATAATAGTAGTTGCCGTCAAGCTGGAACAGACCCGCATAGTAGGGATGGCCGCCCTTGTAGTAGTACAGGACACCATTTACAGTTACGATTCCGCCGCTGATCGGTGTGCTGGTCAGCACATAGGGAATATTGTAATTGATGGCATAGTTTTGTGCGTAACTGCCCTCCACTACATAGAGCGTTGCCTTCGCACTGTTGCGGAAAGTATTGTAGTGCATGGCGGTTGTCTCGCTGGGGATAACGACCTTGCTCAGGACCGGGCAGCCGGCAAACGTATTGTTGCCGATGTGCCTCACGCTGCTGGGGATCTCGATGGATTGGAGGTAATAGCACTGATAAAAAGCGGCGGGGCCAATGTAGCTCAGTGCTCCGTCAGGAGCAAACTCAACGGAGGTCACATTTGTAAATGCAAACAAATATGTACCGACGTATTGGATGCCGCTCCCGATCCGAATGGACCTGATCTGCTGAATATAGTGGATGTAGGGACGCATACCATTGCTTTGGAAGTCATAGGTCCTGCCCGTGCCATCAAGGACCATCCTGCCATCCTTATAGATGACATAAGCAATGTCATCGCCAAGCTTGCCCGCATTGAGCACATCGGCGTTGGAGCTGCTGACGTACTTGCCGGACTCAAAGAAGCAGGATTCACCGCAGAGGTCATAATTGCCCTCATAGGCCAGGCCGGTCTCATCAAACAGATAGAACTGATCGGAAAGCTTCACATAACCCGTAACCGGCTGCCCGGCGGAGAAGAACATCTTCCGGCCGCTGTCCTTATCAGTGGCCCATCCGTTATACTGCAGCTGAGCTGCATTCTCCGTGTGGCCGCAGACGGAGCATTCCAATTCGCCGGTGGTCCGGTCATACACATAAGAGTGCTCGTCGTCTGCACAGACGGGAGCCGTGCGCTTGGTGAACTGATCCAGCACCGTCTGGGTGCCGTCGGTGGCCACGTTATAGGCGGTGACGGTGGCCTGGAAGCGGTCGGCGGTGACGTCCACATAGACGCTGTCGAAGTCCAGGGTGGCCACGTCAAAGTGGAAGTCGGGATTGTTCACGATGGAATAGGACTTGCCGCCGGTGGAGCCGCAGATGTAGTACACCGTGCCGTTTTCGTCCACCTGACCGCCGGTCATGGGGGCGGTGCGGGCATAGCTGTGGTCATTGCCGGAGAAGTAGAAGTCGATGCCGGCTGCATCGCAGGCAGCGGGCAGATACTGCACATAGGTTTCGCCGCCGCCGGTGGGGTTGGTGTAGTAAGCGGGCACATGGGTCACCAGCACCTTCCAGGTGCAGGTGCTCTTGGCCGCATCCTCCACCAGCCACTGGGTGAACTGCTGAAGGGTATCCTTGTCGGAGGTGTGGTTCAGCACGGCAATATACACGTCGCCGCGCTCCACGGAGTACCAGGCGGCGGGCACGCCGAACACGCTCTTGGCGGCGATGGCGTTATTGCCGCCGTCATCAGCCTCGTGGTTGCCGATCACGTGGATCATATCCGTGTTGCGGATGCCGTCCAGAGTGAACAGGGACAGGGCGTCCTCCCACTGGTTATAGTAGCGGACGTTGTCCACCGCGTCGCCCAGCTGGACGCCGAAGGGATACTGCCCGGCCAGATGATTGGCGATGCGTTCCATGCCCTCCAGGGCGGCCTCCTCCTGGATATCGGCCAGCAGGAAGAACCGGGTCTGCTTTTCGGCGGCGGGCACGGTGAAGCTGCGGACCTCCGACCAGACGGAGCCGTCGCCCACCTGGTAATAGTAGGTGGCCCCGGCCTCAAGGCCCGTCAGGGACACCGCGTTGACGCGGTTGATCTGCTTGCTGGAGGAGTAGGAGATCAGGCGGCTTTCGCCCTCCACCTCCGCAGCGCCGGTCATGTCGGCGCTGGCTGAGATCCGGGCCACGGCCCGGGCGGCGCTGTGGACGGGATTGCTCATCCAGGTGACGGTCTTGCCGTCGGCGCTCTGGGACAGGTTATAGATCACATAATAGGGAGCGCCGGTTTCATCCCCCACAGCGTCATAGCTGTACAGGGTGATCTGATAGGAGCAGTTGCCCTCCGCGTCGGCGGCTCGCAGGTTCACGCTGCCCTGGGCGGCCGTCAGGCTGGAGATGTCGATCCGGCCGTTTTCATCGGTAACGCCCAGCAGCACATCGTTGGCGTACACGCTGACGCCGGCGGCCGCTTTGCCGTCCCGGATCACGGTGACGGAGGCGGCGGCTGCGCTGCCCACCACGGCGGTATCCGCCTGGATGCGGTACATGGCCTCAATGGGGCGGTTCGTCACGGGGGTGGTGAAGCCGGTGGCGTACTGGTTCAGGTCGCTGATGTCCAGGCCCTCCGTCTGCTTGCAGCCGTAAGACCCCTTGGTGACCTGCACGTTGACGCTGCTGCCCTCGGTGACGGAGGTGGGGATGCTGACGGAGATCACGGCCAGAGCACCGGCGGTAAACACCTGGTGGTCCACGGCGGTGATGCTCACGGACACAACGCCCGCGTCATAGGACCAGGTGCCGGTGACGCCCTCCGGGAAGGTCACACCGGTGACGGGATAGCTGCGGGAAACGGAGACATTGGCGCTCAGGGAGGTGATGGACGCCGGGTCGCTGCTGCTCAGCGCCAGCTCCCAGGTCTTGCCCACAGTGGGCTGGCCCTGAAGCTCCAGGGACACGCTGGGCACGTCCGTCTGCTCCGCGTCCACGGTAAAGTACCGGGTCTCCCGGGTGACGTTGCCGTAGCCGTCCTTCAGATAGAAGGTGATGGAGTGCAGGCCGTTGCCGAAGTGCATCAGGCCGGAGGTGCTGCCCAGGTTGTCCCGGTCATACGTGCCCCGGTAGGTGCCGTCGAAATAGAAATAGGCGGACTCCACGCCGGTGGCGTAGGGGTCGGTCTCCTCACTGTCGTCATAGGTGACGAAGAAGCGGAGATTGCCGGAATTCAGGACCGCGCCGTCCTCCAGCTCCGTCTTGGTGCCGTCATCGTTGACCAGCTGGATGGAGCTCACCACCGGGGCGGTGACATCCTGGTTGTTGGCGCCGTACACCACGCACAGGTTGTCCAGCAGGATATAGCCCTTCAGCTCGCTCTTGTCCAGCTTCACCCCGTCGGTGGTATACCAGCCGATGCCGCCGGTGGTGACCATGGCCCGGAACAGCATGCCGCTGTTGACCCGGATCTTTGCGCCGGCATAGGAGGTCAGGTCAGCCTCCAGATACTGCCAGCCGGACTTCAGCCCCTCACCGGCGCCGGCGCTGCCGTTGCTGAAGTTGATATAGGCGTTGGTCCAGCTGTTGCCGCCATCAGTACTGGTGGCAATCTGGGCCCGGAGCCAGGGGACGGGAACGCCCTCGGGGATGTAGACCCACACGCCCAGAGCGGTGGGGGTGCCGTCGATGGCCAGGTTGTCGCCCAGACCCAGGCAGGCGCCGTCGGTGCCGTTGATATTCGTCCAGTCATACTCCAGCTTCACGGCGTTGTGGCCGAAGCGGACGATATCGGCATAGGCCTCGTCGGTGTCGGACACCACGGAGCCCTTCACCACGCCGCCGCGTCCCGCGTAGTGATAGGTGGCCACGGCGTTGGCGGCCAGGCCGCTGAAGCTCTCCACGGTGGTGCCGATGGTGGAGTAATCCCAGGGGTCCTCGTCGCCGCCGTCAATAATCATGGTGGGCTCCATGCCGATGTTCACGGTGACGGAGGCCGTCAGGTCGCCCCGCACGGCGGTGACGGTGGGACTGCCGGAATACTTCACATTGTCGGTAACGGTGAACCGGTTGCCGCTGAAGCTTCCGGCGCCGGGGTCGGAGATGCTCCACTGGATATCGTTATCCTGCAGATGGACCGCCTCCGTCTGATAGGTGGCCTTGAAGCCCAGATCGCTGACGTCCTTATAGTTCAGGTTCACCTCGTCAGAGGCAAAGGCCAGCTTGTCCGGGTTCTGGATGTGCAGCACGGCGGAGCCCACCGTCTGACCGCCGCTGACCAGGTTCACCGTCACATCCCCGGTCTTGCCGGAGGAGGTGAACACGGCGCTGGCGCTGCTGCCGGACAGGTCGGTGGCGGTCACCGTGCCCATGGACGCGTCGCTGACGGTGAAAACCGCATCCTCCGGCAGGGCCTTGGCGGCAGCGCCGGAGAAATCCATGGCCTCCGCCGTCAGGGTGACGGAGGAGCCGGGGGTATAGTACTCGTCGTCGGGGGTGACGGCGGCGTGGTCAAACTCGCCGGAGGCCGCCACGGTGGACACCACCAGGATGGTGCCGGACACCACGCGCTCGCTGCCGCCGGCAGGGGTGTTGCGCATGGTCACATCCTGCTCACCCTCCCGCTGGGAGATGTAGGTGGAGGAGCCGCCCTCGTCCAGCTGGATGGCCGCCACGCAGCCCAGGGCCACCATCATCCGGGCCTCCTCGGCCGCGGTATAGCCCACGGAACGGGGGGCCATGGTGCCGTCGGCCTGGAACAGCACCACGGTGCCGTCGGCCTTGATGCCCACACAGGTGCGGGGATAGTAGCCGCTGTTGCCGGACTCGGTGATGACCACCTTACCGTCCCAGACCATGGCCACCAGGGCGTCCACGGCCTCCAGGATCTTCACGGTCTTGCCCTGTCTGGCGCTCTGATCTGCCTCGGCCTGGGCCAGGGTGGTGCCCTCCCGGAACACGTTCACGGAGCCGTCGTCAAAGGCGGCGATGAACGCGCGGCTGGAGCTGTCGTGGTGCACCACGCCGTTCATCACCAGATAGCCGGAGGGCTCGCCGGTGTTGATGTTGAACCAGGAGGCGTTGACGCCGCCCACCACGTTCAGGCCGGACTCTTTTTCATAGACATGGGCCTGGTCCGTGGTGGTTTTCAGGGTCCAGCCCTGCTCCTTGGGGTTGCGGTTGCCGTAACCGGCCACGATCTTGGCCCGGCCTCCGGCGGTGCTGACCTCCATGACGTTGGCCACCGTCTGGGAATTACCCGCATCGTTATTGGTGATAATAACTCGCTCGGAAATGTCGGGTGCAATGGAGTAGTTTTTTACCGACGTGACATGATATCCCGTGCCGTCAATGGTGCTTCCCTTGCCAAGCTCCGCGCTCTGCGGATCCAGGCCGAAAGCCGTCACTGGGAGCAGCGATACCAGCATGCAGAGCGCCAGCAGCGCTGCAGTCACTTTGGTTCGTTTCCTGTGTTGCATGTTTTCCCTTCCTTTTTGTGTGATTTATATGCTCATTGCAGACTGCAAGCATACACTTGTTCAAACAGAGCGCGCTGAAGTTCACCGGACGGCAGGAAATGGACCGCGAACCCCAGCTATGTACCCTGATTTTATATCAGCGAATACTTCTCGTATGATCTTCGATCCGCATGGTTTGCTGTATCTCCAGATACTCCGTATGGGGACGCTCCAGATCGAGAATAGCGACATGTTCTTTGCACTTACGCTCAGCCGGCGGAGAAGGCGTATGCCAATCACCATATAGCTGCGTCAGGAGTGCATCGTAGTGCGACGATATGGGGAAATCGGCGTCCTCAAAGCGCATATAGACCGTATCTTCGATCCAGGCACGAGGGAAAATGTTCTTTTTATATTTTCTGCCGCCAGCCAGAAAGGCCTGTACCATACCCGATCCGGAGCCGCTTCTGCACACGCAGAATTCTTCAAGAGGGCCTCTGGGAAGCAACCGGCAGAACTGCATGAACAGCTTTTTCGCAATACTGTCCGTCTCATAGCCCCGCGCATAGAGCGCCTTCGCGAAGATCGCCCTTGATGCGGCAAACTGCAGCCATCCTGCGGCCGGGTGACCGGACAGATTATCGCAGGGAAAAATATCTATGTAAACGCCCTGATGCATTTGCGGATCCCGCGAGTGATATTTTTCTATACAGGTGGTGTTGTTCCGCCGTAGCTTGGAAAAGGGCATCGGCCAATGCGCGCCGTGCTCCTGCTGTACATAATAAATTTCCGGGTCAAAGTCACCAGCGGCCTCGTCAAAAAAGCGCTGATACTCACTGCGGATCAAAATAACATCAATATCGTCGTCCCACGGAATAAACCCGTGGTGGCGTACAGCGCCCAAAGCAGTTCCCGCAAATAGCTGATATGAAATATGATGCCTTCTGCATACTGCATCGAAATCCTTCAGCATTTCAAGCAGAAGTTCCTGGTGCACAGTCATCTTCTCAAGTTGAACTGCCATTGATCTCCTCTCCGCCGTGGCTCAGAAAATCCGCTGCGCCTTCGGTCATGCCGCCGCGCAAGCGGTGTTCGTTGATGATTGTGTGAATCTGGTTTATATATATTTGGATCGAGGCATCTCCCCAAAAGTATATTGCTGTCAGCCTCCTGTAGCATGCTGTTCCATTTCCGCCTGCTGCAATATACGTGTCTCGACAGAGTCTCCGACGGGCTTGTGCAGGATTTTCCTGTAAATCAACTTCTGAAGGAATGCCGGAGATAAGAAAACGACCGTCTGTGCGCCGCAGGCAACCAGGAAATCCCACGGTGACGAGAAGCCTGATCGAAGCGCGCTCCATCTTGTTTTTATAAATCCCCGGTAGGTTGCATGTGAAGTCCTTCTGTCTGCCGCGTTTTCCTTGATCCTTGCAAACACCAAGTCGTCGTTGATATTTTTGCAGTAGTAGCCCTCGTGCAGGATCCTGACATACAGATCATAGTCTTCGCTGCGGGTCATCGCCTTATAGCCACCGACTTTCAGAACAGCGCTCCTCTTGTACATGACCGTCATATTATTAAACGGCTGCCGTCTCCTTGCGTATTTTTGTATTCCCTCATTATCGCAGGGAACAAGTCTCCGGCTGACAGGCTTTGCCGGGTCCTCCGTGAATTCAAGAATGTTTCCGCCGACTACCGTCAGCCTGTCATCTTCAGCAAACTCCTTCAGCTGCCGTTCGCACCGGTCCAAGACGGAGATATCATCCGAGTCCATTTTTGCGATCAATTCATTTTTGCAATGAGTAAGGCCGATATTCAATGCTGCCCCGGTGCCAATATTCTGCGGAAGGCGGACAAGATGAAGTACGGCAGGATTTTGCGCAAGATGCCGTTCCAAAACCGCATCCAGCTCTGCTGTCAGCGGCCCATCGCATACAATTACAAAGTCGTCCGTTCTGACGGTTTGATCCAGCATGCTTTGAATGGCTGTATCAAGATATACAGGTTCTTCTTTTGCATACACAGACATTAAAACTGAGTACTCCATCCTAATTTTCTCCTCTTGGACCGATATCAACTTTGAAAATACGCAGCAACTTTAAATTACGAAGCCAATGCTTTGCTTGATGAAAAAAACTTCGATTTCGCACATCTGAACGACACGCTGCTGCAATTGAAGCAAAACCTTATCGCATGATACAATTTCTTAACAACATCTACACATCTACAGGACTCAATATAAGTAAATGTGAAGAATAAAACGTTGAAATCCGGAAAGTGTTATGCTACAATATTACCATTATTTCACGATTTACTGGATGCTCCACTAAAAACGGAAAGGAAAGATATTCATGAACAAGAGTGATGCATGCCGCGAGGTAGACATGATCACGCTGATGAGTGCCCTATGGCGCCGCGCGTGGATTATCGCCCTGATCTCGGTGGTACTTGGCGCGATCTGCTTTGCCTGGGCACGCTTTCTGATTACCCCCACTTATGAAGCCAGCGCCCTGATGTACGTCAATAACACACAGGATCCCGGCAAGCCGATCAGCAATTCCGAGCTTTCCGCGGCGCAGAGCCTTGTAGACACCTATATGGTCATCCTCAGCAGCCGCGCCACCCTGGATCAGATCCGTTCAGCCGCGAAGCTGACCTATACAGACAAACAGCTCACCAAAATGATCCGTGCGCAGGCGGTCAACGGAACTGAAGTTTTCGAGATCACTGTTGCCAGCACCGATCCGCAGGAGGCCAGGAATATTGCCAACACGGTCACTCAGGTGCTTCCGGCCCGCATTGCCGACGTAGTGGAGGGCAGCTCTGTGCGGGTCGTGGATTATGCGCAGCTTCCCACCTCAAAGGCAAGCCCCAGCATTCCGCGCTATACGCTGCTGGGTATGCTGACCGGTCTTATTCTCAGTTGCGCGTTCTTTATCCTGCGGGAGCTTTTTGACAATCAGATCCGCAGCGAAGATCAATTGCTTCAGGCGTATCCCCAGATCCCGGTTTTGGCGGTTATCCCTGAGCTTTTGCAGCAAAGCAATGGCCATGACTACGGGTACAGGCAGAAGGAGGGATCCCACCAATGATCTTCAGGAAGGAACAGCCTATTCCGGAGGAAGCTGTCTCTTTAAGGGAACAGCGTGCCATGCAAGGGGACCGGCTCAGCTTTGCCGCCTCCGAGGCGTATAAGCTGCTGCGCACAAATCTGACTTTTGCCCTGCCGGATGAGAAAAAGTGCCGGGTCGTCGGTGTTACAAGCGCTATGCGCGGCGAGGGCAAGAGCACGACGTCCATCAACCTTGCCTATACGCTCGCCGAAACAGGCAAGAAGGTCCTGCTGATCGAGGCGGACATGCGGCGTCCCAATCTGGCGCGCCGTCTGGCGATCGATCCGGCTCCGGGTCTGTCCAATCTGCTGGCAGGTCTGTGTCAGGAACAGGATGTGGTTCAGGATGTCGGACTGCTGGACAGCCTCAAGGTCATTACGTCCGGCGATATCCCGCCCAATCCGTCCGAACTGCTTGGTTCGGAGCGTATGAATGCCGTAACGGCAAACCTGGTGCGAAGCTTTGATTTTGTTATTTTTGACTTGCCGCCGATAAACGCTGTTTCGGACGGCCTGGTTGTCGCCAATCTGATCCAGGGGATGCTCGTTGTCGTCCGGCAGGATTACAGCAACCGTCAGGATCTTTCGGCAACACTGCGCCAGCTGGAGTATCTGCATATCAAGGTGCTGGGCTTTGTTATGACCTGCGCCACGGCTTCCGGCGGCCGTTATGGCCGATATGCGCGCTACAGCCGCTACAAATACGGCTATGGCTACGGAGAGGAGGCACAAGCGGCTCCCGGTCCCTCCCCCAAATCCGATAAGCCCCATATGAGGAAATAAAGCGCCATGATCGACTTCCATTCGCATATTCTGCCAGCCATGGATGACGGAAGCAGGAACATCGAGGAAAGCCTGCAGATGCTGCGTATGCTTCAGGAGCAGGGCGTCGAAAGGGTTATTGCCACGCCGCATTTCTATGCGGATGAAAACCCGCCGGACGTATTTTTGCGCCGCCGCGCGGACGCCTGGGAGCATTTACGGGCACACCACACGCAGGGACTTCCTCATGTGCTTTTGGGTGCTGAGGTCCACTACTTTCAGGGGATCAGCCGCACAGCACAGGTCCGGCAGCTATGCATACAAGATACCGGTGTTCTTTTGCTGGAAATGCCTTTCAGCGGCTGGTCCTCCCGCACGGTAGAGGATCTCGCTGCGCTGGCTCAGCAGCAGGAGATGACGGTCGTGCTGGCGCATGTGGAGCGATATCTCCCCGACCAGCCCCGCGCCCTGTGGCCTAAGCTGCGGCGAATGGGCATTCTGTTCCAATGCAACGCGTCGTTCTTCCTTGACTGGCGCACGAAGCACAGGGCCGTAAAGATGCTGCGGAACCGGGAAATAGATATCCTGGGCTCGGACTGCCACGGTGTGTCCTATCGTCCGCCTCGCCTGGACGAGGCTGCGAAGTTCATTTGCCGGCATGCAGGGAATGAAGCTTTATCGCGGCTGGAGGACTGTTCCCGGAAGCTTATAGGTACGGACCGATAAATGTCAAATTCCCTGCTCTTTGAAAGCTGAACTGCACCCCATTTGTTAGATAGTATGATATACCGTCTAACAAATGGGGTGCAGTTCAAGTGGCATGGCCCTTTCATTGGAGAACTATTTTCTTCTGGCCGAACTGAACGGAAAAACTGTCCGGATTGCAAAGCTGTCCAAGGCCTGCCGGGAGCGGCTGGATCGTCTGCGGTCAAATGGATACACGCCGTGCTCGGCCGAAGTTCGCTTTGTTGTGTCGTGGAAAAAAGAAGACACAGATGAAGAGATCCCGGTGATCCTATCCGACATCCATCTGCAAAAGGACACCGCCGCACAATAAGTGCCGCGGTATTTCAAAAGGAGAACACTCATGAAAGCCCTGACCTACATAGAACACAACCATTTTGCGCTGCTGGACAAGCCGGAGCCGGAGATCATCGATCCCCGGGATGCCGTCGTGCGGGTGACGCTGGGCTCTATCTGCACCAGCGACCTGCACATCAAGCACGGTTCCGTACCCCGTGCCGTGCCCGGTATCACCGTCGGCCACGAGATGGTGGGTGTGGTGGAATCCGTCGGTGCAGCGGTCAAAACCGTGCGCCCCGGCGACCGGGTAACGGTGAATGTGGAGACCTTCTGCGGCGAATGCTATTTCTGCCAGCATGACTGGGTAAACAACTGCACCGACCCAGACGGCGGCTGGGCGCTGGGCTGCCGCATCAACGGCGGACAGGCGGAGCTTGTCCGGGTGCCCTATGCCGATCAGGGACTCAACAAGATTCCCGACAGCGTCACCAATGAGCAGGCGCTGTTTGTGGGCGATATTCTTGCCACCGGCTTCTGGGCCGCGAAGATTTCGGAGATCAAAAGTGAGGACACCGTCCTCATCATCGGCGCAGGCCCCACAGGCATCTGCACGCTGCTGTGCGCAGCACTGAAAGAGCCAAAGCGCATCATCGTCTGCGAGAAAGATCCGGCACGACTTACCTTTGTCCGGGAGCACTATCCGAAAGTGCTGACCTGCACACCGGAGGAATGCGAGGGCTTTGTGCTCTTAAATAGCGACCACGGCGGCGCTGATGTGGTGCTGGAGGTGGCAGGCGGCAAGGATACCTTCCGGCTTGCATGGCGCTGCGCCCGTCCCAACGCCATTGTAACGGTAGTTGCCCTCTACGACGAGGCACAGACGCTGCCGCTGCCGGAGATGTACGGCAAGAATCTGACCTTCAAGACCGGCGGCGTGGACGGCTGCGACTGCGCGGAAATTCTGCGCCTAATCGAGCAGGGCAAGCTGGACACCACGCCGCTCATCACCCATCGCTTTCCTCTGAGCGAAATCGAAGAAGCCTACCGCATCTTTGAAAACCGGTTGGACGGGGTCATCAAGGTGGCCATCACGGCAGATAAACCGCAAAAATTCGGCAGGCAATAATAAATGCTTGCCGTTCTAAAAGAAGAACATCCAAATTTTCCTGAGGGGACGGTGCTGTGATATGAAGGATCAGCAGAAAAAAGACGTGGCGATTCGCAGTTCAGCAGCTGAGTATTTGACTTTTGTGGCCTCCACCGGTGAGAGCGACGCCAGCTATGAAATGCGGTATGAGGACGAGAATATCTGGCTGACACAGAAGATGATGGCGGCACTGTATGATGTGACAAAGCAGACGATCTCTCAGCATATCAACCGAATTTACGCAGATGGTGAGCTTACGCCGGAAGCAACTGTCAAGAAATACTTGACAGTTCAAACCGAGGGGAATCGTCAGGTCTGCCGCAGTCAAGACCACTATAATCTCCAAATGATCATCGCCGTTGGCTTCAAGATAAACAACCAGCGTGCAGTGCAGTTCCGCAAGTGGGCCGGACAGATCGTCAAGGACCATACCATTCAGGGCTGGACTATGGATGTGGAGCGCCTCAAAAAGGGTCATATGTTCACGGACGAGTACTTTGAGCGGCAGCTGCAGCAGATCCGCGAGATTCGACTGTCGGAGCGAAAATTCTATCAGAAGGTCACCGACCTGTATGCCACGGCGTTTGACTACGATAAGGACGCCAAGACGACCCGGCAGTTCTTCCGGACCGTGCAGAACAAAATGCACTTTGCCGTTCACCGCCACACAGCAGCGGAACTGATCGTGGAACGGGCGGATGCCAGCAAAGAGCATATGGGACTGACCACTTGGGAGAATGCGCCAGAAGGGAAAATCCTGAAAGCGGATGTGACCGTCGCCAAAAACTACCTCAGTACAGAGGAAATGCGCTATCTGGAGCGCATTGTGTCGCTGTATCTGGACTATGCCGAGCTGCAGGCCGAGCGTAAGATCCCCATGAGTATGGAGGACTGGGCGAAGCGGCTGGACGGCTTCCTCGAGTTTAACGGGAACCAGCTGCTGACCAGACCCGGGAAAATCAGTGCGGAGCAGGCAAAGCTCCACGCGGAAACGGAATATGAAAAATACCGCATCATTCAGGACCGCCTGTATGAAAGCGACTTTGACCGTTTTCTCCTGCTGGAGCAGGAAGTGAACCGGAATGACCAATAAGAGCAGGATGCGGCCACCCAAATTTAAGATAACAGCGGAGGAAACCGAAGGAGAAAACCATGCGTTCCATGAGACCTGACCCGGAGATCCGGGTACAAGAAATCACCATTCCTGCAGGCCGACGCCGGATCCCGGCGCTGGTGCTGTCGCCGACGACTGTCCCGGTGCGGGCCACCGGTGTGCTGTGGCTCCACGGCGGCGGGTACATTCTCGGCATGAAGGAAATGGTGCATATGTCCCGGGCGGTCGATCTGGTGAAAAAGTTCGGGGCGGTGGTAGTGTCGCCGGGGTATCGGCTGGCCTTTGCTGCGCCATATCCTGCTGTGCTGGACGATTGCCATGCGGCGCTAGTGTAAATGAAGTCCCACGCTGCCGAGTTGGGCATCCGTGCTGACCAAATCATGGTGGGCGGCGAGAGCGCAGGCGGCGGGCTGTGCGCCGCCCTGTGCATCAAGGCCCGAGACACCGGTGTGGTGAACGTCGCCTTCCAGATGCCCCTTTACCCCATGCTGGACGACCGGGACACGGAAACCTCCCGGGACAACCACGGCAAGGTGTGGAATACCCGGCGCAACCATTTTGGCTGGCACTGTTATCTGCGGGGGCAGAAGCTGGACGGCCTGTCGCCCTATGCCGCTCCCGCCCGTCTGACGGATTTTTCCGGCCTGCCGCCTGCCTACACCTTCGTAGGGGATGGAGAGCCGTTTTATGCCGAAACGGTGCGGTATATCGAGAACCTGAAGAAATGCGGGATTCCCGCCAGCGTGGACGTATACCACTCCGATATGCACGCCTTTGACATGATGCAGCCGGATACACCCCTGAGCCGGGAAGCCGCCCGGCGGTTCAACGAACAGTTCACCTATGCCCAGGCGCATTATTTTGCGGCGCAGGGATGAGCGCAATGTGAAGAGACATCGACAGATCGGAATTTACGGAGTTGATGAAATGATTAGGAAATATGTTGACGGTGATATAGATGCAGTGATGCAAATATGGTTAAATATGAATATTCAGGCACATAGTTTTATATCTCCAGATTATTGGCAGAGCAATTTTGATACAGTAAAAGGAATGATGCCCCTTGCGGAAGTGTATGTATATGAAGATGATTGCACAAAGCAGATAGGCAGATTCATCGGAATGAACGATAACTACATTGAAGGAATTTTCGTGAAAAAAGCAGTACAATCAAAAGGAATCGGAAAGCAACTGTTAAATTACACTAAAGAAGGCAAATCTACACTAAGATTAAGCGTTTATCAGAAGAACAAGAAAGCTATTCGATTTTATCTGCGAGAAGAATTTGCCATTCAATCCGAAAACATAGATAACAATACGGACGAAAAAGAATTTGTAATGGTATGGAATCGGTAACTTCCGGTTTGTCGTACCAACTGAGAAATGAGGCAGAAACCACCCGAACCGATCAAGGAGTAACACCATGGATATCGACGCAAAATTGAGACCGCTGTACCTTCTGCAGATCCTGCAGGAATGCACGGATGAGGACAACTATCTGACCACCGCCCAGTTGGCCAGCATTCTGAAGCAGCGCTCTGGCAGGCATCTATAAGGCCCGGGATCTGAAGCGCAATGTGGTTGTGGACGGCCGGGGAAAGCTGGAAAACAAGCAGATTTTCTACATCATCGACACCATCAACGAAGCCATCAACCGGCATAAGAAAATCCGCTTCCGGAAGATTGAATACAACGTGAAGAAGGAGCGTGTGCTTCATCACGGCGGAGAGAAATACACCTTCAGCCCCTACTCCCTGGTCTGGGACGGCGACAACTACTATGTGGTGGGCTATTCGGACAAGTACGAGAACATCGGCAGCCACCGGGTAGACCGCATTGCGGAGCAGCCGGAGATTCTCGACGAGCCTGCGGTGCCGCCCAAGGCCGGTTTCTCCGTCGAAAAGTATGTGAAAACCACCTTCCGGATGTACAACGCTCCTCGCAAAGAGGTGGAGCTGCTCTGCGACAACGGCGTGATGGATGCGATCATCGACCAATTCGGGCCGGATGTCCACACCTACGCCGGAGACCTGCAGAATTTCCGGGTCATTGAGGAAGTTGCCGTTGGCAAGGTGTTCTTCAACTGGATCTTTGGTTTCGAGGGCAAGGTGCGCATCAAAGCTCCGGCGGACGTAAAAGAGCAGTACCGGCAGATGGTGGAGAATGCGGCGAAGGTTCTTTGACGTATAGGAGGTTTCCCATGACAGAAGAAAAAAACAAGCCCCACTGCCGGTGGTGCAATCTGGCTAACCCCCTCTATGTCCGCTATCACGATGAGGAGTGGGGCGTTCCGTGCCACGATGACCACGCCCTGTATGAGCTGCTGATTCTGGAAACCTTTCAGGCGGGGCTGAGCTGGGAGACGGTGCTGAACAAGCGGGCGCGGTTCCGGGAGGTCTACGACGGCTTTGACCTGGACAAGGTCTGCGCTTACGGCGAGGAAAAGATTGCCCGGCTGCTCTCTGACGAGGGCATCATCCGCAACCGGCTGAAAATCCGGGCCAGTGTCAAAAACAGCCGTATCTTCCGGGACATTCAGGAAGAATACGGCAGCTTTGATAAGTATATCTGGAGCTGGACAGGCGGGAAAATCATCTACGAAAATGACCCCGCCGTTACCACCAGCCCGCTGTCCGACGCCATTTCTAAGGACCTGAAAAAGCGGGGCATGGCCTTCGTGGGCTCCACCATCATCTACGCCTATTTGCAGGCCATCGGCGTCATCAACGCCCACAGCGACGACTGCTGGCTGCATGGCGGGAATGGCTAAACAGTTCGAAGAAAATAATTATGCCCCATTATACCCTTGATTTCGCGGGTATAATGGGGCATAATTCTACATAGAATAGTATCTCGCAGGAGGTGCGCTATGGAGTTATCTGAGATGCAGGCACGTGCGGCGGAGCTGGAACAGCTGATTGCTGATCTGCCAGCCGGTTCCATTACGAAGAAAACCGTCAACGGCAAGGAATATTTCTACCACCGCTGGACAGAGGACAAGAAGCGGCGGGAGAAGTATATTCCGGCGGATGAACTGGAGGATTTTCGCGCTCAAATCGAGCAAAGAAAAGCTCAGGAACGGGAGCTGAAAGCGCTGAAGAAGCAGCTGCCCAAGGGAAAATCTGTGGATACCTCCGCATTTACGACCAATGTCCGCACTGGCGAGGCGCTGCGCTCCTTTGCATCGCCTGTTCGGGCCTATCGCAAGCGCGAGTGCTTCCGACAGCTGCACGACTACATTTATGGCGGGCAGCAGGACAAGGTGCTTATCCTCTACGGCCTGCGCCGGACAGGAAAAACCACCATGATCCGCCAGATTTTTGCGGAGATGAGCGGCGCAGAGCTTGCCAAGGCAGCGTTCATTCAGATCACTGCAAAAGACACACTGGCAGATGTGAACCGCGACCTCAAGGCATTGGAAGCGCAGGGCTTTCGCTATGTGTTCCTCGACGAGGTGACGCTGATGGAGGATTTCATCGAGGGCGCAGCGCTGTTTTCTGATGTGTTTGCGGCCTGCGGCATGAAGATCGTGCTCTCCGGCAAGGACTCGCTGGGCTTCCTCTTTACCGAGGACGAGCAGCTCTACGGACGCTGCATCCTGCTGCACACCACGTTCATCCCTTACCGCGAGTTTGAATCCGTTCTCGGCATCCATGGCATCGACGAGTATATCCGCTACGGCGGCACCATGAGTCTCGGCGGCATCCACTACAACGAGACTTCCACCTTTGCCAGTAGGGAAAGCGCCGATGAGTATGTGGACACGGCCATTGCCCGCAACATCCAGCACTCCCTGCGCTGCTATCAGTACGAGGGGCATTTCCGGCATCTGTGGGACCTGTACGACAAAAATGAACTGACCAGCGCCATCAACCGCGTGGTGGAGGACATCAACCACAGCTTCACGCTGGAGGTGCTGTCGCAGGATTGGAAGTCCCACGACCTTGGCATTTCCGCCAGCAACCTGCGCCGGGATCGGGAGAACCCGACGGACATCCTCGACCGCATTGACCTTGCGGCTGTCACCGATAGTCTGCGAAAGCTGCTGGAGATCCGCAACAAGGCGGAGCAGACCGTAAAACTGAACGATGTTCACGCGGCGGAGGTCAAGGAGTATCTGGACTTGCTGGACTTGACGCGGGAGATCGACGTGCTGCACCTGCCGGATGTCGGCACGAGGTCCAACCGCACAGTGATCGCGCAGCCGGGTCTGCGCTATGCGCAGGCGGGCACCCTGATCCGCAGTCTGCTGCTGGGCGAAACGTTCAGCGCGCTGTCTTTGGCGGAGCGTACCGCCGTGCAGCAGCGCATCCTGACGGAGATCAAAGGGCGAATGCTGGAGGACATCGTCCTGCTGGAAACCAAGCTGGCGAACCCGAAAAAGCAGGTGTTTGTGCTGCAATTCCCCGTAGGTGAGTTTGATATGGTGGTGTTTGACCCCAACGCCGGTTCGTGTCGGATTTTCGAGATCAAGCACAGCGAGGAAGCTGTCCCGCAGCAGTACCGCCATCTGATCGACGAGCAAAAATGCGCCCAGACCGAGCATCGCTATGGCCCAATCACCGGGAGGTTTGTCCTTTATCGCGGGAAAGATCAGGTAGTAGAGGGCATTCAGTATCAGAACGTGGAAGAATATCTGAAAACACTTGTATAACAGAGCCGCGATCCTAATGTATAGCTCAGGGCGGCGGCTTTCCATCGCTCATTTCATCAATCATTTTCTCGGCTCGTATGAGCGATGCTCTCAAATCCAATATTTTTTCAGATTTTTCCCTTGGGTACCTTTTCAAATGGAATCCGATCCGTTATAATATGCTTATCAACCTAACGATATGCGCGAGGTGCCGCTATGAAGACGAAAGACAAGTCGAAGCAATATGTTATCTACTCCCGCAAGTCCAAGTTCACCGGCAAGGGCGAGAGCATCGAAAACCAGATCGAGCTGTGCCGCCAGTACATCGCCATGCACTTTGGTGACGACGCAGCGGAGAATGCGCTGGTCTACGAGGATGAGGGCTTTTCCGGCGGCAATCTGGAGCGCCCGCAGTTCAAGAAAATGATGAAGGACTCCCAGAAGATCGCCTTTGCCGCCATCGTGGTCTACCGCCTTGACCGCATCAGCCGCAACATCGGCGACTTTGCCAAACTCATCGAGGACTTAGGCGACCGGCACATCGACTTCATCTCTATCCGCGAGCAGTTCGACACCAGCTCCCCCATGGGCAGGGCCATGATGTATATCGCGTCGGTCTTTTCCCAGCTGGAGCGGGAAACCATCGCCGAGCGCATCCGGGACAACATGCACGAGCTGTCCAAAACCGGGCGCTGGTTGGGCGGCACCACGCCCACCGGTTACGCTTCGGAGAGCGAATCCAAGATAACGGTGGACGGCAAGGAGCGCAAGGCCTACAAGCTGAAGCCCATTCCGGAGGAAATCCAGCTGGTCAAAACGATTTTCTCCGTCTTCATGGAAACCGGCTCCCTTAGCAAGACCGACCAGTACCTGCTGGAGCATCGCTGCGTCACCAAGCGCGGCAAGCAGTTCACCCGCTTTGCCATCAGGGGTATCCTCACAAATCCCGTCTATATGATCGCCGACGAGACGGCGTACCAGTACCTCAAGGAGAACAACGCAGACCTGTTTGCCGAGCAGTCCGAGTTCGACGGCGAGCACGGTATCATGGCCTACAACCGCACCCTGCAGCGCCCCGGCAAGGCCAACCAGATCCGTCCCATGGAGGAATGGATCGTGGCAGTGGGCAAGCATCCGGGCATCATCTCCGGCAGCGACTGGGTGCAGGTACAGGCCATGCTGGATGTCAACAAGTCCAAGAGCTACCGCAGGCCACGCAGCAATGTGGCGCTGCTGTCGGGGCTTCTCCGTTGCGGCGAGTGCGGCGACTATATGCGCCCCAAACTGACCAACCGTACCAATGCCGATGGCGACCTAATTTATACTTATATGTGCTCCACCAAGGAGCGCAGCCACGGGACAGTGTGCGGCATGAAAAACTGCAACGGCAATACGCTGGACGCCAAGATTATCGAGGAGATCCGCAAGCTGTCCGCCGACAAGGAGACCCTTTCCAAGCTCTTGGCGCAGACCAAAAAGGTTATCAGCGGCAGCAAGGAGGGCTACGACGCGGAGCTGGCATTGCTGAAAGAAAAGCACACCGAAACGGAAGATCGTATCAAGCGTCTGGTAGAGTCCCTGTCCGTTGCCAGCGACACCTCTGCGAAGTACGTCATGGAGCAGATCGACGCGCTCCATCAGGAGAGCGAGACACAGCAGCTGCGCCTCGCCGAGCTGGAAGCCCTCACCGAACAGAGCCGGATGCTGCATCAGGAGTTCGCCTTCCATCAGGAAATGATCGAGTCCTTCGCCAGCACAGTGGATTCTGCCACGCTGGAGGAAAAACGCCGCCTACTGCGCACCATCGTCAAAAAGGTGGTCTGGGACGGCAAAAACGCCTATGTTTACCTCTTTGCAGAGGATGGAGAGGCGGATTTGCCACCCATTGACCAACCTATGTATCCGCTGGGAGAGGATAGCGAATGAAATCCTCATGCACTTCCGCGCCCAGCGGAAGCTGCAGGGGGAGGTGTCGCTGTCGGAGGCCATCGAGACGGATAAGGCCGGCAACGCCCTGTATCTGCAGGACGTGGTGGGGGCCGACGACACCATGCAGGAGGACCTGGAGGGTCGGGAGGATCAGCGGCTGATCCGGCGGCTGGTAGGGGAGTGCCTGACGCCTCGGGAGGCCGACGTGATCCGCCGCCGCTACGGCCTGGACGGCCACCCGCCCCAGACCCAGCGCCAGGTGGCCGCCGCCTACGGCATCAGCCGCAGCTATGTGTCCCGCATCGAGAAACGCGCTCTGGAGAAGCTGGAGGCGGCCCTGCGGGAGCACTGCTATCCATAAACAGCAAGAACGGGGGCGGCAGCCCCCATTCTTGCTGTTGGTTCACAAAGTCAACCCCCGGCTCTGCCGGGGGCAAAAGAAAGCCTATGGACCCACGAAAGCGCTTAATTATCATAAAGGGGAAAGACCAGACGGACTCGGTGGCTTCGTTCCGGTTTCATGACGGGAGGTGCGAGGTCGTCTATACCAGTGCACCCAATAAGACATACGACTTTCAGAGCGGTAATGGATAAGCAGCCTGTACTGGCGATTGAAGTGGACGGAACGGGCTTCCATGAAGTCGGAAGCAAACAGGCGGAGCGGGATATAAAGAAGAACTCTATTTTGGAGAAATGTGCTGTTCCTCTGCTGCGCTTGCGCACAGACGGCAGCGGAGAAAAAGAGAAGATCAAGGATATGTTGAAAACTGCACCACAGAAGTAAGAGGATAAGGGTTCTATAACAAACGTTGGGGCCAGGCTGATGCCTGGCCCCATTGTCATAAAAAAGTTGAGGATAGAGATAAAATCGTCAGCCATTTTTGTTGCCCGTTATAGCCTTCATGGCATTGCGGGCGCGTTTTGCCACATAGGCATCCCGATCATTTGCATACTGTCGCAATAGCGCCATTCCATCGGGGATGCTCCTGCGTCCAAGCAGCTCGGCGCATTGCCACCGGGCCTGGGGAAATATGCTGCGCAGCCCGGCATGTGTCAGGACGGATATGAGCAGTTCGTCTCCCTGTGCAGTCAGACAGTCCAGAACGTCCTCGGTTTCATCGTCCAAAGCCATCATTGTCAGCAAATAGTCCATATCTGCCGGGAAGAGCCCGCCTCGCTTGATAAGTGAACACACTTCATCCAGCATCTTTTCCCATTCCGGAAACATATACGGCTCTGGATCCTCCGTTCCGCAGCATTCTGCGTACTGGCGCGGTGTCATTTTCAGCCAGTGCCACAGATTGTGTATGTAATTTTCCAGTGACTTCCTCATCGCTCACACTCCTGTCTGGGCTGGGGCATCGGATGCATCCTATACCGCCCCCTATTCAATGCACTCCACCTGAACAATTACATTTGTAAATTCATCAAAATAGATCGTATATTTCCGGTCACTTACAAAGTCATCGGGGAATATTTCTTTTTTGAGAAAATGTCCAGATATAAAGTTTGTTTTTTTCCTTCGCCATTCCAAAACACATATTTATTTGTTACCGGCAGTGGGGGCGCGACTCTGGAATTGCGGTGACTGTCAATAAACTCACCTGTATACGATGATACGCCAGGGAACACGATCCTGGATGCATACAACAGGCTCAGGCCGATCGCAGCAGCAATCATAATCAGTCCCAATTTGCAATCCTTGATTTTAACTTTTCTGGCCCACGGTCTATTAAGCAGGATGCACGCAACTCCCAAAACCAGGATCACCCCGCAGACGCCCCATATCCTATACAATACTCCGGAAAAATTGAACATACCATGCCCTCAACTGAATCAATATAACATCACTCTGACAATATCAAATCCAATAATAACCGACCTGGAATCGATTGAGAATTGAAGTACGCACTATTTTCTCTTATAAAGCAATGACTAAAGCAATGACATAATTATGAAAAATATCTCGTTCACTATTATCAGACAGCTATGAAACGCAATTTTATATTCTGGCGTTAAGCCGTAGACGATGCTGCTGCCGGATTTGCTCATGGACGCCAGCTGACGGCCATGCTGCCAGGTATACGTCCACGTGCCGTCGTTCAGGGGGTTGCCTATGGCGTCGTAGGTGATGGACTTCCCGTTATATGCTGTCAGCAGGTCCGGCCAATTGGCGTCGCCGCAGGTATAGGTGCTGCTTGCTGTCCGGACGTGGCCGTCTATTAACGGCCACGTCCGTCAGCCGGGACACTTATTCTTCCTCGTCGGGTTCCTGATCCTCCAGGTCGGGAGATATTTCCCCGCGCCGCAGGCTTTCAAATTGCATGCGTTCCTCGCCCGGCAGTAGTGGAAAAATCAAAACCTGCGGCCAGCGAAAGGTGGCACGCTCTATATTGATCCGTCCACCGGCTGTTCCTTCTAACATGACGGTGCTGCATACCATCATGAATGCCTCGCCAGGTGTTTCTTCTATAACTTTCGCTATGGGATACAGGCCCACCATCTGAAACCGTTCCCACGGATAGAGGTGACGAAAGATACCCAGCAATATCACGGTAATCCCCTTGGTGGATACAATGTATACCCGGCTGAGCGCAATAATCATGGTGAACACTACACCAGTGAATATCAAGAAAAAAGCTGTGATGGTAACGGTATCAATCGCTATACGTATGGGGGGGTCAATGACCCATGAAAATGTATCAATGTAGAGAACATCAACTCCTACACCGGATATAATGAAAAACATCATCTGGTCATGCATCCCAGATGGGGAGATACGCATGTTGCCTTTTTCTAATTTCTTCATACAGTCATCCTTACCGGGCCCCTTCGGCCCATACACATATTAGAGCTCCCTCCGCTGCTTCTGCTTCTGCGGCTCGACGAGTATGTTGTTGCTGCGATGTACGTAGAACCGGCTAACTCACTAGGCAGACTATAATCCTTTAAATGTAAATGCGTAAAACCCAACCCCCTTTGCATCTTTATTTTTCATTTTAAATTGGTTGACTTCATCTTCAAATTTCTTCAAAGAACTTACCAACTTTTTTAATTCCTGATAGTCGAGTAATATCTCAACACTATCGGTTTCTGTGTTGTTTGTAGTATAAATTTTCACAAAATCAACCTCCCCATCCGTGTTGTATTCCTTTCATAAAGTGGATGCAGGCCTGCGTCTCTACCATATACAACACCGCAGCGATCGTTTTGCAACCGTTTTTTTGCAATTTTGTAAGAATTGGAATATGTCACAAAAGCAGGATGCTTTTGTGAGCATTGTGCCCAGACGAAAAACCGGATTCCTGCCGAATACAGGCAAAAACGGGAATCGCTCCCCGTGGGGGGAGCGACATGGGTGGGGTTCGACTTCTCCTGATAACGCTTTTGTCAAGCCCATTGGATTATTAAAAAATCCTCCTACCATCTCATTTCTGAGGGTAGGAGGATTCGCCAGCTTAACCTGCTGACATTGGGCCGCAGCCCCCGTTTTTCAGCTCATCTTTTCTGCCACCGACTCCAGCGCCTGGTCCATGGCGTTGCCCATGCGCTGCATGGCCTTGCCCACGGCGGTCCTTCTGGGCCGGGGACGCGGCAGAATGATGATCTCCAGCATGGCGCCCGCTACCATTCCGGCGGCCAGGCCCCACAAAAACGTACCGGTTTTACACATCCGTTACCCCTCCTTTTCATGACGCTCTTAGTATGGCCCGGGCCGCAGAAAATCATTCCGCCGCCCTTGCCAAAATCCGGAGAAGTGCGTATAATAATGAGGAAAAATTTGCGCGCACAAGGAGATTTTTTATGTCGATCGCAGTTTTACAGGAGAAGATCCGTGCCCGGAAAACGCCCCTGGCCCTGGTCCTAGGGCCGGAGGCGGACAAGCTGCCCGCCAGGATCACGAAGAATTTCACCGATATGTACGGCCCCGGCGACATGGCCCAGGCGGAGGCTCTTCGCTATCATGGCAGCCAGCTCATCAGCCAGACGGCCCCGCTGCTGCCCGCCGTGGTGCTGCAGGCGGAGCGCTATCTGCGCTACGGCTTCATGGGCATGGACGTGCTGGCCAACCTGGTGAACATGGCCAAGGCCCAGGGGCTTTACACCATAGTGGACGCCTGCACCGCCGCCCCGGCGGTGTATGTAGAGGGCGGCATCCGGGCCGACGGCGTTACCGTGACCCCCTATCCCGGCAGCGACGTGTGCCGGGTAGGGGAGGACAAATCCGTGTTTGCCGCCGTCCGCACCGGCAACCCCTCCGCCCCGGAGATCCAGAATCTGCTGTCCGGTGACCGCCGGTTATATCTGGCGGCGGCGGACCAGATGGTTCGCCATGGCGCGGCGCTGATGGCGGAGACCGATTACGTCCTGGACGTGAAGGAGCTGCGCAGCCGGGCTCCCAAGGCCTTTTTGCTGCTGCTGGGCTGCGACGGGGAGAACGCCCTGCCCGCCTTCGACGACTATGGCCGGGGGGCGCTGATCGCCGACACCGCCCTGCAATACGCCGACGCCGACGCCGTACAGGCTGCTGTCCGGCAGCTGAAGCAGCTGGTCACCGTGCTGTAAGGGAGGGCTTGCTATGACGAAAATCTATCTCATCCGCCACGCCGAGGCCGAGGGCAATCTCTATCGCATCGCCCACGGCCAGGAGGAAGGCCTGATCACCGACTATCGCGGCCCCCGCCAGATGCAGGCCCTGGCCCGGCGGTTCCGGGACATCCCGGTGGACGCCGTATACGCCAGCGACCTGATCCGCACCCAGACCACCGCCCAGGCGGTTTATCTCCCCAAGGGCCTGCCCCTGCACCTGGAGCCCGCCTTCCGGGAGGTGCACATGGGCGTGTGGGAGGGCCTGACCTGGCGCCAGATCGAGACCCGCTGGCCTTTGCAGATGATGGAGTTCAACCACCAGCTGGACCGCTGGCAGGTGGAGGGCTGTGAGACTGCCCAGACCGTGCTGGACCGGTATCTGCCTGCCCTGCGCCGGGTGGCCCGGGAGCATGACGGCCAGATGGTGGCCGTTTTCTCCCACGGCGCGGCCATGCGCATCGTCCTGGGCACGCTTCAGGGGCTGCCCCTGGCGGAGATCGGCCAGTCGCCCCACGGCGACAACACCGCCGTGTCCCTGATCGAGGCCCAGGGGGACGACCTGCGGGTGGTGTTCCGGGACGACAACAGCCACCTGACGGCCCAGGAGGGCCTCTCCACCTTCGGCAAGCAGACCTGGTGGAAAACCAAGGGCATGGTGGAGCCGGGCCAGCTGTATCGCCCGGCCAGCCATGAGCAGGGCCGCCTGTTCGGCGCGCCGGAGGGCGGACAGGGCACCGCCGTGTGGTACAACGGCCAGGAGCTGATCGGCCTGTACCAGACCGTCCGGGAGCCGGACGCCCTGCGCATCACCTGGTACGCCATGGACCCCATGTGGCGGGGCCGCCGCCAGGGGATCCCGCCTATGGGCCAGATCATCCAGCAGGGGCGGCGGCTGGGCCTGCCTTACCTGCGGCTGACCTGCACCGACGAGAGCCTGCGTCCCTTCTGGCAGCGCCTGGGCTTTCGGGGCGACGGGGCGGAGCTGGAAAAGGATATCCGCCTGCAGATTCCCGACCTGCGGCAGTGGGTCATGGAGTGATCATATCCGAAAAAACGCACCCTCAGCAAGCGGCAAAAGTGCCACTTGCTGAGGGTGCTGCTTCTTTATGGCTGGGTGTTACGCCTGGTTCGTCTCGCTGAAGCTCTCCTCCAGCTGCCGCAGGCCCGCCTCCATCTCCTGGAAGCCGGACAGATCCGGCTCCGCCAGGGTCTGCTGGGCCAGGGCCAGCTTCTGGCAGAACTGGCGGTTCAGCTCGGCATACTTGGCCCGGGACTGGGCGCACCAGGTCTCCTGCTGCCGGGTCAGCTGCCGCAGCTGCTCGATGGCCTTGGCCCGGAACTCCTCCGTCCGCCGGTGGGCGCTGATCTCGATATCGGCGATGTGGTCCTTCAGGGACTGATACTCCGCTGCCTGGGCACGGAGGTACTCCGTTTCCTTCTGGAGCTTCTGGGCCTGCTCCTGGAGCTCCCGGAGCTGTGTCTGCAATTGCAGGCAGGTGTCCGCCGCCGCGCTGTTTTCCAGCACCGCCCGGCGCAGGGTGTTCAGCTCGGCCTCCATGGCGCGGTTGCGCTCCTGCAGGCCGTGGTTTTCCTCCTCCAGAGCGGAGACCCGCTGCTGATTTTCCCGGGAGGTCTGCTGGATATAGCTGACCACGTCCTCCCGGTCGAAGCCGCCGAATAACGCTGTTTTGAAATTGGTGTTCATTCCATAGCCCCCCGCTATTCCGTAAATTTGTACACAGTATAGCACAGGGCCCCGACAAAATCAACCGTTTTTCCCGATCATGCCGTAAAGAGCCTCCAGGGCGTCAGACAGGGTGCCCAGCCGGTCAATGAGCCCCAGCTGCACCGCCTGGCTGCCGTAGAGAATGGTGCCCACGTCGTTGGACATGTCCCCGTCGGCCAGCATCAGCTGGCGGAAGTCGTCCTGGGTGATGCGGCTGTGCCGGGCCACGAAGGACACGATGCTCTCCTGCACCCGCTCAAAATACCGATAGGACTGGGGCGCGGCGATCATCAGGCCGCTCATGCGCACCGGGTGCACCGTCATGGACGCCGAGGGCACGATGAAGGTCTGCTGTCCGGACACCGCCAGGGGGATGCCGATGGAGTGTCCGCCGCCCAGCACCAGGGTCACCGTGGGCTTGGTCATACCGGCCACCATCTCCGCAATGGCAAGGCCCGCCTCAATGTCGCCGCCCACGGTGTTCAGCAGGAGCAGAACGCCGTCCACCTCCTCCGACTGCTCCAGATGGGCCAGAAGGGGCAGAACGTGCTCATATTTGGTAGTTTTCGTGTTATTGGGGGCCAGGCTGTGGCCCTCCACCTGGCCGATGATGGTCAGGCAGTATATGCTGCCCCGGCTGCTTTCCACCAGGGCCGCGCCCAGGTCGTAAAGACGCGGGGCGCTCTGGTCGCCGGACTGCTCCGGCTGCTGATTAGGTTCCTCCGTCATGGAACGCACCTCCTTATCGGAGATAGCATGTGCATTCCCGGCGAAAACATGCAGGGCGGCTCAGTGTCCGGCGTGGAGCTTCCGGAACTCCGAGGGCAGCATACCGAACACCTTTTTGAACTCGGCGGAGAACTTGCTCTGGCTCTCGTACCCCACTGCCCGGGCCACCTGGGCCAGGCTGTCGCCGGACTCCAGCAGCAGGGCCGACGCCTTTTCCATCCGGTGCTGCCGGATGTGGGCGGCGATGGAGCTGCCGTATTCCGCCTTGAACAGCTCCTTCATGGTGGAGGGATTCATCAGGAACCGGCGGGACAGCTGCTCGATGGTGATGCGGCTGTCCAGGTTTTCCGTCAGCAGCTGGTGGACCTGGTGGATGATCTCCCGCTGCTGGGGCGTCAGGCCGGCGGCGTGCTCCCCGGCGTGGGCGTCCACCGGCGGCAGGTGGGGTGCATGGGGCATGGCCTCCTCCCGGGGGCAGGTGACCTCCACCGTCCGCTCGATGACCTGGTGCAGCAGTCCCGCCACCTCCGTGTCCGCCGCCCGGTAATAGACCTCCTTGCCGATCCGGCGGCTGACCACCAGGCCGCTGTCCTTCAGCTGCCGCAGATGGTGGGAGGCGGCGGGACTGCTCATGCCCACCAGCGCCGCCAGATTCACCACGCACTCCTCGCAGTGGCACAGCAGCCAGAAAATCCGCACCCGGTTGGCGTCGGACAGCAGGCGGCACAGGCCCGCCACCGCCTGAAAGCTCTCCGCTTCCTGCATGCAATGCTCCAGCCGGGACAGGTCCCGGTCATTTCCGTGCCGGTGGGGCAGCTCTGTATGTTCCATAGCGCACACGCTCCTTCATCATTTTCCCGTTCGGCAGTTCTTTTCGCCCGAACGGCAGGAAAGGGGCAAAGACCGTTGACTTTCCCCGTTTCGTCCATTATAGTACAGTCATCAAGATTAAACAAGTGCTTAATGGTTGAATGCGCCGGCCATTGGGCAGGAAAAGGAGTTTGCCATGAAAAAGACCTATCAGATCGAAGTGGACTGCGCCAACTGCGCCAACCTCATGGAGGAGGCCGCCAAGAAAACCGAGGGCGTTGAAAGCGCCGTGGTGAATTTCATGACCCAGAAGATGATCGTGGAGTTCCGGGAGGGGACGGACCCCAAGACGGTGATGAAGGCCGTTCTGAAGAACTGCAAAAAGGTCGAGGACGACTGCGAGATCTATCTGTGAAACACAACGCGTGCCGGAAGCCATTCCGGCACGTCTGCTGAAGGAGGGGAAGAAGCATGACCAAGAAGCAAAAAAAGATGCTCTGCCGCATCATCGTCACGGCGGTGCTGGTCCTGGCCATCCGGCTGTTTTCCATCGGGGGCCTGCCCGGGACGCTGCTGTACCTGGCGGCGTACCTGATCATCGGCTATGACATTCTCCGCAAGGCCGGCAAGGGCATCCTCCGGGGCCAGGTGTTCGACGAGAACTTCCTGATGGCCGTGGCCACCGTGGGCGCCATCGGCCTGGCGTTTTACGAGAAAAGCGGCGACTTCATGGAGGCCGTGGCCGTGATGCTGTTCTATCAGATCGGCGAGCTGTTCCAGAGCTACGCCGTGGGCAAGAGCCGCCGGAACATCACCGCCCTGATGGACATCCGCCCCGACTATGCCAACATCGAGCAGAACGGACAGTTGACCCAGGTGGACCCGGACGATGTGCCCGTGGGGGCCGTCATCGTGGTCCAGCCCGGCGAGAAGGTCCCTCTGGACGGCGTGGTGCTGGAGGGGACCTCCACCCTGAACACCGCCGCCCTCACCGGCGAGAGCCTGCCCCGGGACGTCACCGGCGGCGACGAGATCATCAGCGGCTGCATCAACATGACCGGCGTGCTGAAAATCCGCACCACCCGGGCCTTCGGCGAGTCCACCGTGTCCAAAATCCTGGAGCTGGTGGAAAATTCCAGCTCCCACAAGTCCAAGTCCGAGAACTTCATCTCCAAGTTCGCCCGGGTGTATACCCCCGCCGTGTGCGGGGCGGCCCTGGCCCTGGCGGTGCTGCCGCCGGTGGTGCGTCTGCTGACGGGGCTTGACGGCGACTGGGGCACCTGGCTGTACCGCGCCCTGTCCTTCCTGGTGGTCAGCTGCCCCTGCGCCCTGGTGATCAGCATCCCCCTGAGCTTCTTTGCGGGCCTGGGCGGCGCCAGCCACGAGGGCATCCTCATCAAGGGCTCCAACTATCTGGAAACCCTGTCCAAAACCAAAACCGTAGTGTTTGACAAAACCGGCACCCTGACCCAGGGGGTGTTCGACGTCACCGGCGTCCACCACAATCAGCTTCCCCGGGAAAAGGTGCTGGAATACGCCGCCCTGGCGGAGTGCGCCTCCTCCCACCCCATCAGCAAGAGCCTGCAGCGGGCCCACGGCGGCCCCATTGACCGCCAGCGGGTTACGGATATCCAGGAGTTCAGCGGCAACGGCGTGGTGGCCAGGGTGGACGGTGTCACTGTGGCCGTGGGCAACGATAAGCTCATGGATAAGCTGGGCATTGCCTGGCACGATTGCCACAGCGTGGGTACCATTATCCACCTGGCCCTGGACGGCCAGTACGCCGGCCATATTGTCATCTCCGATGTGGAGAAGCCCCACGCCCGGGATGCCATCGCTGCCCTGAAGCGCATCGGCGTGGAAAAGACCGTCATGCTCACCGGCGACCGGGCCAAGGTGGCCGACCATGTGGCCCAGAGCTTGGGGGTGGACGAGGTCCACAGCGAGCTGCTGCCCGCCGATAAGGTGGCCCAGGTGGAGCGGCTGCTGGGTCAGTCCGGCGGCAAGCTGGCCTTTGTGGGCGACGGCATCAACGACGCGCCGGTGCTGTCCCGGGCGGATATCGGCATTGCCATGGGGGCCATGGGCTCCGACGCCGCCATCGAGGCGGCGGACGTGGTGCTGATGGACGACGATCCCCTGAAGATCGCCAAGGCCATCCGCATCTCCCGCAAGTGCATCCGCATTGTGTACGAAAACATCGCTTTCGCCCTGATCGTCAAGGCCCTGTGCCTGCTGCTGGTGGCCGTGGGCGCGGCCAATATGTGGGCCGCCATCTTCGGCGACGTGGGCGTGATGGTCATCGCCGTTCTCAACGCCATCCGTGCTTTGCGGGTAAGCAAGCTGTGATGAAACCACAAATTAAATAAGATCATGCCCGGTGCATTGCACCGGGCATGATCTTATTTTGCAGCTTTACTTTTTCTTAGCGTAGGGGGTGTTCTCCAGGGGCAGGGTCAGGCGGCGCTGACCGTCCAGACAGTAATAGGCGTCGGCAATAGCGGGAGCCGTGGGGATGGAGGTGATCTCACCGATACCGATGGCGCCTCCGGCCACGTTGAGGCCGGGCTTCTCCACCACGATGGCCTGGATCTCCGGCGGGATCTGATTGGCCCGGAACAGGCCCAGAGTGCCGTATCTGGCGGTGGGCTTGCAGGTGTCGTCAATGGGATACTGCTCCGTCAGGGCGTAGCCCATGCTCATGACCACGCCGCCCTCGATCTGTCCCTCGCAGCTCAGGGGATTCACGGCCTTGCCCACGTCGTGGGCGGCCACCAGCTTCTTGATGCGGCCGGTTTTCTTGTCCAGAACGCACATCTGGGTGGCGTAGCCGTAGGCCACATGGCTGACGGGGTTGGGCACGTCCGCGCCCAGGGGGTCCGTCTTGGCCAGATACTCGCCGTAAAACTCCTGGCCCACCAGGTCGCCCAGGGTCTTGCCCTCCAGGGCGGCGTTGAGCTTCTCGCAGGCCCGGCGGGTGGCCTCGCCGGTGACCAGAGTCTGGCGGGAGCCGGAGGTGTCGCCGGAATCCGGGGCGATCCAGGTGTTGCTGCGCTCATAGACGATGTCGTCCCGGTGGAGGCCGGTGTTGGTGACCACCACCTGCACCAGCACGGTGCCCAGTCCCTGGCCGATGCAGGAGGCGCCGGAATAAATATGCAGCTTGCGGTCCTCCTCCACGATCAGCTTGCAGCGGCCCCAGTCAGGGATGCCCACGCCCACGCCGGCGTTCTTCATGGCGCAGGCGATGCCCACCGGGTCGCCGTTTTTCACGGCCTCGTCATAGGCGGGTTTGATGGCCTCCAGCGTCTCCACCAGGCCGGTGGAGTTGTCCACGATCTGGCCGTTGGGCAGGACGCCCCCGGGACGGATGGCGTTGCGATAGCGGATCTCCCAGGGAGAAATGCCCACCAGGTCCGCCATCTCATTGAGCAGCGTCTCCGTGCAGAAGCAGGTCTGGGTCACGCCGAAGCCCCGGAAGGCTCCGGCGGGAGGATTGTTGGTATAATAGGCGCGGCCCTCGATCTCGAAGTTTTCATAGGCATAAGGCCCGGCGGCATGGGTGCAGGCCCGCTCCAGAACCGGCCCTCCCAGAGAGGCAAAGGCACCGGTGTCGGACACCACGCTGGCCTTGACCCCCTGAATGATGCCGTTTTCATCGCAGCCCATGGTGAAGTCCATGTCGAAGCTGTGGCGCTTGGGGTGGACCAGGATGGACTCCTGCCGGGACAGCTTCACCTTCACCGGCACCCGGGCGATATACGCCAGCAGGGCGGCGTGGTGCTGGACGGACATATCCTCCTTGCCGCCGAAGCCGCCACCCACCAGCATATTCTGGACCTGGCAGTGGTCATAGTCCACCCCCAGCATGGCGGCGCACTCGTGCATGGTGGTGTGCGCGCTCTGGTCCGAGGTCAGCAGGCGGACGCCGCCGTTTTCCAGGGACAGGGCCACGCAGCACTCCGGCTCCAGAAAGGCATGCTCCGTCCAGGGGGTGTGGAAGTGCTGGGTCAGCACATATTTTGCGTTCCGGATGGCTTCCTCGGCGTTGCCCCGGGAGACATGCTTATAGGCCTGAACGTTGCTCTCGTCCCCCTCGAACACCAGGGGCGCGTCCGGGGCGGCGGCCTCCTGGGGACTGTGCACGGCAGGGAGGACCTCATATTCTACCTTCACCAGCTTCTTGGAGGTCTCCAGGGTCTCCTGCTCCCGGGCGCAGATCAGGGCCACGGAGTCCCCCAGATAGTGGGTGATCTCGCCCACGCCGATCAGGGTGGGCTGGTCCTTTTTCAGGTGGCCCACGTTGACCTTGCCGGGGATGTCCTTCTGGGTCAGTACGCACACCACGCCGGGCAGGGCCTGGGCGTCGCTGACGTCGATGGACAGGACCCGGGCCCGGGCGTACCGGCTGCGCACCGCGCCGCCGTAGCACATTCCGTCCACATACACGTCGTCGGGGTACTGGCCGGTGCCCAGCACCTTTTCCTCCACGTCCAGCCGGTGGACCCGGCTGCCCATTTTCCAGTCGTCGGCGGAGGCCTCCGGCAGCTTCCCCTCCCGGAGAATCTTAGCCGCCAGCAGGATGCCGTCAATGATCTTCACATAGCCGGTGCAGCGGCAGATGTTGTTGCGGATGGCGAAGGCGGCCTCCTCCCGGGTGGGATCGGGATTCACGTCCAGCAGCCCCTTGGCGGAGATGACCATGCCGGGGATGCAGAAGCCGCACTGAACGGCTCCCGCCTCGCCGAAGGCGAAGGTATACACCTGCTTTTCCCAATCGGAAAGGCCCTCCACCGTGAGAACGGTCCGCCCCTCCAGCCGGTCGGTCTGGGGGATGCAGGCCTTGGTGGGCTTGCCGTCGATGAGAACGTGGCAGGTGCCGCAGGCACCCTCGCTGCACCCGTCCTTAACGGAGGTCAGGTGCAGGGTATCCCGCAGAAAGCGGATGAGCTTCTGATTTTTTTCCACGGTCACGCTCTGCCCGTTAACGGTGAAGGTTGCCATGTGATCGTCTCCTTTGTCCCGGCCCGCCGACATATGGGGGCATGATCTCAAACATTACCGGTAATTATACCATATTCATTCATTCTCCGCAAGGTGAAGCCTTATCCTTCTTTCAGAATAACCCGGGACTTGCTTTTCCGGTCCAACGAGTGTATGATGGCAAAAATAATAAACACAGAGAGGAGTTCTGACAATGGATCTGACGGAAAAATGCCTGGAGAGCCGGGAGATATACAAGGGCCGCATTCTGCGGCTGCGGGTGGATACGGTGGCCCTACCCAACGGGAAAACCTCCCTGCGGGAGATTGTGGAGCATCCCGGCGGCGTGGGGATCCTGGCCCTGGACGAAAACGGCTGCGTTCCCATGGTGACCCAGTACCGCTATGCCTTCTCCAGGACGCTGCTGGAGATTCCTGCCGGAAAGCGGGAGCCCGGCGAGGAGCCGTTTACCACCGCCCGGCGGGAGCTGAAGGAGGAGGTGGGGGCCACGGCGGCGGATTGGCAGCCCCTGGGGCAGATCATCGCCTCCCCGGGCTGCTTCGACGAGGTGCTGCACCTGTATCTGGCCCGGGGGCTGACCTTCGGCGATACGCACCCCGACGAGGACGAGTTTCTGGCCGTTCGGCGCATTCCCTTTGATGAGTTGGTGCACCAGTGCCTGAGTGGGCAGATTCAGGACGGCAAGACCGTTGCCGCCGTGCTGAAGGTAAAGCTCCTGCTGGGCCTGTGATTTTCCCGAAAAAACAGTGGACAAGCGTTATTAGTTGTGATAATATGAGGAATTAACAAAAGAGATAGCGCTTTTGTAGTTTCGTTTCCGTTTTGCGCGGGAGAAAGGAAGGATTTCGTCATGGCTGTGAAGGAAAGCTACGCAGGGAAAATCAACCGCAAGCTCAACAAGAAGCTCCATGTCATCGATGTGGCGGCGGGCCGGGCCCCGGCGGACCTGGTGCTGAAAAACGCCACCTATGTCAACGTGTTCTCCAACGAGCTGTGCCGCGGGGATATTGCCGTGGCGGAGGGGCTCATTGTGGGCATGGGACAGTATCGCGGCAGGGTGGAGGCCGACGTCTCCGGCAAGATCGTGCTGCCGGGCTTCATTGATGCCCATATCCATCTGGAGAGCTCCCTGGTGAGCCCCAAGGAGTTTGCCAAGGCTGTTCTGCCCCACGGCACCACCACCGTCATCACCGACCCCCACGAAATTGCCAACGTCATGGGCACCGACGGCATCGAATACATGCTCCAGGCTACCGAGGACCTGCCGGTGGACGTGCGGTTCATGCTGCCCTCCTGCGTCCCGGCCACGCCCCTGGACGAGTCCGGAGCCAATCTGGACTATCGAGCCATCGACTCCTTCTATGACCATCCCCGGGTTCAGGGCCTGGCGGAGATGATGAACTTTGTGGGCATCATCAACGGCGACAGCCAGGTGGTGGAAAAGATCGTGGCCTCCCAGGCCCACCACAAGAAGATCGACGGCCACGCCCCGGGCCTTACCGGCAACGACCTGAACGCCTATATCGCCGCCGGCGTGTATTCCGACCATGAGTGCTCCAACGTGGAGGAGGCCATGGCCAAGCTGGAGCGGGGACAGTTCATCATGATCCGGGAGGGCACCGCCGCCCGGAACCTGGAGGCCCTGGCCCCCCTGCTGTGCGAGAAATACATCGAGCGCTGCATGTTCTGCACCGACGACAAGCACCCCAACGACCTGCTGGAAAAGGGCCACATCGACTACATCGTCAAAAAGGCCATCTCCCTGGGCGCGGACCCCATCATGGCGGTGAAGGCCGCCGGGTACACCGCCGCCCGGTACTTCCTGCTGAACAACCGCGGCGCCATCGCCCCCGGGTATCTGGCGGACTTTGTGGTCATCGACAACTGGGAGAACTTCGAGATCGAGATGGTCTATAAGAAGGGCAAGCTCATGTACGACGGCGTTCTGCGGGAGTTCGACACCCCGGAGATCGACCCCTATCTGGTGAAGCGGGCCCACGACACCTTCCATGTGGCCCCTCTGTCCGCCGCCGACTTCACCGACAAGCGCCCCCACGCCGTTATCGGCATGGTGCCCGGCGAGATCGTGTCCGAGGACGCGGGCTATGCCGACCACATCGACCTGGAGCAGGACATTCTCAAGATCGCCGTAATCGAGCGGCATAAGAACACCCACCACATTGGCCTGGGCTATATCAAGGGCTACGGTCTCAAGCACGGCACCGTGGCCACCTCCATCAGCCACGACAGCCACAACATCATCGTGGTGGGCACCTCCGAGGAGGACATGGCCGCCGCCGCCAACCGGATTGTGGAGAATCGCGGCGGCATCACCGTAATGGACGGCGGCCAGATCCTGGGCGAGGTGGCCCTGCCCATCGCGGGCATCATGTCCGACGACAGCCTGGTGATGGTGAACAGCGCCCTGGAGGCCGCCAAGGACGAGGCCTTCCGGCTGGGCGTGTCCCGGGGCATTGACCCCTTCATGACCCTGAGCTTCATGGCTCTGCCGGTGATCCCGTCCCTGCGGCTGACCACCCGGGGCGTGTTCGACGTGCTGACCCAGCGGTATGTGTGATGGGCTGCTGCCTCTGAACCTCCTGGAGCTGACCTGGCACTGCCGAAAAAACTGACGATGAAAAACGGGATATCCGGCGTCTCGAACCGGGTATCCCGTTTGAATCCCTCATTATATAACAAACAGCCGCGCATGCCCAAGCGCGGCTGTTTGTTATGTTTGGGGTAGGAAAATCCCCATGGAAAAGATGGGCAGCAGGCGCTGCCAGGTATTTTCAGCGGCGAAGGAGGTAAACCATAGCCGCTCTCGGCTGCAAAATCAGAACTGGAGACGATTCTCCTTGGACCAAGTGGTCAGGTTCAGACGGGGGTAGCGCCGCCGCAGCTCCTCGGCGGTCTCGGCGTCGCCGCCGGTCATCAGAATGCGGTTGACAGCCTCCACATCGGCGGCCGGCATGCCGTGGTCAGCGGTCTTGCCGCAGTCGCGGCAGGTATAGGTCCCATTTTCGGAAACCGTCACCTCGCTGCTGCCGCAGAAGGCACAGCGATGCATCTTTGTAATCAGAGCCATTTTCGATTTTTCCTCTCTTTCCTTAAGTCCATGGGTAGGATATCATAGAATTTTACATTTGTAAAACGCATATTTTCGATTGAAGTCATGAAAAAAAGGGTGTACAATGAGGAATACAGTCAAAGAAAGACGAGGTGGGGGACATGAACGCCACAAAATACCAGATTTTCCTGAAAACCGTTGAATGCGGCAGCTTTACCAAGGCGGCGGCGGACCTGAATTTCTCACAGTCCGGAATCAGCCACGCCATCAGCTCCCTGGAGGAGGAGCTGGGGGTGACGCTGCTGAGCCGGAACCGGGGCGGCGTGACCCTGACCGGGGATGGCCGGGCCCTGCTTCCGCAGATTCAGCAGCTCTGCACGGAATATCACCGACTGGCCCAGCAGGCGGCGGACCTGCGGGGCATGGACGCGGGCCTTGTGAAGGTGGCCTCGTTTTCCAGCGTCTCCGCCCAGTGGCTGCCTATGATCCTGAAGGCTTTCAGCAAGCTGTATCCGGCCATCGAGTTCGAAATTCAGACCTGCGACTTCTACGACCAGATCGAGGAGCTGATCATCACCGGGCAGGCGGACTGCGGATTTCTGCGGATGCCGTCCCTGAAGGGACTGCAGGTGTACCCCCTGCACTTGGACCAGCTGAAGGTCATCGTGCCCTGCGGGCATCCTCTGGCCAACAGCGATCCCTTTCCGGTGGAGGCCCTGGCCACGGAGCCGGTGATCCAGCTGGAGGAGGGAGACGATTACGAAATCCGGGCCGCTTTCGACGAAATGGGCGTGCGGCCCCATGTGCGATATATCGCACGGGAGGACCGGACCATTCTGTCCATGGTGTCCAACGGCCTGGGCATCAGCCTGCTGCCGGAGCTGATGGTGCGCCACAGCCCCTACCCCCTGGTGGTATGCCAGCCGCCCAAGGCCTTTTACCGGCGCATCGCCATCGGCGTCAAGGACGAGAAGGCCCTGTCCAACTCCACCCAGCGGTTTGTGGACCACGTCCGGGCCTGGGTGCAGGTAAATGGGTTCAAGTAAGAATATCTCTTTACAAATACGCCCCACTGGGATATGATGGAGAAAGTATAAAGAATAAAGGAGAAGCTCCCATGATCTATTTCAACAGCGACTATCTGGAGGGCGCTCATCCCAGCGTGATGGCGCGGCTCAACGAGACCAATATGGTGCAGACCGTGGGCTACGGCGAGGACGAATACTGCGCGGCGGCCCGGGAGAAAATCCGCGCCGTCTGCCAGGCGCCGGAGGCTGACGTTCACTTCCTGGTGGGCGGCACCCAGACCAACACCACCGTGATCGCCTCCATTCTGCGGCCCTGGCAGGGTGTGCTGTCCGCCGACAGCGGACACATCAACTGCCACGAGGCGGGGGCCATCGAGTCCACCGGCCACAAGGTCATCACCCTGCCTGCGGCAGAGGGGAAGATCACTGCCCAGCAGGTGCAGGATTATGTGGAGTGGCACCGGAACGACGAGTCCACCGAGCACATTGTCCAGCCCGGCATGGTGTATATCTCCCACCCCACCGAGGGCGGCACCCTGTATTCCAAGGCGGAGCTGACGGCTCTGTACGACACCTGCCGGAAATACGGCCTGCCACTGTTCATCGACGGGGCCCGGCTGGGCTACGGGGTTATGGCCGACGGCTCTGAACTGACCATACCGGAGATTGCCCGCCTGTGCGACGTGTTCTATATTGGCGGCACCAAGGTGGGAGCCCTGTTCGGCGAGGCCGTGGTGATCATGAACCCGGCGCTGAAGAAGGATTTCCGCTTCATCATGAAGCAGCGGGGCGGCCGCATGGCCAAGGGCCGTCTGCTGGGCATCCAGTTTGACGCCCTGTTCACCGATGATCTGTACTTCAAGATTTCCCGCCACGCCGACGAGATGGCCTATCAGATTCGTGACATCTTCGTGTCCGCCGGTTATCCGCTGCTGTTTGACTCTCCCACCAACCAGCAGTACCCCATTATGCCGGACGATGAGCTGGCGGAGCTGGGGAAGAACTTCGGCTATGAATACTGGGAGCGGGTGGATAAGACCCATTCCGGCGTGCGCTTCTGCGCCGGCTGGGCCACCACCCAGGAGCACGTGGACGCCCTGCGGGCCGCCGTACAGGCCCTGCGAAAATAATAAAAACCGGAACAAATTGGAACAATTTGAGGAGGAACAAGCACATGGAAACTTACGGACTGGAAAAGCTGGGCATCATCAATGCCGCCGCGGTGTACCGCAATCTGACGCCGGCGCAGCTGACGGAGCACGCCCTGCGCCGGGGCGAGGGCACCCTGTCCAACACCGGTGCCCTGGTGGTAAAGACCGGCAAATACACCGGCCGCAGCGCCAACGACAAGTTTATCGTGGACACCCCCGCCATTCATGACGACATCGCCTGGGGCAAGGTGAACCGGCCCATGGACAAGGCCCGGTTCGATGCCATCTATGCCAAGGTCACGGCGTATCTGCAGAATAAGGACGTGTTCATTTTCGACGGCTTCGCCGGAGCGGACCCCAAGTATACCAAGGCCTTCCGCATCGTCAACGAGCTGGCCAGCCAGAATCTGTTCATCCACCAGCTGCTGCGCCGCCCCACGGCGGACCAGCTGGAGAGCTTCCATGAGGATTATACCATCATCGCCGCCCCCGGCTTCAAGTGCATCCCCGAGATAGACGGCACCCGGTCCGAGGCTGCCGTTCTGGTGGACTATGAGGCCCATCTGGTGGTGATCTGCGGCACCCAGTACGCCGGCGAGATCAAGAAGTCCGTGTTCTCCGTGATGAACTATGTCCTGCCCAAGCAGGGTGTGTTCCCCATGCACTGCTCTGCCAACATCGGCAAGGACGGCGACTCCGCCGTGTTCTTCGGCCTGTCCGGCACCGGCAAGACCACCCTGTCCGCCGATCCCGCCCGCAAGCTCATCGGCGACGATGAGCACGGCTGGGCCGACGACTCCGTGTTCAACTTCGAGGGCGGGTGCTACGCCAAGTGCATCAACCTCTCTCCCGAGGGCGAGCCGGAGATCTACAACGCCATCCGCTTCGGCGCGCTGGTGGAGAACGTGGTCATGGACCCCGACACCCGGGAGTTCGACTTCGACGACGACTCCCTGGCGGTGAACAGCCGGGTGGGCTATCCCGTGGAGTACATCCCCAATGCAGAGCTCTCCGGCATGAGCCCCAGCGTGCCCAAGACGGTGATCTTCCTGACGGCGGACGCCTACGGCGTGCTGCCTCCCATCAGCAAGCTGGATAAGAACCAGGCCATGTACTATTTCGTATCCGGCTTCACCAGCAAGGTGGCCGGCATTGAGATCGGCGTCACCGAGCCGGTGCCCACTTTCTCCACCTGCTTCGGCGAGCCCTTCCTGCCGCTGGATCCCTCCGTATACGCCGCCATGCTGGCGGACAAGGTGGAAAAGTCCGGCGCCAGGGTCTATCTGGTGAACACCGGCTGGAACGGCACCGGCAAGCGCATGAAGCTCCGCTACACCCGGGCCATGGTCACCGCGGCCCTGACCGGCGAGATCGAGAAGGCGGAGTTCGTCACCGACCCCACCTTCGGCGTCCAGGTGCCCACCTCCATCGAGGGCGTGCCCAGCGAGCTGCTGATTCCCGCCAACACCTGGGAGGATCAGGCGGCCTATGAGGCCAGCTGCCGGAAGCTGGCGGCCAGCTTTGTGGAGAATTTCAAGAAGTATACCCGCATGAGCGCGGAAGTGGTGGCCGCAGGCCCCAAGGCGTAACGAAACAGCAACCGGGCTGGGCGTGAAACCCAGCCCGGTTTTTGCAAAAGGAGAACCTATGTTAGAACTGCGTATTCTGGTGGACGACATCGACTATGACTCCATTGCGGAGTATCTGATCCCTGCGGTGGCGGAGAAGCTGCGCCGGGAGGAAAAGGGCGGCATCCTGGGAAACGTCCTGGCCGGGAACCCGGACGTGGCGGCCTCCGTGGCCCGGACGGTACTGGGGACCATGAGCCAGGAGCAGAAGGACCAGCTGCTGGTGCAGCTGGTGACCAAAAACCGCGAAAAGCTGCTGGATAAGGGAAACCAGGCCGTCCGCAGCCGGGGCATCGGCGTGCAGCTGTGCGACGTGGCGGTGCGGAAGCTCTGAAAAAACCGCTCAATATCGGCAGAGCAGCCGCCCCGCCGGGCGGCTGTTCTTTTTTGCTTGTAATCGGTGGAAGTTTCTGATATAATGCACTTATATGCTAATTTGGGGAGGAAGCCCTGTGGGATACCTGGAAAATTTGTGGAATGCGCTGGACTTTGGCTCCCTGCGGGATATGGTTCTGCGGCTGGTGTCGGTGTTCCTGTGCCTGACGGTGCATGAGACCTGCCATGGCCTGGCAGCGCTGGCTTTGGGGGATCCCACGGCCAAGCGGGCCCGGCGGCTGAGCCTGAACCCCCTGCGCCACATCGACTGGTTCGGCCTGCTGATGATGATTACCGTGGGCTTCGGCTGGGCCAAGCCCGTGCCGGTGGACCCCCGGTATTTCCGCCGCCCCAAGCAGGGTATGGCCCTGACGGCCCTGGCGGGGCCGGTGTCCAACTTCCTGCTGGCGCTGGTGCTGCTGTTTGCGGGGCGGCTGGTGTATGACTATGCCCCGTATTCCGCCGCCAACCAGCGGTTGCTGACCTTCCTGCTGACCACGGCGATCCTGTCTCTGGGGCTGGGGCTGTTCAACCTGATCCCCATCCCGCCGCTGGACGGCAGCAAGGTGTTGTTTTCTCTGCTGCCGGACCGGGCCTACAACACCATGCTGCGCTACGAGCGATACGGCATGCTCCTGCTGTGGGCGGTGGTGCTGCTGGGCGTGGGGGACAGATGGATGAGCGCCGCCATCCAGTGGACTTATGAGCTATTCTGCCGCGTGGTCGGCTTTTAAGAGGGTACAGGCAATTGGAAAGTCCCATTTATAAGCTGGAAAAGGTGGTTCAGGGAAAAGAGGAGCTTCAGGATTTCGAGGGGCCTCTGGACCTGATCCTGTTCCTGCTGAGCAAGAATAAGATCGAGATACAGGATATCCCCATTGCCCTGATCCTGGACCAGTATCTGGCCTATCTGGACCGGCGCAAGGAGATGGACCTGGAGGTGGCCAGCGAATTTGTGACCATGGCCGCCCACCTGATGTATATCAAGACCCGGATGCTCCTGTCCCTGGAGGACGAGGAGGCAAAAAACGAGATGGACGCCCTGATCCAGTCCCTGGCGGAGCGCCAGCGGGGCGAGGCCTATGCCCGGGTGCGCCGCCTGACGGAGCTGCTGGGCCCCATGGGCGAGTTTGGCCGCAGCATCCTGACCCGGGACCCCGAGCCTATGGAGCGGGGCAAGGTATATGAATACGACCAGCAGCCCGCCGACCTGGTCATCGCCATGCAGGAGGTCACCGACCGCCGGGGCCAGGCGGAAACGCCGCCTCTGCGGGCCTTTGACGAGATCGTCCGGCGAGAGCCCTATTCCGTGGAGCAGAAGGCCAAGGAGATCGTCCGGCGGCTGAAGGAGGGCGGCATCACCCGGTTTCTGCTGCTGTTCCGGGGCAGCCGCAGCCGCAGCGAGCTGGTGGCCACGTTTATGGCGGTGCTGGAGCTGTGCCGCAGCCGGATCATCCGGCTGGCCGGACCCGCCGCCGACTGCACCGTTACCTGCCGGGAGGACCCGGAAAACACCGAGGAATAAAACATGGAAGCAATGGAAATGAAAGAAATAGAGGCCGCGGTAGAGGGCATTCTGTTTGCCTCCGGGGAACCGGTGGCGGCGGACCGCATCGCCGTGGCCCTGGACCTGGACCGGGACACCGTGGACCAGGTGCTGCGCCGCCTGGCGGACTACTACAGCTATGAGCGCCGGGGTATGCGCCTGGTGCGGATGGAGGATACCTGGCAGCTGTGCTCCGCCCCGGAGTACGCCGACCTGATCCGCCGGGCCTTCGAGATCCGCAAGCCTGCGAAGCTGTCCCAGCCGGCTCTGGAGGTGCTGACCATCATCGCCTACTATCAGCCCACCACCCGGGCCTATGTGGACCAAATTCGCGGCGTGGACAGCGCCTACACCGTGGGCCTGCTGCTGGACCGGCACCTGATCGAGGAGTGCGGGCGGCTGCAGGTGCCGGGACGGCCCCGGCTGTACCGCACCACCAAGGCGTTTCTGCGGGCATTTCATCTGAACTCCCTGGACGATCTACCGGAGATCCCGGGCCTGGAGGCCGACGGACAGCTGCGGCTGAATGACGACGGCGCCGTTCAGGAGCCGGAACAATAATTACAGGAAGGGGGACCCTGCATGGTCGCGCTGTGGATACTGGGCATATTGCTGGCACTGATCCTGCTGGTGCTGTTTCTGCGGGTGGGGGTGCGCATCGCCTTCGGCGACGAGCTGCGGGTCACCGCCGCAGCGGGGCCTGTGCGGATGCAGATCGTGCCGAGTCCCCCGAAAAAGCCCAAAAAACAGAAAAAGCACAAGGAGAAAAAGAATCCGCCCGAAAAGCAGAAGGCAGCGCCCCGGGAGAAGCGGAAGCTGGGCCTGACGCCCGGCGATATCCGGTCGGCGCTGCCGTACCTGTGGCAGTCCCTGAAAGGGGCCCTGCGAAAGACCCGGCAGCGGCTGCGGGTGGACCCCCTGCGCCTGTCGCTGGTCCTGGGCGGGGAACCGGACCCTGCCGCCTCCGCCGAGACCTACGGCTGGCTCAGTGCGGCGGTGTGGACCTTTATGCCCCGGCTGGAGGAGCTGATGCGGATCCCCGATCCCTACATCCACCTGGACGTGGACTATTCCGCCGCCGAAACCAAAGCGGAAGGGGAGGTGGGCCTGTCCTTCCAGATCCGGGACCTGTTTGCCATCGGCTTTGCCTTCGGCATCCCGGTGCTGAAGTGGCTGCTGCGGTGGAAGAAGGAGAAGAAGCTGCGGGAGGCGGCCGCGCAGGCCGAACAGGCCCAGACGGTCCAGAAGACGGAAGAAACCGACGGTGCGAAAACGCCTGAAAACGATAAGAAAGGATGACACCCATGGAAAACAACGAGAGAAAGAACAATTCCCTGACGGAGCTGATGGAGGCGTCCATGAGCAAGATCCGCGATATGGTGGACTCCAATACCATCATCGGCGAGCCCATCCAGACCCCCGACGGCGTGACCCTGATCCCCGTGTCCCGGCTGAGCTTCGGCTTCGGCTGCGGCGGCGGCGATTACGGCAAGCAGGCCCCCAAGTTCGGCGGCGCCAGCACTGCCGGCGTGAAGGTGGAGCCGGTGGCGTTCCTGGTGGTGAAGGACGGCGTGACCCGGGTGATGCCCGTGGCGCTGCCCGCCGTGGGCACCGTGGACCGGGTCATCGATCTGGTGCCCCAGGTCATGGACCGGGTGGAGAGCTTCATCGACAAGAAGAAGGCGGAAAAAGAAACGTACTGAGTGAATAGAATGAGGTCATCGCTGTGGATATGGGGTGATCTCTGTGAGAAAACGGACGTGGCTGCTGGTGGGGCTGGCGCTGTGGTGGTGCCTGACGCCGGTGCGGGTGTGGGGCGTGTCCACCAGCGCCTCTGCCGCCGTGCTGATGGACGCGGACACCGGGCAGGTGCTGTTTGACCACAACGGCGGCCGGCGGATGCTCATCGCCAGCACCACCAAGATCATGACGGCCCTGGTGGCGCTGGAACGCGCCTCGCCTACGGACGTCATCACTGTAAAGCAGGAACACATGACAGAGGGCTCCTCCATGTACCTCAAGCCCGGAGAGCGGGTGACGGTGGAGGAGCTGCTGTACGGCCTGCTGCTGTGCTCCGGCAACGACGCGGCGGAGGCCCTGGCCGACGGCTGCGGCGGGACGGCATCCTTTGTCCGGCGGATGAACGGCCTGGCAGGGGAACTGGGGATGGAGGACACTTCCTTTGAAAACCCCAGCGGCCTAGACGGTCAGGCCCACTACTCCACCGCCCGGGACATGGCCCGTCTGGCGGCCTATGCCGCCGGGAACCATACCTTTGTGCGCCTGTGCTCCACCCGGAGCGTCACCATCGGCGGGCGCACCATGACCAATCATAACCGGCTTCTGCGGGCGGTGCCCGGGTGCATCGGCATGAAGACCGGCTACACCAGAGCCGCGGGACGGACCCTGGTCAGCGCTGCTGAACGGGACGGCCGGCGGCTGGTGGCTGTCACCCTGCAGGACGGCAACGACTGGGCGGATCATGCCGCCCTGTATGACTGGGGCTTTGCCCAACCCGCCGGGCAGGAGACGGCGGACCACCGCCGGGAGGATACGCCGTGAAGGAGCGACTGCAAAAGATCATAGCGGCTGCCGGGATATGCTCCCGCCGGGCGGCGGAGGAGCTGCTGCGGCAGGGCCGGGTCCGGGTCAACGGACAGCCCGCCGCCCTGGGAGACCAGGCGGACCCGGAGTCGGACACCGTCACGGTGGACGGCCAGCCCCTGCGGCGGGACACCCGCCGGGTGTACCTGATGCTGAACAAGCCCCGGGGCTATGTCACTACCCTGTCCGATGAGCGGGGACGGCGTACGGCGGCGGAGCTGGTGTCCGGCTGCGGCGCGCGGGTGTACCCCGTGGGGCGGCTGGACATGGACTCCGAGGGCCTGCTGCTGATGACCAACGACGGGGCCTGGATGCAGCGGCTGCTGCACCCCAGCCACCAGATTGAGAAGGAATACCGGGTCACGGTGACGGGCCCGGTGGAGGGGGCCGCCCAGCGGCTGGCCGCCATCCGGGACCTGGAGGGGGAGCGCATCCGCCCGGCCCGGGTCCGGGAACTATGGCGGGACGGCAGCAAGGCCGCCCTGTCCGTCACCATCCATGAGGGAAAAAACCGCCAGATCCGCCGGATGTGCCGCCAGGCGGGACTGGCGGTGCGGCGCTTGCAGCGGGTGCGGGAGCACACGCTGACGCTGGGGGACCTGCCAGTAGGGCAGTGGCGGTATCTGACGCAGCAGGAGCTGCGCGATTTGGAAGGAAGCGAGAAGTCGTGAGCAAAAACGTGCTCCAGACCATACGAAGCCGGACGGACAGCTTTTCCCGGGGGCAGAAGCGCATTGCCGACTATATTCTGATGAATTATGACAAGGCGGCGTTTATGACCGCCGGGCACCTGGGGCGCAAGGCCCAGGTCAGCGAGTCCACGGTGGTGCGGTTCGCCTCCCAGTTGGGGTACGACGGGTATCCCAATATGCAGCGTGCCCTGCAGGAGCTGGTCCGGGGCAAGCTCACGTCCCTGCAGCGCATCCAGGTGTCCCGGGATCAGATGCAGGAGCAGGATGTGCTCACCGGCGTGATGCAGCGGGACATGAACAGCATCCACACCGCCATCGAAAGCGTGGACCGGGCCGCCTTTGACCAGGTGGTGGACCGGCTGCTGACGGCCAGCCATATCTATCTGATGGGCGTGCGGTCGTCGGCATTTCTGGCGGGGTATCTGAACTTTTATCTGCACCTGATGTTCAAGAACGTCACCCTGGTGCAGAATGCCGCCGCCGGCGAGATCTTCGAGCAGCTCAGCCAGATCGGCCCCGGGGACGTGCTGGTGGGCATCAGCTTCCCCCGGTATTCCCAGATGGCCATCCACGCCGTGGAATATGCCCGGGACCGGGGCGCCGACGTGGTGGCCATCACCGACGGGCAGATGTCGCCGCTGTACCGCATGGCCACGGTGTCGCTGCTGGTGCGCAGCGACATGATCTCGTTTGTGGACTCCATGGCTGCTCCCCTGAGCCTGCTGAACGCACTGATCGTGGCGGTGGGGCGGCAGAAAAACGAGGAAGTGTCCGGCACCTTCTCCCAGCTGGAGAATGTCTGGTCCAAATACAACATATTCGGGAAAACGGAAGATGAATCATAAGCGAATCGCGGTGGTGGGCGGAGGAGCCGCCGGCCTGATGGCGGCCATCGCCGCCGCCGAGGGCGGCGGACAGGTGACGCTGCTGGAGCCCAACGACCGTCTGGGCAAAAAACTGAACATCACCGGTAAGGGCCGGTGCAACGTGACCAACAACTGCTCCCGGGAGGAGCTTCTGCGGAACATCCCCCGGAACGGGCGGTTTCTGTACGGGGCTTTCGCCCGGTTCGACAGCCGGGACGCCATGGCCTTTTTTGAGAAGCTGGGCGTCCCCCTGAAAACCGAGCGGGGCAACCGGGTGTTTCCCCAGTCGGACTGCGCCTTCGACGTTTCCGGGGCCTTGCGCCGCCGGTGCGAAAGGCTGGGTGTGAAGTGGGTCCGGGACCGGGCCGTATCCGTGGAAACGGCGGAGGGCCGGGTCTGCGGCGTTGCTGGAGAAAAGGAAACGTATCCGGCGGAGGCGGTGATCCTGGCCACCGGCGGCGTCAGCTATCCCGGCACCGGCTCCACCGGCGACGGATACCGCATGGCGGCGGCCCTGGGCCACGAGATCGTGCTGCCCTGCGGCTCCCTGGTGCCTCTGATCAGCGGGGACGACGCCTGCCGCCGGATGCAGGGCCTGGCCCTGAAAAATGTGGAGCTGACGGCTCTGAACGGGAAGAATAAGGTACAGTTCCGGGATTTCGGGGAGCTGCTGTTCACCCACTTCGGTGTGTCGGGGCCGCTGGTGCTGTCCGCCAGCGCCCACCTGCGGCACTGGGACCGGGAGCAGTACCGCCTGTCCATCGACCTGAAGCCGGCGCTGGACCGGGAGAAGCTGGAGGCCCGCATTCTGCGGGACCTGGGGGAGAATCCCAACCGGGACTTCGAGAAGATACTGGCCGGGCTGGTGCCCCACAGCATGGTGCCGGTGATACTGGAGCGGCTGGAGATCCCGGCGGGGCTGAAGGCCAACTCCGTGACCAAGGCCCAGCGCCGGGCACTGGAGGAGATGCTGAAGGGCTTCACTGTGTCCGTTACCGGGCCGAGACCGGTGGCGGAAGCTATCGTCACCTCCGGCGGCGTGAAGGTGAACCAGGTGCAGCCGTCTACCATGGAATCAAAGCTGACCCCGGGGCTTTATTTTGCCGGGGAAATACTGGATGTTGACGCCTATACCGGCGGCTTTAACCTACAGATCGCCTGGTCCACCGGGCATCTGGCGGGGACAAGCGCCGCCGGAGCGGAAGGAGAATGAATATGCCTGAACTGTATTCCGTAGCCATAGACGGGCCCTCCGGGGCCGGAAAGAGCACACTGGCCAAGGCCGCAGCAGCGGCCCTGGGGATCTGTTATGTGGACACCGGGGCCATTTACCGCACCATCGGATACGGGGTGTACCGCCGGGGGATCGACCCGTCGGACGCCGGAGCCGTGGCGGCGGTGCTGCCGGATATGCAGCTGGAAATGCGCTATGACCAGGCGGGCCTGCAGCGGATGATGCTGGCCGGGGAGGACGTGACGGATCAGATCCGCCTGCCGGAGATGTCCCGGTACGCCTCCACCGTCTCCGCCATTCCGGCGGTGCGGGACTTCCTGCTGGAGCTGCAGCGGGAGCAGGCCCGGCGTCACAGCGTCATCATGGACGGCCGTGACATCGGCACGGTGGTGCTGCCGGATGCCACGGTGAAGATTTTCCTCACCGCCGCGCCGGAGGTGCGGGCCATGCGCCGCTTCCGGGAGCTGGAGCAGCGCGGCACCTCCCAGCCCTATGACCAGGTGCTCCGTGAGATCGTGGACCGGGACTATGCCGATACCCACCGGGCCATCGCCCCGCTGCGCCGGGCGGAGGACGCCGTGGAGCTGGACACCGGCGCCCTGACCTTTGAGGAGAGCCTGCACCTGCTGCTGGAAACCATAAGGAGGCGGGCAAAGCTGTGAAAAATCCGCATTTTGTCCGGATTCAGAAAATCCTGGGGCCGCTGGTGCGGTTTCTGTTCCCCATTTCCCTGGAGGGGACGGAAAATCTGCCGGAGGACCGGCCGGTGATGCTCTGCGCCAACCACAGCAGCGCCTGGGACCCGGTCCTGTTTGTGGCAGCCATCCGCACCGGCTACCCCCTGCGCATCATGGCCAAGAAGCAGCTGCTGAACATCCCCATTCTGGGGCGCATCCTTCAGAACGTGGGGGCTTTCGCCGTGGACCGGGGCAACTCGGACATCCAGGCGGTGAAAACCGCCATCCAGAGCCTGAAGCAGGGCTGGAACCTGCTGATCTTCCCGGAGGGCACCCGGGTGAAGGACCCGGGCCATGCGGAGGTCAAGGGCGGCGCGGCCATGATGGCCATCCGCTCCGGGGTGGACATGGTGCCGGTGTTCATTGACACCAGGAAGCGCCCGTTCCATCGGGTGCACATCGTCATCGGCCGGCCCTATACCCCGGTGTACACCGGGCGCAAGGGCACGGCGGAGGAATACCAGGCCAACGCCGACGAGATCATGCGGCGGGCCTATGCATTGGGAGGGATCGTATGCCGGTGATCCAGGCGAAAAGCGCCGGTTTCTGCTACGGTGTGCGCCGGGCCGTGGAGCTGGCGGAGAAGACCGCCCGGGAAACCGGCGGCTGCGTGATGCTGGGCAGCATCATCCACAACGCCAATGTGGTGGCCCGGCTGGAGCAGATGGGAGCCCGCCAGGTGGATTCCCCGGATGAGGTCCACCCCGGAGACACGGTGATCATCCGCTCCCACGGGGAGACCCGGCAGGTGCTGGAGCGGCTGGAGGCCATGGGGGCCCGGTGCGTCAACGCCACCTGTCCCAACGTTCTGCACATCCAGCATATCGTGTCCCAGGCCGGTCAGGCCGGGCGTATCCCCCTGGTCATCGGCGAACCCCATCACCCGGAGGTCATGGGCGCGGCCAGCTGGTGGGACGGGACCCTGGTGTTTCCGGGGCCGGAGGGGCTGGAGCGGTGGCTGCTGGAGGACCCGGCCCGCCGGGACCTGCCCCTGACAGCGGTGGCCCAGACCACCTGCGTCCGGAGCATCTGGGAAAGTTCAAAAAAAATTCTAAAAAAACTGTGTACAAACGCGGAATTATTTGATACAATATGTGATGCTACGCATAGACGTCAGTCCGAGGCGGCGGAGATCGCCTCCCGGGTGGACGTCATGGTCGTGGTCGGAGATCGTAAAAGTGCCAACACCAAACATTTGACAGAGATTTGCCGTGAGCTGTGCCCCAGAGTGTACCAGATCGAGGGGGCGGAGGAGCTTACACCGGACCTTTTTATTGGATGTTCATTGGCGGGACTTACGGCCGGCGCGTCCACACCGGCGGGCATCATTAAGGAGGTATATACAACGATGAGCGAAGAAATCAAGAACAACGAAATCAAGGAAGAGAGCTTCGAGGAGCTGCTGGACAAATCTTTCAAGACTTTAAATACAGGAGAGAAGGTAACCGGTATCGTGACGGCTGTTGGTCCCACCGAGGTTCAGGTGGACCTGGGCTGCAAGCAGGCCGGCTACATTGCCGTGGACGAGGTGTCCGCTGATCCCAACGTGAAGCCCGAGGACGTGGTGAAGGTCGGCGACGAGATCGAGACCTACATCATCCGCGTCAACGACGTGGAGGGCTATGCCATGCTGTCCAAGAAGCGCCTGGACGCCGTGAAGGTCTGGGAGGACATCGAGGAGGCCCGCGAGAACAAGACCACCCTGGAGGGCAAGGTCACCGAGGAGAACAAGGGCGGCATCGTCGTCAACGTCAAGGGCGTGCGCGTGTTCGTGCCCGCTTCCCAGAGCGGCCAGCCCCGCGGTGCGGACCTGTCCGAGATGATCGGCCAGACTGTGTCCCTGCGGATCACCGAGGTCAACCGTGCCCGCCGCCGGGTGGTGGGTTCCATCCGTGCCGTGCAGTACGAGGCCCGTCAGGCCGCCCAGGCTGCCATCTGGGAGAGCATCGAGGTCGGCAAGCACTACACCGGCACCGTGAAGTCCATGACCAGCTACGGCGTGTTCGTGGACATCGGCGGCGTGGACGGTATGGTACATATCTCCGAGCTGTCCTGGTCCCGCATCAAGAACCCCGCCGAGGTGGTTTCCGTGGGCGACACCCTGGATGTGTACGTCATCTCCTTCGATCCCGAGAAGCACAAGATCTCCCTGGGCGTCAAGGATCACTCCTGCAACCCCTGGGACACCTTCATGAACACCTATAAGGTGGGCGACGTGGCCAACGTCCGCATCGTGAAGCTGATGACCTTCGGCGCCTTTGCCGAGGTCGTGCCCGGCGTGGATGGTCTGATCCACATCTCCCAGATCGCGGACCGCCGCATCGAGAAGCCCGGTGACGTTCTGTCCGAGGGCCAGATGGTGGACGCCAAGATCACCGCCGTGGACGAGGAGAAGCAGAAGATCTCCCTGTCCATCCGCGCTCTGCTGAACGACGAGCCCGCCGAGGACGAGGAGTAAGCTTCCCTCCGAACCGGCCTGTGTCGGAACTGAATCGCTGACAAACGGCCCCCGGTGTCGTACCGGGGGCCGTTTTTTGTACGTCGCGGGGGTCAGCGCTGGTTCTGGTTCTGATTGCTGTTCTGGTTCTGATTCTGCTTGGAATTGCGGTTCTGACGGGTGTTCTGATTCTGATTCTGGTTGTTGTTCTGGTTCTGGTTCTGATTCTGGTTCTGGTTCTGGTTCTGGTACTTGTCCATGACGGACACCTCCTTCTGTACCTGCGGTACAGGGATAGTTTGGCCGGAACCGGCGGAATCATGCACAAGTCCGGGAAAAAATCGCAAAGCGCGGCGGCGGGGTTGTTCCGGAACAGGGAATCTGGTATAATGCGGATAGAAATTTTTGCAGAGGAGGGAATCGTCATGCGGACGCTGGCCGCCATATCGCTGTCCTTTGCCGCCGCCGTTTTCGCGGCGGTCCTGCTGCCCTGGTCCGGGTGGACCTGGTGGGCGGCAATCGTCTGCGGAGCAATGGGCCTGGCGGCGGTGCTGCTGCGCCGCCGTCTGCCGGACCAGCTGCGGCTGCGGGCGGCGGTGATTCTGTTCTCCCTCTGCGGAGGACTGCTGTATTTCGGCGGGTATCAGGCCCTGGTGCAGCAGCCGGTGCTGGAGCGCTGCGGCCGGGAGGCGGAATTTTCCGCCGTCGCGGCGGACTTCGGCCAACTGACGGAGCAGGGCGGCCGGGTGACGGTGTATCCGGAGGGGCTCCGGGGCGTCAAGGCGGTCTGCTACGGCGGCCAGGAGCTGGCCCAATTGGAGCCGGGACAGCGGATCACCGGCTACGCCCGCTGGCAGGATGCCGGGCGCATTCACGAAAACGACGTGACCACCTTCACCTCCCGGGGCGTGTTCGCCCTGCTGTATGTCCAGGGGGACGTGACGGAGGAGGCGGGCAGCGCCGGGAGCCTGCGCTGGCTGCCCCAGCGGACGGCCCGGGCCCTGCGGGAAAAGATCGCCGCCATCTGGGACGACGGGACTACTGCCGCCTTCGTCACGGCGGAGCTGACCGGAGACCGGGGCGGCCTGTCCGTGGCGGACGAGACGGCCATGTCCCAGGCAGGACTTTCCCACCTGTTCGCCGTGTCCGGCCTGCACTGCGCGTTTCTGGTGAGCCTGCTGGGCCTGCTGCTGGGCAGCAGGCGGCGGCTGTCCGCCGGGGTATCCATGGCAGTGCTGGCGTTTTATATGCTGGTGGTGGGCCTGTCGCCGTCGGTGGTGCGGGCGTGCATCATGCAGGCCTTCGTGCTGGCGGCGCCCCTGTTCAAGCGGGACAGCGACGGTCTCACCAGCCTGGGCGCGGCGCTGCTGGTGATTTTGCTGGCCAACCCCTTCGCCGCCGGAAGCATCAGCTTACAGCTGAGCTTTGCGGCCACCCTGGGACTGGTGTGGCTGTCGCCGAAGCTGTACCGGAATCTGTCCCGGTTCTACACCGGGACAAGCCGGGCCGTCCGATGGGCGGTGAACTTCCTGTGCGCCAATATGTCGGCGTCCGTCTCGGCCTTGGTTTTCACCATCCCACTGACGGCCATCTACTTCAACATCCTGACCCTTACCGCCCCCATCAGCAACCTGCTGGCCGTTCCGGCGGCGGGATGGAACTTCATGGCGGGCTTTGTGACGGTGCTGGCGGGCTTTGTATGGCTGCCGGCGGCCCGGGTGCTGGGCTGGGTATGCTTCGGCCTGGTGCGGTATGTGCTGTGGGTCGCCGGGGTGCTGGCCTCGGCTCCGGGGCATGCGGTGTATTTTTCCAACGGCTTTCTGAAATACTGGCTGCTGTATGTATACGCCATGTTCGGCGGGTGCCTGCTGACCCGGGACCGGCGGCGGAAGTACGCCGTGGCCGGGGTTCTGGCGGCGGTGACGCTGGCGCTGGCGGTGGGTCTGAACACCGGACTGCACCAATATGGGGACCTGTCCGTGATGGCCCTGGACGTGGGCCAGGGGGAGAGCGTGGCCCTGTATACCCGGGAGAAGGCGGTGCTGGTGGACTGCGGATCCAGCAACAGCTATATCAGCGCCGGGGCCCGGGCGGCAGACCAGCTGGAGAGCATGGGCATCCACCGCCTGTCGGCGGTGGCGGTGACCCACTATCATGCGGACCACACCAACGGACTGGAGGAGCTGCTGGCCCGGATGCCGGTGGAACGGCTGCTGCTGCCGGAGATCCAGGATGAATACGGCGTCCGGGACCGGCTGCTGGCCCTGGCCCGGGAGCTGGACATCCCCGTGACCATGGTGACGGACACCTATCAGTTCCCCATGGGCCAGGCCATGCTGACCATCTATCCGCCGGTGGGCGCCGGGGATCTGAACGAGCAGGGGCTGACCTTCCTGTGCTCGGCGGGGGATTTCGACGCCCTGATCACCGGCGACATGGCCGGAAACACGGAAAAGAAGCTGGTGGAGCGGTTCGACCTGCCGGATATCGAGGTGCTGGTGGTGGGGCACCACGGCTCCCGGTACAGCAGCACCGACGCATTTTTGCAGCAGGTGCGGCCGGAAACGGCTATCATCAGCGTGGGAGACAACAGCTACGGCCACCCCACCCAGGAGACTATGGACCGGCTGTCCCGGAACGGGGCCGCGGTATATCGCACCGACCGGCAGGGGAACGTCCTGGTCACAGTGAACGGAGGAACGTAAATGGCGGCAAAGGCTACGAAAAAAAGCGGCGCAGCCCTGGAAAAGCTGCGGGCGGATATCAAAAGCGGCAGCCCGGAGAACGTGTACATCTTCTACGGAGAGGAGACGTATCTGCGGGACCGGTATCTGGAGGAGCTGAAGGCCCTGCTGGTGCCGGAGGGCTTTGAGGAGTTCAACTATCACCGGCTTTCCGGAAAGGGACTGACCGTCCAGGACCTGACGGAGGTGGTGGAGGCCATGCCCATGATGGCCCAGCACACCCTGACGGTGGTGACGGATATGGACCTGTTCCGGCTGGACGAGGGGCAGCGGGGGCTGCTGATCAATCTGCTGGGGGATTTCCCGGAATACGGCACGTTGGTGTTTGTATACGACGTGCTGCCCTATAAGCGGGACGGCAAAATGAAGAAGCTGTGCGCCGCCATCGGGGACCACGCGCAGGAGGTGGAGTTCTGCCAGCAGGAGCGGGACCAGCTGCTGCGGTGGATGAAGCGGCGGTTCGCGGCGGAGGGCCACGACATCGACACGGCCACGGCGGACCATCTGCTGTTCACCTGCGGCACGCTGATGACGGACCTGGTGCCGGAGATCGGGAAGATCGCTGCCTATGCCAAGGGGGAGCGCATCACCGTGGCGGACATCAACGCCGTGGCGGACCCCATTCTGGACGCCCAGGTGTTTGACATGACCAACAGCATCACTGCCGGAAAATACGACGACGCGGCCCGGGTACTGGGGGAGCTGCTGCGGATGCAGACGGAGCCCATTGTGATCCTGGCGGCGGTGGGCAAGGAGCTGCGGCGGCTGTATACCGCCCGAATGGCCCTGGACGGCGGCAAGGACCGGCTCTGGCTGAAGCAGCTGTGGAACATGAGCAGCGATTACCCGGCCAAGCTGCTGATGCAGGCGGCCAGAAAGGTGGACCACGACTGGTGCCGGACGGCGGTGCTGCGGTGCCAGCAGCTGGACCGGCGGATGAAGAGCATGAGTATGCCGGATAAGCAGAAGGAGGACGAATTGAAGCTGTTTCTGATGGAATTGGCGGGGCGCAGATGAAGCCCCGGGTAAAAGAGGTCATCGTGGTGGAGGGGCGGTATGACCGCAACGCCCTTTTGCAGGCGGTGGACGCCACGGTGGTGGAGACCGGCGGGTTCTCCGTGTTCAACGACCGGGAAAAGCTGGCGTTTTTGCGGCGGCTGGCGGAAAAGCGGGGGCTGATCCTGCTGACGGACCCGGACGGGGCGGGCTTTGTGATCCGGAACTATCTCAAGGGCGCCATTCCCCGGCAGCAGGTGAAGCAGGCCTATGTCCCGGATATCGCCGGGAAGGAGCGGCGCAAGCGCCATCCCGGCAAGGAGGGCAAGTTAGGGGTGGAGGGTATGCGGCCGGAGGTGCTGCTGGAGGCCCTGCGGCGCTGCGGCGCCACCCTGGAGGGGGAGGACGCCCCGGCCCCCGGCGGGGACCTGACCAAGGCGGACATGATGGACAAGGGCCTGGTGGGACCGAAATCCGCCGCCCGGCGGCAGCAGGTGCTGCGGGACCTGGGTCTGCCGGAGCACCTGACGGCCAACGGCCTGCTGGAGGCCCTGAATCTGCTGCTGACACGAGAGGAGTTTGAGAAGCTGTGACGGAGCCATTGGAGATCGAGCGGAAATTCCTGATCGAAATGCCGGACCGGAGCCTGCTGGACCGGTGTCCGGTGCGGTGGGAGATATGGCAGACGTATCTGCTGTCCCGGCCCGGCGTCAGCGCCCGGGTCCGCCGCCGGGTGGGGGAAACGGAGCAGTTTTTCCACACCGAAAAGCAGCGCCTGACGGACCGCACCTGCGTGGAGCGGGAGCGGGAGATCGACGCCCGGGAATATGAGGCCCTGCTGGCACAGCGGGACCCGGCGCGGGTGACCATTCACAAGATGCGCTATTGCCTGCCGGAGGGCGGACTGGTGTTCGAGATTGACGTGTATCCCTTCTGGCGGCGGCTGGCGGTGATGGAGGTGGAGCTGCAGCGGGAGGAACAGAGCTTCACCGTGCCCCGGGGGCTTCGGGTGCTGCGGGAGGTATCCGGCGACCGGCGGCTGAAAAACGCCGCCCTGGCGGGCCATGTGCCGCCGGAGGAAGAATTGTTGGCCGAAGCCGCCGGAAATGGAATAACTCCCTTGCATGGGAGTCCGGAATGTGGTAAAATAATTTGAAAATACCGGCGGGGGAACAACTGCCGGTGCATTTTCGCGGAAATCGTGCTGCGGCACGGATTCGATATCTATACGCATACATAGGAGGAAAAAAAATGTCTTTCATGATCGAAACGTCTGCCCGCCATATCCACCTGACCCAGGAGACGGTGGAGAAGCTGTTCGGCGAGGGCTATCAGCTGACCGTTCGCAAGCCCCTGTCCTATCCCGGCCAGTATGCCTGCAACGAGCGGCTGACCATCGTGGGGCCCAAGAAGGAAATGGCCAACGTGTCCATCCTGGGGCCCACCCGTAAGGCCGACCAGGTGGAGGTCTCCGCCACCGACGCCCGCACCCTGGGCATCGACGCTCCCGTCCGGGAGAGCGGCCATGTGGAGGGCTCCGGCGCATGTAAGCTCATCGGGCCCAAGGGCGAGGTGGAGCTGAGCCAGGGCGTCATCATCGCCAAGCGGCACCTGCATGTCCGCCAGGAGGACGCCGAGAAGATGGGCGTCAAGGACAAGGAGATCATCAAGGTGGCCTGCGGCGGCGAGGGCCGCAAGCTGATCTTCGATGACGTGGTGGTCCGCGTCAATGTGGACGGCGCCACCACCATGCACATTGACACCGACGAGTCTCAGGCCGCCGGCAACCCCACCGTGGGCGAGATCTATCGGTAAAAAAACAGGCAACATCCATGGGGGTGCGCGGAGCGCACCCCCATTTTTTATGAGAAAGGAGCGCGACCTATGGCGACTACACTGATCCGCAATGCCCAGGCCATCGTTACCGTGGACCGGGAGGACCGGGTGCTGCGGAACGGGAATATCCTGGTGGAGGACAACATCATCCGCTATATCGGGCCGGCGGAACGTGCGGCGGACCGCGTCATCGACGCATCCCACTGTTTTGTATATCCGGGCCTTGTGAACACCCACCATCACCTGTATCAGACCTTTACCCGGAACCTGCCTCAGGTGCAGAAAATGGAGCTGTTTCCGTGGCTGCGGACGCTGTATGAGATCTGGAGGGGACTGGACGAGGACTGCATCTGCAACAGCTCCCTGGTGGGGCTGGGGGAGCTGCTGAAATATGGCTGCACCACCTGCATGGACCATCATTATGTGTTTCCCAAGGTGGGTTCGGAGCACTTCATCGACCAGCAGTTTCGGGCAGCGGATCAACTGGGCGTCCGGTTCCATGCCACCCGGGGCAGCATGTCCCGGGGAAGGAGCGACGGAGGTTTGCCGCCGGATGACCTGGTTCAGGATGTGGACACCATCCTGCGGGACAGCCAGAGATTGGTGGAGAAATTCCACGATACATCCCGGTTTTCCATGCACCAGGTGGCCCTGGCCCCCTGCTCGCCCTTCAGCGTGACCACGGACCTGCTGAAGCAGTCAGCGGTCCTGGCCCGGTCCATGGGGGTGCGGCTGCACACCCATCTGTGCGAGACCAAGGACGAGGAGCGGTTCACCCTGGAGGCCGTGGGTATGCGGCCCCTGGCGTATATGGAAAGCTGCGGCTGGCTGGGAGAGGACGTGTGGTATGCCCACGGCATCCACTTCAACGACCAGGAGCTGCGGCTGCTGGCCCAGACCGGAACGGGCATCGCTCACTGCCCGGTGTCCAACATGAAGCTGGCCTCCGGCGTGTGCCGGGTGCCGGATATGCTGGCGCTGGGAGTGCCGGTAGGGCTGGCGGTGGATGGCTCTGCGTCCAACGACTGCTCCAACCTGCTGGCGGAGATCCGGGCGGCGTACCTGCTGCACCGGCTGACCTACAGTGCCAAGGCCCCCACCGGGTATGACCTGCTGAAAATGGCCACCATGGGCAGCGCCCGGCTTCTGGGCCGCCAGGACGAGATCGGCAGCCTGGAGGTGGGAAAGGCTGCGGACCTGTTTCTGCTGGACGTGGACCTGCTGGAGCTGGCCGGGGCCAAGCTGGACCCCGCCTGTATGCTGGGCACCGTGGGCTATGCCCGCCCGGCGGAGCTGGTGATGGTCAACGGCCGCGTGGTGGTGGAGCATGGTCGGGTGCTGGGTATGGACGAGGAACAAACCCGCGTCCGGGCCCAGCAGCTGGTGGACGGGATGCTCCAGAAAGCGGAATAAGCATGAAACAACCGGGTACGGCGCGCCGTACCCGGTTGTCGGTTATATGTGTTCAATCAGGGCCACGGCGTGGGCGGACATGCCGGAGCCGTTGCCGGTGAAGCCCAGGTGCTCCTCGGTGGTGGCCTTGACGTTGACGCAGCCGGGGCCGATGGCCAGGGCAGCGGCCAGGTTCTCCTGCATCTGCCGACGGTAGGGGCCGACCTTAGGGGCCTGGGCGATGAGGGTGGCGTCGATGTTCACCGCCCGGTATCCGGCGTCTGCCAGGGCGTCCCGGACCCGGGACAGCAGCACCAGGCTGGAGATGTTTAGAAAAGCGTCGTCACTGTCCGGAAACAGGCGGCCGATGTCTCCCAGGGCGGCGGCACCCAGCAGAGCGTCCATCACCGCGTGGGTCAGCACGTCGGCATCGGAGTGGCCGTCCAGCCCCCGGTCATAGGGGACGTGGACGCCGCCCAGGATCAGAGGACGTCCGGCGGTGAGCCGGTGGACATCGTAGCCGTGGCCCATGCGCAGATTCGTCATCTGTCCCGCCCCCGGAGGATGGCCTCGGCGATCAGCAGGTCCAGGGGGGTGGTGATCTTGATATTTTCCCGGCTGCCCGTGGCCAGGTAGACTTCCTTGCCCAGACGCTCCACGGCGGAGCAGTCGTCGGTGATCTCGGCTCCGGCGTCGATGGCGGACTGGAGGGCGGCCTTCAGCAGGCTGGCCTCGATGACCTGGGGGGTGTATACGGCGAAAAGGGTGGAGCGGTCCGGCGTGGAGAGGACGCGGCCGTCGGTGGGGTCCGCGGCCTTGATGGTGTCGGTTACCGGAACGGCGGGGGCTGCCGCATTGGTGCGGCAGGCCAGGCGGATGATCTCGTCAAACTCCGCCGGGTCCACCAGGGGACGGGCGGCATCGTGAACGGCCAGAAGCCCCGCCTTGGGGTTGGCCTCCAAGGCGGCGGCCAGGACGGACTGGGCCCGGGTGGAGCCGCCGCGGACCACCTTGACGGGCTTGTGCAGGCCGCAGCGGCCGCACAGGTCCGCCACGGTGAGAAGCAGCTCCTCCCGGGTGGCGACGATGATCTCGTCCACCAGCTCGGTCCGGTCGATGGCGCACAGGGTGCGCATCAGCACCGGTGCGCCGCACAGGTCCGTCAGCAACTTGTCCTGACCGCCCATGCGGGTGGAGGATCCGGCGGCGGGGATGATGGCCGTGCAGAAGGGGCGGGTCTTATCCTGGATCCGGCGGATTTTATCAAACAATTTTCCCATAGTTACGCTCCCAGCATCATGGCTTCGTTGATCCGCTGCTCCACAGCGGGGTAATCGTCCGTTCCCTCCACCAGCACCACCTCGGAGATGAGGATCTGCTTGGCGCTGTGGAGCATTTTGCGCTCGCCGTTGGACAGGCCCCGGCGGTGGTCCCGCCACATGAGGCCCTTGATGACCCAGGCCACCTCCAGCAGGTCGCCGCTTTTCAGCCGGGCCAGATTGTCCCGGTAGCGCTGGTTCCAGTTGGAGGACATCTGCACCTCCAGCGTGGGGATGGCGGAGAGCACCTGGCAGATGTGCTCAGCCGTGGACAGACACCGCAGGCCGATCTGACAGCAGGCGTCGATGGGGATCTTCAGCACCAGCCCCCCGGCGGGCATGCGGAACACATAGTAGCTGCTGACCCGGCTGCCCAGGCGCTCGTGGGTGATGCGCTCGATGATGCCGGCCCCGTGCATGGGGTGGACCACCTTATCGCCGATCAGAAACATGGCGGCGTCTCCTTTCCGGAATATAATTTTTCACAAATATATTATACCGGAACGGACCGGATTTGGCAAGAGGGAAAAAGACTATACGGAATCTTAGCAGGCGGGCGGATTGCATTCCCTACCGGAGGGGTGTATAATACCGGCGGGAAAAAATACCCGAAGGAAAGGGGTTTGAGGTACTATGCTGGAGTTTTTGGAGAAGGAACAGATCGACAAGGGGATCATTCAGGGGATCCGGGAATACCGGGAGAAGTATCCGGCGGCGCCGGAGCTGGCGGGGCGGGTGCCCCGGCCCCGGTATCACTATTACGGAAAGGACGTGTGGGAGGCGGCGGCTGCGGCCCTGCTGTGCGGCGAGAATCTGCTGCTGGCAGGCAGCAAGGCCACCGGCAAGAACGTGCTGGCGGAGAACCTGGCCATGGCCTTCGGACGTCCGGCCTGGGACGTGTCGTTCCATGTGAACATGGACGCCGCCAGCCTCATCGGCATGGACACCTTCGTGGGGGGACAGGTCACCTTCCGGCCGGGACCGGTGTATCTGTGCGCCAAAAACGGGGGCTTCGGCATTCTGGACGAGATCAACATGGCCAAAAATGAGGCCTTGGCTGTGCTGCACGCCACGCTGGACTTCCGGCGGGCCATCGACGTGCCGGGATATGACCGGGTGGAAGTGGACCCGGCGGCGCGGTTCATCGGCACCATGAACTATGGCTATGCCGGGACCCGGGAGCTGAACGAGGCCCTGACCAGCCGGTTCGTGGTGATCCAGATGCCTACCATCGGGGAGGAGGGTCTGGAGCGGCTGCTGGAGGATGAATTTCCCACTTTGGAGAAGAAATACCGCCAGCAGTTTGCCCAGCTGTTTCTGGACCTGCAGAAAAAGTGCGAAAGCGCGGAGATATCCTCCAAGGCTCTGGACCTGCGGGGCCTGCTGGACGCGCTGCGGCTGATCCGCCGGGGCGTCCGGGCGGGGATGGCCCTGGACATGGGCATCACCAACAAAGCCTTTGACAGCTATGAACAGGACCTGATCCGGGACGTGATCGCCGGGCGCATTCCGGCGAAGCTGGACCGGGCCCGGCTGTTTACGGACTGAGCGCCATGGGTGTGCAGACCTACAGCGCCCAGCAGCGGCGGGCGGTGAACCTGATCTGGGCAGCGGCGGGGGAATATGGGTTCGAGCCCAAATTCCTGGCCATGAAAACCGACGGGACACCGGATTTTTACATGAATTTTGTCATCGGCCTGGTATACAAGTGGTTTGGCCGGGATATGCTGGAGCAGCTGTTTGACTCGTGGCTGGGGGATGTGCGGCAGGCGGTGATGGACGACCTGGCGTGGCTGGCCCTGGAGAGCGCCGTGTATCAAAAGGAGCTGCCGGGACGTCCGGCGCTGGAGGAGCTGCGGCAGGACCACGCCCGGGAGTTCTTTGCCATGGAATATCAGACCTCCCGGCAGGAGTGGATGGCCCGGAATCAGCTGGTATACTCCATGCAGGCGGCCCGGTGGAAAAACGTGCTGGGAAAGCCGGACCGGCTGGTGACCCCCTGGGACAAGGGCCTGTATCGGGCACTGTGCTGCGGGGACGTCAGCGGGGAGGAGCTGGAGCAGGCGCTGCGGGCGTGCTTCCGGAAGTATCTGGGCTTTGACGGAAAGGTGCGGACCAAGGCGGAGCTGCGGCTGCACTTCGACAACCGGCGGTGGATCGCGTTTATGACCAAAATGGCTCCCACGGAGCTGGTGCGCACCGACGATCTGGCCATCGGACGGGCGGCCCATGCCGGGCAGGCGGGGCTTGTCCGGGCGGCGGACGCCCTGCGGTCCATGCTGCGCTCCAACGAGCGGGCGGAGGCGGACCGGGCGTATATCCAGCGGTGCTTCGGGCGGAGTATGTACGCCCCCAAGCAGCTGAGCGCCATCGAGCAGCAGCGGTGCACCGGGAATCACCTGGGGTGCAGGCTGTGGTTCACCCGGGGGTACCCGGCGGCGGACGTGCCGCCCAGCAGCGACAGCCAGCAGCTGTATGAACAGGCGGCGGAGCAGGCCCGGCTGAACCGGGCGGCCTATGCCGAAAACAGTGAGCTGTATGAAAGCGCTCTGCTGCGGCTGACGGAACAAATCCGCAATTGTATGCTGGTGCACCAGCAGCCGGAGGCCGTGACGGCCCGGCAGGGCTGGCTGGACGGGGCCAGGGTATGGCGGGAGCCGGTGCTGGGGGACGACCGGGTGTTTCTGCGGCAGGATCAGGAGCCGAAGCCCGGCTTCAGCGTGGATCTGCTGCTGGACGGCTCGGCCTCCCGGCTGCACTGTCAGGAGACCATCGCGGCCCAGGGGTATATCCTGGCCAAGAGTCTGCTGAACTGCGGCATTCCCGTGCGGGTCACCAGCTTCTGCAGCCTGCGGGGCTATACGGTGCTGCGGGTGCTGAAGGAGTACGGCGACAAGCAGGGGGAGCGGCGGATATTCGACTATTTCGCCGCAGGGTGGAACCGGGACGGCCTGGCCCTGCGGGGGATGGAGGAGTTGATGCAGTCGGCTCCGGCGGAGAAGCATCTGCTGCTGATCCTGACCGACGCCAATCCCGACGACAGCCACCGGATTCCCCCCAACGGAAAGAATCCCATCAGCCGGGAATATGACGGCAAGGCCGGGGTGGAGGACACCGCCGACGAGGTGCGGGACCTGCGCCGCCGGGGCATCCGGGTGGCCGCCATCTTTATGGGAGAGCAGGACAGCGTCCCGGCGGCGGATCAGATCTATGGCAAGGACCTGGCCCGCATCCGGCGGATGGACCAGCTGGCCCAGGCCGCCGGGCGGCTGATCCAGGATCAGATCCGGGAGCTGGCCAATTAAAAAAGAAATATTTTTGAAAAATGCGCTCTGTTGCCCTGTATACAGCAACAGGGCGTATATTTTTCCGGGAAAAGAGGGGGGATGCAGAACGACAAAAAAGGAGGGCGGTCAATGGAACAGAAGCAGGAGCCCCAGAGGCCGAAAATCGGCACGGAGGATGTGCGCCGGGCGGCAGAGATCCTGAGACGGTACCACGCCGGGAAGCGGCAGCTGGAGCAGCGCATCATCGACAACGAGCAGTTCTGGAAGCTGCGGCACTGGCAGCAGATGGAGAAGACGGGGCAGGGCGGCAATCCCGCGGACCCGCAGCCCACCAGCGGGTGGCTGGTGAACTGCATCCTGTCCAAGCATGCGGACGCCATGGACTGTTATCCGGAGCCCACGGTGCTGCCCCGGGAGCCCGGGGACCGGGAGGAGGCCCGGAAGCTGACAAGAATCCTGCCGGTGGTGCTGAAGAAGAACGGGTTCAAGCGGACGTATTCCAGCGCATGGTGGTACAAGCTGAAATCCGGGTGCGCCGTGTACGGCGTGTTCTGGGACGCGGGGAAGCTCAACGGACTGGGGGACATCGCCATCCGGCGGATGGACCTGCTGAACCTGTTCTGGGAGCCGGGGGTCACGGATATCCAGGACTCGCCTCACTTCTTCTCCACGGAGCTGCAGGACCGGGAGGCCCTGGAGGAGCGGTATCCCTGGGCCAAGGGCAAGGCCGACCGGGGCGGCTGGAGCGTGAGCCGGTATCTGTATGACGATGCGGTGGACACCTCCGGAAAGGTGCTGGTGGTGGACTGGTACTATCACACCCGGGAGAACGGGCGGAAGGTGCTGCAATACTGCAAGTTCGTGGGGGATACGGTGCTGTATGCCACGGAAAACGACCCGGATATGCGGGAGAAGGGCTGGTATGACCACGGAAAGTATCCCTTTGTGTTCGACGTGCTGTTTCCGGAGGAGGGGACCCCGGCGGGGTACGGGTATGTGGACTTGTGCAAGTCCCCTCAGAAGCAGATCGACCTGATGAACCAGGCTATCCTCAAGAATACCCTGGCCTCGGCCACGCCCCGGTTCTTCGTACGCAGCGACGGGGCGGTGAACGAGAACGAATATGCCGACTGGACAAGGCCCTTTGTCCACACCAACGGAAATCTGGGCAGCGATTCCATCGCGCCCATCCAGACGGCGGGACTGGACAGCGTGTATGTGGCGATTTTGCAGAGCAAGATCGCGGAGATGAAGGAGACGGCGGGGAACCGTGACGTGGCCAACGGCGGCACCGCAGGCGGCGTTACCGCCGCCACGGCCATCGCCGCCCTGCAGGAGGCGGGGGGCAAGCTGTCCCGGAACATGATCGACGACGGATACGAGGCGTTTTCCGACGTGGTGACCCTGTGCATCGAGTTGATCCGGCAGTTTTACAGCCTGCCCAGGCAGTTCCGGCTGCTGGGGGCCATGGGCCGGGAGGAGTTCGTCACCTATGACAGCCGGGGGCTCCAGCCCCAGGCGGTGGACGACGGCGTGATCGCCGGATACCGGGTGCCGGAGTTCGACCTGGAGGTGTCGGCCCAGGACGAGAATCCCTACAAGACCATGGAGTATAACCAGCTGGCCTTGCAGCTGTTCCAGATGGGGTTCTTCCGGGCGGATATGGCGGATCAGGCGCTGCGGTGCCTGGAGCTGATGGACTTCAAGAACAAGGACCAGCTGATGAGCAGCATCCTTCAGGGACAGGCGGCAGCCATGGAGCGGCAGCCGGTCCAGCCGGGCTCCGCCGCCGGGGCGGAGGTGCGGCCGGTCAGCGCCATGGACCGGATGCGCCGGCAGACCCAGGAGGCGGTGAGGCCCCGGTGATCTGCGCGGTGTTCGGGGAGAACCGGGTGACCCTGCGGGGTCATGCGGACTATGCGCCCAGAGGGGAGGACATCGTGTGCGCCGCAGCGTCGGCGCTGGTGTTTGCCCTGATCGGGGCGCTGGAGGAAAAGGGACAGCTGCGGGAGCTGGTGATCAGGCCGGGCCTGGTGACGGTGGCGGCGGAGGGAGACTGCCGGGCAGAGTGGCAACTGATCCGCTGCGGGCTGGGACAGCTGGCGGGAAAATATCCGGCGTGCGTTCGCCTGGAGGCGTGAGCATAGAGGGTCGTGGCCTACCACGGAAAGGAGCAGATATGCAGGAAGCATCGGAGCGGCTGGGGCAGCTGACCCGGCCGGAGGACCCGGCGCAGGCCGGAACACACACGGGCGGTACGGCTCCCGACGCCGGGGAGCGGCAGGAGGACTTTGAGGAGCTGATCCGGGGGCGGTATAAGGCGGACTTTGACGCCAGGGTGAAGAAAATTCTGGATGGGCGGCTGCGGGGCCTGCGGCAGGAGGTCACGGACCTGCGGCAGCGGGAGAAGCTGCGGCAGGTGCAGATCCAGTACTACCTGGACCGGCTGCCGGAGCAGGAGAAGCAGGTCCGGATGGTGCACCCGGAGTTCCGGCTGCAGAAGGAAATGGAGAACCCCCGGTTTTTCCGGCTGGTGCAGGCGGGGGTGGAGCCCCGGGAGGCCTATGAGATGGTGCATCGGCGGGAGCTGACCGCCAAGGCCATGCACTTTGCCGCCCAGGTGGCGGCCCGGCAGGCGGTGCGGGTGGTGGAAAGCGGTGGGCATCGCGTCCGGGAAAATGCCGGGCGCAGCGCCAGCGTCAGCCGTCCGGACCCGGGAAAGCTCACAAGCCGGGAGCTGGCGGACATCCGGAAACGGGTGATGGACGGGAAGAAGATCAGCTTCTGAACCTCCGGACAGGAAAAAATACGCGGAATGAAGAAAGGGGAAAACATATGATGAACGATCTGTATGACCTGCAGCTGTTTGCAGGCGAGGCCAATACCCAGACCACCGGCCACGGCGGTCTCAGCGCGGAGATGAAAACCTATTACGGCATGGAGCTTCTGGAAAACGCCAAGCCCCAGCTGGTGCACAACCAGTTCGCCGCCACCAAGCCCCTGCCCACCGGCGGCGGCAAGACCGTGGAATGGCGCAAGTTCGGCTCCTTCGAGAAGGCGCTGACGCCTCTGACCGAGGGCGTGACCCCCGACGGCAGCGGCATCTCCGTCAGCTATATCACCAAGGAGCTGGCCCAGTACGGCGACTATACCACCGTGTCCGATCTGTTGGATCTGACCGCCATCGACGACGTGGTGCTGGAGATCACCGACCGCCACGGCAGCAACATGGGCCTGACCCTGGACACCGTGACCCGCAACGAGATCCAGCAGGGCAGCCAGGTGATCTATGCCCCCAAGCTGGGGGCGGACGGCGGCCAGACCGCCGTGCTGCACCGCTATGACCTGACGGAGGGGTGCAAGCTCACCAGCGAGCTGGTGGCCAAGGCCGCCACCCAGCTGAAGAAGATGAACGCCCCCACCTTTGAGGGCAAGTACGTCTGCATTCTTCATCCCAGCGTGGCCTTTGACCTGCGGCAGGACCCCGCCTGGGTGGCGGCTCATCAGTACGCTGCCGCCACGGAGCTGTTTTCCGGCGAGATCGGCGAGCTGCACGGCGTGCGCTTCGTGGAGACCACCGAGGCAAAGATCTTCCGGGGCGATGACCTGGCCAAGAACAGCCGGACGCTGAGCGTCAACGGGAAGGTGGAAAACGCCGCCGCTGTGGGCTTTGACGGCGGCACCGTGGCCGCCAATGCCCTGAAGGGCCGGTATGTGCTGGTGGGCGGCAAGCGCTGCAAGGTGGTGGGCAATACCGCCAGCCAGCTGACCCTGGACACCGCCGTGACGGCGGCGGACAACGACGTGATCTATCCCGGTGAGGGCGGCAGCCAGGGCTGCGCCGTGTACGGCTGTCTGTTCCTGGGCAAGGGCGCTTATGGCGTGGTGGATCTGTCCGAGGGCACCGAGGTCATCGTGAAGCCCAGGGGCTCCTCCGGCACCGCCGATCCCCTGGATCAGCGCTCCAGCGTGGGCTGGAAGGGCATCCATGCCGCCGCCATCCTGTATGACGAGTATATCGTGCGGGTGGAGTGCGGTTCGTCCTATTCCGGCGAGGACAAGGCCAACTGACACAGGCCGGAGGCGGGCCGGGGCCCGCCTCCGGGGGATGAAAGGAGCGATTTGCTGTGAAGAAAACCGTTTTGCTGCATCGGGGCAGAAAGAACGAGGAGAATTTCCAGATCGTGTCCGTTAACGGGCGCAGCTGGAAGATCATGAAGGGCGTGGAGGTCCAGGTGCCGGACTATGTGGCGGAGGTGCTGGAAAACGCACAGATGATGGCTGACACCGCCCGGCGCTATGTGGACCGGATGGCCAACTGAGAGAGGAGGCGCGGCAATGGGGCAGATGACGGCAGGGCAGGTGCTGGCCCAGGTGGACGACCTGCTGCCCAACAGCTATCCCGGGGAACAGAAGCGCCGGTGGCTGCGGCAGGCGGAGGGCTTCGTGCTGGAGGAGGTGGTCCGCGCCCACGAGGGCGGGGAGGCGGCAGAGCTTCCCGACGAGCTGGCGGACGCGGCGCCGCTGCTGGCACCGGCACCCTATGACGGCCTGTACCGCCACTATGTGGAGGCGCAGATCCACTATGCCAACGGGGAGCTGGAGCGGTACAACAACGCCATGGCCCTGTGGAACAACGGGCTGATGACCCTGCGGGACCACTGGTGCAGGGGGCATATGCCCCGGCGGCAGGTGCGGGCCCTGCGGCTGTGCTGAGAGGGGGAAGCGTATGTACTTTCCGAAGCTCAACGCACCCAGGCAGAGCCGGGTGACGGTGAATCGGTTCCCGGGACTGGACCGGCGGCCCAGAGGGCAGGAGGGCAGCTTCCGGGAGATGGAGAACCTGTGCGCCCAGGGGTATCCCACCCTGACGGTGCGCCGCCCCCGGGGGATAGCGGGAAGCGTCACCGCCCCCGGGGGCCTGACCGCCAAGGACGGGCTTATCTGGGTGGACGGGCACACCCTGTATATAAACGGCAGCGCGACGGGGCTGGTGCTGTCGGAGGGAAAGAAGCAGCTGGTCAGCATGGGTGCGTGGCTGCTGATCTGGCCGGACAAGCTGTATATCAACACCAAGGACCTGACGGATTTCGGCAGCCTGGAAAATAAGCGCGTCACCGAGGGGGAGGTATCCTTCACCCTGTGCCGGCCCGACGGCACCGCGTACAGCGGGTATCTGGCGGCGGACACCGCCCCGGAGGAGCCGGAGAGCGGCAGCCTGTGGCTGGACACCGGCGGGGAGGAGACGGCCCTGCGGCAGTATGGCCAGGACGGCTGGACGGAGGTGGACGACGTGTGCGTGGGGCTTCACGCCGCCGGAATCGGCGTGGGCTTCCGGGCCGGGGACGGCGTATCCGTCAGCGGATGCCGGGAGGAGACGCTGAACGGCAGCTTCCAGCTGCGGGCCGCAGAGGAGGACTGCCTGGTGGTGACGGCGCTGCCCGGCGGGCTGTCGTCCCAGACGGAGCCGGTGACGGTGGAGCGGTCCGTGCCGGACATGGACTATGTGGTGGAAAGCGGCAACCGGCTGTGGGGGTGCAAGTACGGCATCGTGGACGGCCAGGCGGTGAACGCCGTCTATGCCAGCAAGCTGGGGGACTTCAAAAACTGGAACTGCTTCGCGGGACTGTCCACCGACAGCTATGCGGCCTCCCGGGGCTCCGACGGGAAGTTCACCGGGGCGGCGGACTATCTGGGAAGTCCGCTGTTTTTCAAGGAAAACTGCGTGGAGCGGGTGTATCCCAGCGCCAACGGGGCCCATCAGATCGTGACGGTGCAGTGCCCGGGGGTGAAGGACGGCAGCGGCGGCAGTCTGCAGGTGGTGGACGGGAAGCTGTACTACCACAGCCAGGGCGGCGTGTGCGTGTTCGATGGCAGTATGCCGGTGAACGTGTCCCAGGCCCTGGGGGAGGCGCGGTATCATGACGGCGTGGCCGGGGCGGCGGAGGGGTGCTACTATCTCTCCGCCGCCGACGAGGCGGGGGCGTGGCACCTGCTGGTGCTGGACACCCGGCAGGGCCTTTGGTACCGGGAGGACGGCGTGGAGGCCCTGGGCTTTGCTCCCTGGGGCGGCGACCTGTACTGCCTGACGGCAGAGGGGCAGCTGCTGGCCATGAAGGGCGCAGGGGAGACCCATGAGGGTCCGGTGCAATGGATGGCGGAAACCGGGGAGCTGGGGCTGGACGCGGCGGAAAGCCGGTATCTGGTGCGGCTGTCGCTGCGGCTTCTGCCGGAGGCGGGCAGCACCGTCCGGGCCTGGCTCAGCTATGACGAGGGCGGCAGCTGGCAGCCTACCGGAAGCCTGGAGGGCGCGGGGCGGGTGCAGGCGTGTACCCTGCATATACGGCCCAGGCGGTGCCGCCAGCTGAGGCTGCGGCTGACCGGCCGGGGCGGGTGCAGGATCTACAGCCTGTCGGCGGTGTATGAGAAGGGAAGTGACGGCCCATGACCCTGACCATGCCTCCCGCCCCCAGCGGCAGTCCCCAGCAGATGGCCATGGCGCAGTATGCGTATCTGTTCCAGATGGCTCAGCAGCTGAACCTGGCCCTGGGGCAGCTGGAAACCGGCGGGGCCGGGACTTCCTCCTCCGGCGGCGGAACGGCCGGCGGAGGGGGGACCGGAAAGGACAGTCGGGGCTATCAGGAGCTGAAGTCCATGATCGTGAAAACCGCGGGGCTTGTGAAGCGGCAGATGGACCAGCTGTCCGCCCGGCTGGAGGGCGAATATGTGGCGGTGTCGGACTTCGGCACCTATGTGGAGCGGCTGAGCGCCTATCTGGAGGCAAATCCGGAGGCGCTGACCCAGTATTACAGCTTCTGCTCGGACCTGCAGGCCAATATGGAGGCCGTAAGCGCCGCCTTCGGCCAGTACAGGACGGAGACGGAGGGCTATATCCGCACCGGCATCGTGGGCTATGACGGGGCGGTGCCTGTATACGGCGTGGCCGTGGGCCAGGGGCTGACGGTGACGGACGTGGACGGGGAGACGGTGGTGGACCAGAACAACTTCCGGGCCACCTTCACCGCCCAGCGTCTGTCCTTCTGGCAGGATGCCAACGAGGTGGCGTATGTGTCCAACAACCGGCTGTACATCACCAACATCACGGTACTGGAGGGCGTGACCCTGGGCCAGTGGCAGATCACCACGGCTTCGGGGCTGGCCTTCCGGTGGATCGGAGGGTAAGATGGCGAGTATTTACGGGGCGGTGTCCGCCACCGGGTGGCGGCTGAGGCTGGATTATACCGTCAGCCAGGACGCGGCGGCAAACCGGTCCACCCTGGCCCTGGCGCTGTACATCTACGATGGGACCGGGGAGTCGTACAACCAGGCGGCCAACAGCTGCCGGTATATTTTGCAGGGGAAAACCGTGTATCAGCCGTATCGGTATGAGAGCAAGGGGTGGTATAAGCTGGGCGGCGGGTCGGTGACGGTGGATCACCGGGCGGACGGCAGCGGCAGCGCGGCCCTGTCCGCCGCGTGGTACAGCGGCTTCTCCTCCCAGTGGACCCCGGGGAGTCTGTCCGTGTCCCAGACCGTGACGCTGCCGGTGATCCCCCGGGCGTCTATGCTGCAGGCCGGGGCCATGACCCTGGGGCAGAGCGGAACCATTACCGTGCAGCGGGCGGATGCGGGCTTTACCCACAAGATCGACTATCAGATAGGCAGTACCCATGGCGCGGTGTGCGGGAAAACCGGGGAGACAAGGGTGACATGGATGCCGCCCCTGTCCTTGGCGGAGGAAATCACCGATGCGGTGGCCGGGGACTGTGTGCTGACGGCCACCACCTATTCCGGCAGCAGCGTGGTGGGGACCAGCTCCTGCACAATAAAGCTGTATGTGCCGGAGGAGGTGAAGCCCACCGCCAGTCTGGCGGCCCAGGTGGTGAATGACAACGCCGTCATTGCCGGGTGGGGTGTGTGCGTCCGGGAATACAGCCGCCTGGGGTTCCAGGTGACGGCGGCAGGGGTCCGGGGCAGCAGCGTCCGGTCCTGCCGGGTGCAGTTTGCCGGGCAGACCGTGGAGGGCCTGACCGGCGAGACGGGGATCATCCGGCAGGCGGGGACTTTCACGCCGGAGGTCCGGGTGACGGACTCCCGGGGGCGGTGGACCACGGCGGCGGGGCAGGCCGTGGAGGTGCTGCCGTATGCCAATCCCACGCTGACGGCCCGGCTGCTGGGCCGGTGCGATGCAGACGGGGTGCTGCGGGATGACGGCGACTGCGTGAAGGTGGCGTGCACCGGCGGGTGTGCGTCGGTGGGCGGACATAACGCCGTGACGGTGCGATACCGGCTGCGACCGGTGGGCGGCAGCTACGGCGGGTATACCGTCCTGGAAAACGGGCAGGAGCAGGTGATCCAGGGGGTGCTGAAAACGGCGTCCTATGAGCTGGAGCTGTCGGCGGTGGACGCGCTGGGCTCCGTGCGGACCGTGGAATACGCCATCCCCACGGCGGCGGTGGCGGTGCATCTGGCCCAGGGGGGCACGGCAGTGGGCGTGGGCAAATATGCCGAGCACGACAAAGCCGTTGATATCGCGCCGGACTGGGACGTATGGTTCCGGGGCAAGCGCCTGCTGGACGCCGTGTGGCCGGTAGGCAGCCTGTATCTGTCGGCGGCGGACAGCGACCCGGGGGTGCTGTTCGGCGGCACCTGGCAGCGGGTGAAGGACCGATTTCTGCTGGCGGCGGGGGACGTCTATGAACCGGGGGAAACCGGCGGCGAGGCCCAACACACCCTGACCAAGGCGGAGATGCCCGCCCATACCCATGGATATGATTTCACGGGACAGTCCGACGTCACCGGCGTGACGGCCATCCGGCTGTACGACGCGGACGGGCGCAGGAACGAGTATCAGGGCGCGTCCGCCTCGGCAGGCGGGGGAGCCGCCCACAACAATATGCCGCCGTACCTGGCTGTGTATGTCTGGCGCAGGACGGCGTGAGAAGAAAGGACGAACGATATGGCATCAAGCTATCCCATGTTACGGTACGGCTCCTCCGGACAGGAGGTGCGGCGGCTGCAGCAGGCCCTGAACCGGGCGGGCTATTCCCTGGAGGTGGACGGCGGGTTCGGTGAAAAGACCCGGGCCGCCCTGATGGACTATCAGCGCCGGGCGGGCATGACGCCGGACGGCGTGGCGGGCAGCAAGACCTGGGCCAGCCTGGGGCTGCAGTCTGCCCAGGACCGGCTGGCGGACCTGGAGAAGGGGTATAACCCCTCCCGGGAGACCCAGGAGGCCCGGCGCAGCTGGGAGGAGCTGGCGGCCCGGCAGCCCGGGGACTACACCTCCCCTTACGCGGACCGGATGGAGGATCTGCTGCGGCAGATGGAGAGCCGGGAGGCCTTTTCCTATGACCCCAGCCGGGACGAGATGTTCCGGCGCTATGCCCGGCTGTATCAGCGGCAGGGGCAGACGGCCATGGAGGACACCCTGGGCCAGGCGGCGGGCCTGACCGGCGGCTATGACTCCTCCTATGCCCGGCAGGCGGGCCAGCAGGAGTATAACCGCTATATGCAGGAGCTGGCGGCGCTGGTGCCCCAGCTGCAGCAGGATGCCTGGGACCGGTATGAGACCCAGGGTCAGGCGCTGCTGGATCAGTATAAGCTGCTGCAGGGCCAGGATGAGGACGCCTATGGCCAGTGGCGGGACCGGGTGGAGGACTGGCAGGACGCCTCCCGGCAGGCCCGGGACCGGTACGAGTCCCTGGAAAAGCAGGACTACAGCAACTATCTGGCGCTGATGAAGTACTATGCCAGCCGGGCCAAGCAGGAACAGGACGCGGCCCTGGCCCAGCAGAAGCTGGAGGCCTCCGCCGCCAGGAGCGGCAGCGCCCGCTCCTCCTCCGGCGGCAGCAGGAAGGCGTCTTTGAGCTCCACCGCCAGCGAGAGCCTGGAGCGGACCATGAACACCTATCTCAGCCAGGGGGACACCGGCCGGGTGAAGCAGCTGTTTTTGCAGTACCGGGACCGGATGACGCCCCTGCAGAAGCGGCGATTTGAGAAGCTGATGGGGAAGTATAACATCCCCATGACGGAGTAAAAAAGACAGCGCCGGAAACGCCAGGTTTCCGGTGCTGTCTTTTATGTTGTATATCGCTGCTCCCGGAACAGGGCGTCCACGGCGGCCTGATATTCGGTGAGGCCCTTTGCCTTGCGCATACGCTTGAGATACGGCTCCGGCCGGGCGAATCCGGCGGACAGGTAGGCCCACAGTTCCCACATCCGGTGCATCACCGGCTGGTCGCCGGACAGCCGCTGGCGGTAGGCCTCCAGCAGGCGGTCGTGATAGGTCCGCAGCTCCTGCGCCGAGGCGGCGGGGCCGCCCCGCAGACGCCGCAGCAGAGCGGGGTCCCGCATCAGGCCCCGGCCCAGCATCGCCGCGTCCGTTCCGGGATAATCCCGGCACAGGGCGGCGGCGTCCTCCGGCGTGAAAATGTCGCCGTTATACACCGCCGGCCAGGGGCCGGATACGGCGGCCCAGGCGTCCCGGTGGGGGACACCCTTGTAAAACTCCTTCTGGATCCGGGGGTGGACGATCAGCTCCGACAGGGGATACTTGCGATAGATCGTCAGCAGGCCCGGCCACTCGGCCGGGTCATTTTTCCCGATGCGGGTCTTGACGGACACGGACATCCCCCGGGGCAGTCCGGCGAAGATCTCCTCCAGGCAGTGGTCCAGCTCTTGGGGATAGGCCAGCAGGCCCGAGCCCTTGCGCTTGGCGGCCACGGTGCCCGCCGGACAGCCCAGGTTGAAGTTGATCTCCCGATAGCCCCGGGCGTACAGCTCACCGGCGGCCCACAGGAAGTGCTCTGCCCGGTTGGTCAGCAGCTGGGGCACCACATACAGCCCGGCGTTGTGGGCCGGGTCGATCTCGTCCAGCTCCTTGCGCTGGAAGGTGCAGGTGGCGTTGGGGGAAAGAAAGGGCGTGAAATATTTGTCCGCCGGGCCGAACAAGGCGGCGTGGACCTGCCGCCACAGATAACCGGTAAGCCCCTCCATGGGGGCGGCGTAGAGCTTATTCATGAAATTCTCCCTCCAGACACATGGCGAGGGTCACGCCCGGCACCGGTTCGGCGGCAACGCCCGGCAGCAGGTCCGCCGCCGTTTCCGGCCGGTGCAGAAGCGCCAGCTTCCCCTGCCGGGACAGCCGCTTCACGGCGTATTCCAGGCGCAGGGCCTCTCCCCGGCCCTCCGTGCGCCAGACACCGGCCAACTCCCGGGGCGGATGGGACCGGGTATACCGGGCGCAGGCGGCGCCGCCGTCCCGGTGCTGCCGCATCCGGCGGCACAGGTCCGACGCCGTGCCGGTATACAGGGTGTCGTCCCGGCACCAGAGCATATAGACATAGTACATTCCCTCACCTCACTGCCCCCAGCATACCACGATCCGCCGCCGGGCGCAACGGTCACGCCGGGGGATCGTCGTGAAATTCGATGAATTTCAGGGCGTACAGGTCGCAGCCGGTGGAGAAGTCCCCCTGCCGCAGCACCAGATAGTCCGTGCCCACGGCCTCCAGGATGCCCTCCTGCCGCACCAGGCGGTAAGAGCCCACCAGGAAGCTGGCGGACGCGCGGCGGCCGATGTTCCGGCCCAGCAGGTCCCGCAGGGAGCCGCCGCCGGGGGCCGAGTCGTTATGTATGTTCATGGCGCACCTCACACATACAGATTCCCCGCCGTCTCTCCGGCGCGGGTACTCCATCCTATGCCGGGGCGGGTGAATGCGTTTCTGAATGCGCTGAATTACGATTTAAAGAGAATGGCGAATATCTAATAAAGCAGCCTGGTGCACCAGAGCGGCGACGCGGCGGTGAACTTCGGCAACACACCGCCGACGGCGGTGGGCGGCGTTACGTTGGTGGAGGAAAAGGTTGTGGTGACGCCGGTATCCGGCCGCCACCGCAGCTTTAAGCTGGGAGAGTATTTTTCCGATACGCCGGGTGATACGCTGCATTATGTGATCGTATCGTCTCAGCTGGTCAGCGATACCGCGGCCATCGATGGGGATACCTTAAACGTGGAGACCAGCAAGAGCCGCAGCGGCGATCTGGTTATTGCTGCGGTGGACGCCCAGGGCGCACAGACACAGATTACCTTCCGGTTTAAGGTCACCAACCTGACGTTGGCCATTTTCATCACGCTGGCGGTGGCTGTGGTGGGCATCATTGTGGCGGGTGTCACGATCTGGAGTGTAACGCACCCGCTGTGGAAGGGGGAACTGAAGGTGGTCAACCTAGATCGTTCCTGTGCCGGTATGTCGCGGAGCCATGCCAGCTTTCGGGGCAAGCTCAAGCTGAGCTATTTTATGGTCGGACCCTGCGGCCTGAATGCGGACCAGTGCTGGTTTGCCACCAAGCCCAGCAGACGGCTGAAGTTCTGCTCCAAGACTCCGTTTTACGTCAATGGAATGGCACTGAAGGAGACGGATGTCTATGCGGGAATGACGCTGATCTATGCAGACGAAAAGAATCGCACAGGTATCCGCATTGACGCGGCACCCGGACGCCGATAAGCAATTACTGAAAACCGAACGATATACGACATACAGCGACAACGAAGGAGTATTGATTTATGAGCATGGAATCGAATATGTCCGGCATGATGCCGCCGCCCCCCGTGGATAATATGGTGATCCCCCCTGCGCCTCCTGCACCTCCTGCACCTCCGGCAGGGGCAATGCCTCCGGTGCCTCCTGCACCCCCGGCAGGGAGTATGCCCCCTGCGCCTCCCGCGCCGCCGGTTGGGACTATGCCTCCGGCACCTCCTGCACCCCCGGCAGGGGCAATGCCTCCGGTGCCTCCCACACCTCCGGCTGGAAGTATGCCTCCGGCTCTGGCAATTCCGAGTTTCCCGCCGGTTCAGTTGGTGGAGAAGAACGGAAAGTTGTATTGGATGATGGGAGATAACGGACGCGGCTGGGACGGAAACAATTGGGTGCAGCTTTGACAAGCTGGCCCTGGAAGCAGGAAATAAAGGAGGACGTGAAAATGCCTAAGTATGATTCCCTGTTACTGAACTGCGGCGGCGGTATCATCAATCACAGCTAGCAGTCCAAGCAGTACCGCGGTGCGGCGGCACTGGCCATCGGCATCGGCGGCACCGGCGTGGCGGCACTGGCGGAGCTGAAACAGAAGGTGTATCAGCAGCTGGAGCCGGATGATCCTAATTCTGCGGTTCCCACGTATCAGCACATCCAGTTTCTGGCCATTGATTCGGACCCCACCGATATCGCCATGATGCGCGGCATGGCCAGGCTGGACAAAGGGCGGGAATTTTTCTCCATCAATAACCAAAATCTGGATGCAGCCCTGCGGGCGAAAAACCTGATTGAGGGCAACGCAGCCCTGAACTGGATGGATATTGACAAGATCACTAATCTGCTGAGTATCCAGGGGGCCGGCGGCGTCCGTCAGGTAGGCCGCTTTCTGCTGATTTCCAAGGCGGGCGCGCTGGAAAAAAATCGAGTCCAAGTGCACACAGGCGCTGAAGGGGATGAATGGTCCCAATCTGGACGTGTACATTTTTGCAGGTCTTTCCGGCGGCACCGGCAGCGGCTGCTTCCTGGACACCTGCTACATCGTGCAGAAAGCGCTGGAGGGTATGGGGAGAGCGCAGTCTGCCAAAGTGATGGGCTTTTTCTTCCTGCCGGATGTGGTCAACAGCAAGCCCCAGGTGGCCTCGCAGCCCGCTGCGGTCAAGTATTACAGCAGCAACGGATACGCGGCCATGAAGGAGCTGGACTATCTGATGAGCCTGAAGAACGCGGATGACTGGTTCCGGCAGGATTATGGTACCTTTAAGATTGAGACCCAGGAGCCGCCGGTTAATATGTGCTACCTGATTTCGGCCATCAAGTCCGATGGCTCGTTAGTGCCAGACGGCTTCCGGTATTGCATCAATATGGCAGCGAACTACGTTATGGCCTATCTGGCAGAGGTGCAGCTTCCTGCTGCCAGCAAGAACGCAGCGGATGGAAGCAGTACGCCGGCAACGGAATATGGTTTGACCATGCGAGGACACCTGGCCAATGTGGATAACGGTGTCAGCGGCTTGCCTCGTATGCACGGTGCCAATCTGTCCTATCATATTCTGGGAGCGGCAAGCGCGGAAATTCCCATGACCCAGATCTCCACCTATCTGGCGGCAGGCTTCATGCGCCGATTCAAGGAAGCGGTGGGAAAGGAACAGCTGCAATTGAAGCTGTCCAAGGCTGTTGTGGATGATTGGGTGGAAGACATTGGCCTGACTGCCCAGCAAGTGTACAACGACGTGACACACGGATGCCCGGACCTGATGCTGCCGGATATCAGCATAGGCGTCATGCCGCCCAAGGGAGGGGGGGCGGCTCCCTGGGACACGGCGGCCCGCAACTGGTGCTCCCGCTGTGAGGGGCAGCGCGGGAGAAACCGCGCTGCGCTGGAGAAACCGCGCTGCGCTGGAGGGAGAACTGCCCAAGAGCCTCCTGGACGAAGATGCAACGGATGACTCCCTGATTGGCAGAACCTTCCGGAAGCTGTGTGATATTGCAAAGAATCCGGAACTGGGCCCCTATTATGCGGCATTCCTGCTTAGCCGCAACGGCGATGACCTGAAGGCGGCTGTAGAAGGCGCGATCCAGGAGATCCAGGGACAGAAACGGGACCAACAGACGTATCTGGACAGTGCGGCGGACCGGATTGTCCAGGCCAGCACCAATTTCTGCGCGAACCGTTTCTTTGGCATCGGCGACAAGAGGGCCTATAACGACTACGTGGACAGCGTCAAGGAGTACTATAGGACCTATAACTATGTGTGTGAGTGTACGGATGTAGAGAACACGCTGCGGAAATTCCGGGAGCAGCTGGAGAATCTGAACAGTGGGTACTTTGCCTTGCTGACGGAGGTGCTGGACAATCTGCTGGAGACCTTTGAGGAGGATGAGCAGTGGCTGGATTCCTCTGCGGCCAGTGCATCTTCCGGTTACACCAAGCGTATTCTGCAGCTGTCGGACATCAAACCGAAATTGGACGAGGCAATCGACGAATTGAACGCCACACAGCTGGTGCGGAACTTTATGGAGCATCTGATGAAGGATCCGAAGCAGTGGAAGAGTCGGGATGACGGGAAGATCGGTCTGTATATCAGTGAATTCATGGTGACGGTTTTCCAGACTCAGACGAACCGCTCCCTGGAGGACTACCTGTATGAGAAGTATCCGGAAACCGGGCACAATTCCGCGCAGCTGGCCCAGGCTGTCAGCAATGACATTCTGGACGGCGTCTATAACGATGCAAAGCCCATGTTTTGGTGCAGTCAGACTTTCCCGCTGGGACAAGGGAATAATACTGTGACCTTTGACAGCAGCAGTCTGTCGGTGCCTGCGAATGCTTCGGCTGTCTGCAGCGCTGCCCAGCAATTTGGGTCCTCTCATACGCAGTTTTATATCCGCAAGACCGGGCTGAAGAATCGCATTTTTGCTCTGCGCTTTTGCAGCGGTGTGCCGCTCTATGCAGCTGTACGCCGCAGGAAACATCATCAACGGATAAACCGCCGGGACGCCGCGCGGCAAATGAGGGAGAGAACATGACTTACGCAAGTGCAATCGAAGCATGCAGCCGTATGATTTCCGGCCGCGCGGCCAATTCCAGCGCAGCAAGGCGAATCAGCGCCCCGCTCCTGAACATTGTTTTGGGGGCGGGCGCTGAGGAGTGCCTGGAGACCATCCGACAGAGCTATCAGGATTGCTGGTCCGCTGCGGCGGACCAGCTGTGCTGGCTGAAAACCGAGGACTGCATGGATGAGGCGGGGTTTGAAAACCGCGTGGGAGACGCCTTCTACACGATGCGCAGCAATCCGGGAGCCTTCGGAAGCAACAGCACACTGAGAATGGCTTATTTCTGGGATGTGATGGATGACAGGTTCCCGGAGCTTTTCCAGGCGGTGCAGCATCAGCCTGATTTTGGCCAGGCTGTCACCGTGGCGGAATAATATTTTCTGTTTGTGCGGCAGGTATTCAATTCGGACCGGGAGAGGATCGGCCGGCTGCGGGCGGTTGTTGACTGGGCCGAAAGAAACGGGAAGCATCTGATCGTGCAGAGTGACCTGACAAACGGAAATGTCTCCGGCAGCGGCCCCGAGGGATATCAGGCGGCTGCCAACGTGATGGTGATCGTCAACTCGCAGGATGACAACCGGTTGGGCCAGGGGCTGGAGGCAGCTATTTGGGGGGCCGGTTCCTCCGCCGTGTGGAACCTCAGCGCGGACAGAAAGGTCAAGGAGACGGATGAAATCGCCTGCGCGGCGATGGAACAGATCCTCACGGAGTGCCTGGAGCAGGCCGGTGCGGCCGGGGGACAGTCCAACATCCAGGAGACCCTCTGCGGAGCGCAGCAGGACTACGACAGCCTGTTCCGGGAGTACATAGACGAGAAGGAGCTGCTGCCGGATCTGCCCACATTTTTGCAGTATCTCCCGTACACCAAGGAGATGGAGGCGCTGGAGCAGAGCCTGTCCGACGCGCCGACCCGTGGACTCCTGGGAAGACTCCGCGGCCGACCGTCGGATACGATCGACGGGGACAAGCTGATAAACGCGGTGGCGTCTGTCGGGGATATCTGGGGTCTCTGCGTGAACCAGTATTATGGACGGTGTGTGCAGGAGCTGAAGGAAAATGCGGAACGGGTGCAGGAGTATTTCAAGCAGCTTCTGTGCAGCCGCCTTTCTTACGGCGCGATGAACGCCACATTGCAGCAGGAGGCCGTCAATCTGGAGACCCGCACGGATTGGCACGCGCCCATGAACATGAGAAGGGGAACGCTTGCAGAGTGTCTGCATCGCTATGCATGCAGCCAGGTTCTGCCAGAGGTGTACGGCTTCCTGGCGGGGCAGCTTTGCGCAGCTATGAAGGATGTATGCAGAAATGCGAGGGACTTCGGAAACACACTGACGGAGACCCGGAACGGGCTGCGGCAATCCCAGGGGAACGTTGATGAGACCATCAGAAGGGCCTATACACAGGAGATTGCCAATCTGGCAAATCAGCCGGAGTATCGGGACATGATGCGCCTGACGCCGTGCAGCACAGTGGAGAGCCTCTTGGATCAGTTGGTGAAGCGATTCCGGTTGATCGCGGATAAGGATGATAATTTCCGGCTTTCCTTGTTTGATGAGCTGCAATTCCGGGCGGGAATGGCCGGAGGCGGTGCGGCCTATGGGGTGGCAGTCCAGAGTCTGTTCGATTTGAATATGCAGACTGCGGGCCGGCTGATGGCCACGGTTCCCCTCAGCGGCGGACAGCTGTTCTGCATGCTGAGCCAGCCAACCCAGATCCAGAACGTGAACAATACCGGCGCGGCCTTCCGGATCCCGCAGCAGGACTATGTGGACAGGCTTTATGTCTATCCGGTGAATCCGGAAAATATTCTTTACAACGAAATTGCCGCAGCAAAGAAGGAGGAGTGAGCCGATGCCCATTACAAGGCCGAATGTGAACCTGTACAGCATCAACAATCTGGCGTTGGACTATGATCCGGGCAGCGGGCGGTATGGATTAAGCCTGGAATGCCCCAGAGCGGACGCCTTTACCCTGTGCCTGGGAAAAAATCTTCCGCTGGCCGATCCGGAGAAGCTGGGTCTGACAGAGGAGGAGCTTCGGCGCCTGCATAATGGCCAATCCATGGGAAAAAGGGGCTATCGGCTCATCGGCGTTACGCAGGGGACCTTCTATGCCATGCCTGTGTTCCGGGGATTTGAGGCGGATCCGCCCCAGACCATCCAGGTGTGGAGTATGATGGCGGTTCCGGGCGGGATTGTTCATCTTTATTACACACCGGGGCGTGAGGCCGTATGCTTTATTCCGCTGCGCTATTCCGCCGCGCTGCAGCGCAATGGCCTTCAGACTGTGCTGCAGGTGACTCTGAGCGATCAGTTTATCGGAAGCTATACAGATGGGGCGTTAATGTATCGGGTGGGGGAGTCTGATCCCATTCCGCTGCCCGGCGGCTGGCTCAACCGGGAGATACCGCTTCGGGTGTCCGATGGCGAGGAGGTCCGGGTCCTGCCGGCACCGGGCTTTGAAAATAGCTTCTTCCGGGAAGGCGTATAGCAGAAAGGATGGATGCGGAATGGGTAAAATTAAATGCCCCTATTGTTTTGAGGAGTTTGAAAGCGACAAGGTTTTGTTTCGGGCCAACACCGGCTTCACCCAGGAGGAACTGGACAGGGAGGAATTCACCAGCGGCGATGTGGGCGAACACAAACGGCTGTTTGTGAAATTTTCCCAAAGAAATCCGGACGAAAAGCTGGACCGATACTGGACGAGCCGCGGAGGAACCGCCGGCTATTCCAGTGCAGACCCTCGCTGGAATATGCCGCATATCGACCCCAATGATGCCGACCGGTTTTGGGAGATGCTGGACCCTGACGCCAACGGCGTGGGCGCGGATGACCTTGTGCGGGATCAGGATGGCTTTGCCATCAGGGTGTATGACCGGTATTCCGATCGCGCCACGCCGGTGACGCGGCTGTGCCCCCACTGCCACAACCCCCTGCCCTTGCCGAATTATGGCAAATATCCCACCATTTTTATCAGTGTTGTGGGCATTACCACCTGCGGCAAAACGGTTTATCTGAACCAGCTGCTGACCCGGCTGGCCATGGCCATGCAGAATACCGGATACTATATCACGGAAAACAATCTGCCAGATTTCAAGGAAAACGTGGAGGCCAATATGCCGCTGCCCGGCAGTACGGATGACAGCGTCATGCGCCGTCCTCTGGCGGTGAACCTGGTTGACCAGAACGACCGCAGCAAGGCATTTACCATTGTATTTTACGACATTGCCGGTGAGAACTGCGTCAAGTGGAACGATGATTACGCCAAGCTGGGCGACCAGGACAGCCGGAACAGTCGGGCTAAGGAGGGAATCGCCAGCTTTATTGCCCGGGCAGACGGCCTGATGTTCCTGGTGGATCCCAATCAGGTCCCCGGCTTTTCGGCCTATCCCGATGTGAGCGGTGTCAACAAGGTGGTCGGAGTGGTGAATCAGATCCGCGTCGCCCTGAATATGAGCCAGAACACATGGGCGGATGTTCCGGTGGCGGTGGTTCTCACCAAAACGGATGAAATCCGGAATCAGTATCCCAAAGGAAACCAGAGTTCCATGTTCCGGCCTACGGCAGCTGTGTCCGGCGGCCTGAACCGGGAGGAGTATTTTGCCATCAGCCACGAACTGGAGGATTACCTGAGCAACAATGCGGCCATGATCCTGGCGCAGCTGGGCCAGTTTGTCAGAAAAACCTTCTGCGGCGTGTCGGCCATCACCTGCGGCGTGGAACGGCGCTTTGTAAAATACAAAAACTGGTACATCCTGGACGATATCTGCGGCAGGAAGTATGACGAGCTTCGCGCGTGGATCAAGGGCTGGAATGAACGTTCACCTGAGGAGCGGAACTTTTATTATGCGTGCCCTGTTCAACGGATTACCTCGCTTGACCCGAAAACTCGTATGCCGGCGGTGGATCCGGTAACCCTGGAGCCGGAGCTGACCTCTATTGACATAGATATTAATGAGGATATCACAAAGGAGATTGCCTCCGGCATATGGACGGAGGTTTATGCCGACTGCGCCAGCGGACGGATCTATCTGAACATGTGGGAAATCTGGGAAGGGATCAATCTGGTTGGCTTCCCCAAGGGCGCACCGAATCCCCGCCGCGTGGAGGACCCGCTGAAATGGATCCTCTGGCGGCTGGGAAGGATCGGCCCCTATTTTCAGGCGGATCCTCAGCCGAAAAAGGCGCTGCTGGAGTCTGCAAGGAAATATCAGGGGCGGCTTGACGACTGGATGAACGAACAAAGGTGCAAACAAGAGCGGTTTTATAACGGGGAGGATCTCCAATGAAAATGGAGCAGGCATGCCGGTTCCGGACGGATGAAGCCGGATATATGGTCTGCGCCAGATCCCAGGGTCTGACGGCGGATAATGAGAACAACCTCGGCTATTTCAACAGTACCATGACGTCCTTGTTTGAAAAGGACGGATCCGGCCCGAGAATGGGTCAGTCTATCCTCAGCTACGCTGTCAGCGAGGAGAACGGCGGCAGGCGGCTGGAGGAGGACCCGTTTGTTGCGGAGCTTTTCCGGTATCTGGCATCTGCCGCCCCGGAGGAGCGCCGCCAGATGCTGCTGGATATGCAGTATATTTTGGGGGAGCTGGTGCCGCTGGAGTATGCGTCACTGGAGATGATCGCCACCGCATATCACATGCGGAAGATGAACGATGGAAACCGGCCGGAAAATGACGTGTATGATCGCGTGGTGGGGAATCTGCTGCTTTGCGGCAGGGTTCCGTCGGCAAACCAGGAGACGGTGAACAAGCTCCTGATCTGGATGCTGAAAAGGCAGAACGCTGCGCTGCCCAAGCGGATTATGGAGCTGTCTGTGGACCGCTGCGTCAAACAGGTGCAGGCGGATGCGGCAGGCGGGCGGGAGCTCTGCGACTGTGTTTGCCGTCTTTTGCAGTACGCAGAAGCGCTGAGCAGCTGGAGCTGCTGCAGAAAACGGTGAAAACCTTCGATGTGCGCTATGCCGGGCTTGTGCATGCCCTGCTGCGCGGCATCTCTTCGGACCGGGCATGCAGCATTGACCCGCAGACGGCGTGCAGTCTGATCCCGGAGATGCTGCGCTCCGGCGATGAAATGCTGACCGGGGATTGCGTGGAGCTGACCACCTGCCTGGATGCAGGGCAGTGCCGGCAGCTGGCAGAGAGCATTCTGCGGCATGTGGGGCTCCGCCAGATGACGCTGATGGAGCAGAACGTTCTGGCCAATATCCTGGACGAGCTGAGCCGGTCCGGCGGTGTGCTGGGAAAAGAGAGCTGCGAGATCCTGGACCGCAATTCCTGCGTTTATAACGGCAGACTGCTGGATGCCTGCGTGGGCTATATGGTGCAGGTGCGGCTGCGGCAGGAGCTTCCCGTGGAGGAGCGCTGCGCGCTGCTGGCCGGGCTGGAGCGGGAGTATCCGGCCCTGTATGATGACGTTGCGGCTGCGCTGAAGAGCGGCGGCAGCGGGCCTATTTCTGGAGCTGCATGACCTATCGCACAATGATGGACTATGTGTTGGACGGCGCGCCCAGCAGCAATGTGCAGGCGCTGCTTCAGACCCGGGACAGCGGAGCGGATGGCAATAAGCTGCACTTTCTGGATGCCGTGTGGCAGCTGTACCGGGATCCGAGCCGGACTGAGCCGATGACAGAGCTGGTGCTGGACGGACACCTGCCTGCCAGGGACAGGGAGGAGATCTGCAATCTGCTGCTGCCGCTGGCGGCAAAGTTGAAAGCTGCCTCCAACCAGGCAATTTTCGCATGGGATCTGATGCTTCTGTCCTGCAGCCGGGTGGAAGCCGGACGGGTTGTTTATGACTGCGGCAGTCTGATTAAGAAAATTGAGGGGATTCCGGCGCTGAAAATGGGAGTTTCCGGCAGCCAGTCTCTCCAGCTGGAGCATTCCGTCATACTGCGGGACGAGAAGGTGCGCAGCGACCTGCGCAAGGCCGCCGGCCGCGGCGACAGTCTGCTCAGTGAGCAGCTGGAAAAGACGCTGAAGGCGTGGGGAAAGGCGCGCAGGCCCGACAATGGCCACGGGAAAAGACTGAGCTCTGATCCGCCGGTCGCGGAAAAGAAGGGGTTATTCTCTATTTTCGACCGCAGCGACAGAGGCGGGCGGTCGGAGAAGTCGGACCGGGGCTTTATTTTTGACGACTACGACGGCGACTCGGGAAAAAGAGGAAGGAATAGGAGAAGATGAGCGACAGCGTGATGTATCCGGAAGCCGGCCGCTGGGTCAACAGCTACCTGGTGGGCGCCAACGCCTACAAAATTATGTCGACCCCCGAGGAGGCACAGCAGCTGCTGCTGGACGATAGCGGGGACTTTCTGCAAACAGGGACGGAGCACCACTATATTCAGGTGCGATGCCGGAACGAGAATAAACCGCTGTGGCTGGTGCCGTTCCGGGTCAAGCGGGAGGAGTTGCTGCGGGTATCCGACGTGCTGGAGCAGATTCAGATGGGACGAATCCTGCGGGAGGGCTTTTTCTGGCCGTTCGATCTGGTTCGGAGCGATGAAATGCAGGGATATGTGCTGCATCCCTTCAGCATGGATGCGTATCCCTCTGTCCGCCGGTTTTTGCCCAGCTCTGACACGCCCAGGTGGACCATTGCCGTCCATCTGTTCCGCAGGATCGGGCAGCTGCACCGTGAGGGCCTGACGCTGAACGGCTTTGGCAGGGATCAGGTGCGCGTGGAGTATGGGACAAACCAGGTGTATCTGGTTCCGGGTGAAACAATTTCTCGGGTTTCGCAGCTCGGCGCGGCCTTTCGCGGCGACTTTCTGTCTGTGCCGCAGGTGGTGGAGCAGCAGCTGGAGAAAAATGGCATCGTGCTGGACGGGCGCGTGCGCGACATATTCTCGGCAGCGGTAATTGCCTTTTATCTGCTGTTCTATACCCATCCTTTCATCGGGGAGGAGTACAGCCACCTGATGCGGGAGCAATATCTGGAATATTTTCAGAGTCGCCCGGTGTTTCTGTTTGACGCCGGAGGGCACAATGGAACGGGACATCATCAATTCGGCGCGGAGATAACGGCCCAATGGTGGAGAGCGCAGCCGGAGCTGCGGCAGCTGTTTTCAGATTTCTTTGCGGCGCTGTGTGCAGGACAGATCGATGAAAATGCCCCGTGGAATGACACGGAGAACTGGGTCCGCTGCCTTCTGGAGGATGCAGCCGTGAACGATAACGATAAGAGCCGCACAAGCTACGAGCTGGAGCTGGAAAAATTCCATCTGGTCTGAGGGGTAAGGCATGAGAGAGATATTGAAAGAAGTAGTCAACGAGCAGGGATTACAGATTTTACAGACGCCCGCGATGCTGCGGGCAAAATTGGAAGAAAAAGGCGACGACCGCAGCGATGCGCTGCTGTGGGAGCTTATCCTGACGGCCTGCCCCAGCGTGGCGGATGTGGCCGTGCAGCCGGAGCTTTCCCGCGCGGAGGTCAACACGGTGATCGGCGCGGTGACCAAGACCACCATGCTGTCTGCCTCCCTGGTGAGAAGGATGGTCCAGCAGCTGCTGGATGCCGCGCAGGTGAAGCTTTCGCCGGTGCCGCGGTTTCTGATCCTCGCCAACGGCAGGCACGGCGGAGCGTGCTCGGTGGAGGATCAGCGGGAGGGCGAGGTCCTGCAGGCGGCTCTTGCGTCGCTGGAGACGGACACGGAAACGGCCATCAGCGACCTGCAGACCCTGTCCCAGGCCGGGAACGCCTATGCCAGCTACCAGCTGGGCCTGTACTACAGCAGCCACGAGATGGAGGGGATGGATACCCAGCAGGTGGCGCAGAACTTCTTCAACTGCGCCGCGCAGCAGGGCTATGGCCCGGGCTATGGCGCCCTGGCGGATTATGCGCTGAACGGGCGGCGAAAGAATCTTCGCCGGGCGGCCCAGTATTTTGGGTATCCCACATCCCTGGCGGGCCGGGACGGCAAAAGGTGGAGCAAAAACGCCGCGGACCTGTTGGCCTATCGGGAGCAGAACGTCCGCAGCGGAAGACAGACCCTGCTGCTGGTGGTGGTCACGCTGGTGATAACGCTGCTGGCGGGTATTTGCAGTCCTCGCGAATTTGCGATGGCGGTTCCGGCGCTGGTGCTGGAGCTTGGCTGCGGGGTTCGCTGCGTGCTGGGACTGGTTATGGACCCCTACGGCTCCTACCGCTTTGTGTATGCCGCCCTGGCTGCCTGCTGGCTGCTGAACATCCTATGCCTGGTCTGAGGGGAGGCACAGTATGAGTACATCTTATTTCATGAACATCGGCGCGTATGTGGCCACGGTGATTTTTGCGGCTGCGCGTCTGGCTGTGGGAGGAGTGCTGACCGAGCCCGGCGCGCTGGTTCCGGCACTGCTGGTGCTGGGGATCCTGCTTATCCCCTTGGCGTCTAAGGGTGGATTTCAGAAGAGTACCTATCAGACCGGGCCAGCCTTTGGGCTGGCATGGGGCGTCCTTTATGCCTTTCTGACACCTGTTGTCCTGGCTGCGGTATCCTCCGGATGGAGCGACCTTTGCTCCCGCGTGGGAAAGCTTACGCATCTGGGCTGGCCTATGGTGGCCGGGGCGGTGCTGCTGGCTGCGCTGACGCTGGAAAAAGGCGCGCAAAAGCAAAGTATATATCGGGCGGCCCGGCTTCTGGTATGGGCGGCCTACATCCTGCTGCTGAACTGGCGCGCCGGCGCCATGCGGCTGGACGCGGATGATTGCTGGCTGATCAGCGTGCTGGGCGTTCCGGTGGCGGGCGCGGTGTATGAGCTGCTGGAGCAGAAGGGTCAGGTCACTGCCAAATGGTATCATGCGCCGTTGGCGCTGCTGGGCGTTTCCTGGTGTGTGCTGACGGTATTCCTATCCGTGCGATACAGGGCGGCAAACGCAATGGAGATCTACCCGGAGGAGTACAGCACGGTTTACAGGCTCTGCAATGTGGTGCCGCTGCTGGCTGCGGTGCTTGCTGCGCTGTGCGTGATATTCTGACATAAGGAGGAGAGAGATTTGAAGCTTGATATCAGGACCTTGAGCGCGTCTCTGGTGGCCGGATTTGTGAGCTGGTACCTGTGCGCGGGGATTTACAATAAGAACGCGGATTCCATGTGGACGCCGCTGCTGGTGGCGCTGTTTTTTCTTGTGCTGGCGGCGATAACCTGCCTGGTGGTGCGCCTTACAACGGGGCGGCGCACGAGATTTATGCAATTCAAGGGCATCGGCCAGATCATGACCATGCTGGCTGTGGGCCTGGTGGCGCTGATGACGCTGATTTATGGGAACTGCCCGGAGCTGTTCCAGATAGATGGCAATGCGACCTATTACTACAACAGCGTTGATCGAGACGGAGAAAAGATGGTGACGGGGATCAGCGAACTTTCTTACCATATGGATGAGGATACCTATCGCCGGGCCTATCAGCAGTGCGACCGGATCGTTCAGGAGGTGGTAAGTGGGGCGGCGGGCCTTTCTGAGCGGGAGGCGGAGCTGCATGCCTATCGCTACGTCACCGGCCACTGCGTCTACGACCTGTCCACGCCGTATTGCGGGACGCCCTACGGCGCGCTGGTGGAAGGCCGGGCTAAGTGTGACGGAACCGGAAAAACCATGCAATGGATCCTGGAGCAGATGGGAATCGTTTGCCTGTCGATTTCCGGCGCGCCCTTGGACGGCGGGAACGGGCACCAGTGGAATGTGGCGGAAATTGACGGCATATTCTATGATCTGGATGCCACCGCTGACCTGGGAAACCAGGGGGACAAGCTGCTGTATGGCCGGTTCAATGTGGATAACCACCTGATTCGGGACCTCTATCCCATCGGAGACGGCTATCTGTCCTGCTTCACCATTCCGGGTACCGACAGCATGTCGGGCAGCTATCATGCCCGCAATCATACGCGGGTGGAAAGCGACGCCGACTGCGGGCCGATTTTGGCGCAGCAGTTTTCACAGGTGATACAGAAGAACGGCGGCAGCTTTGCCATCCAGCTTGCGCAGAGTGCACAGGTGGATGAGCTGAGCCGGATCTTCGGAAAATGGGAGGGCACCGAGCGCTTCCTGAAGGAGTATGGCGTATCGCTGCAGGGCTTCGGCTATTACTCGCTGACGCAGCCCGAGACAAACGTCTATCAGTTCACAGTGTACCGGGATTCGTGAGGACAAAAAGGACTCCTGCCAAGGCGGCAGGAGTCCTTTGAGTGTCCCCTAAAAGTGCTTTGACCTTTGGGGCTTTTTGACAAGAAACAGGGGCCCCGCAGTTCTGCGGGACCCCTGTTGGTTCTATTTGGATGATATCCTATCTTTCGGCTTAGAAGCAGCCCTGCTCCATCATAGCCTCAGCGACCTTCTTGAAGCCGGCGATGTTGGCGCCAGCCACCAGGTCATAGCCCAGGCCGTACTCGGCAGCAGCATCGGCGGATTCCTTGTGGATGGTCTTCATCATCTTGTGCAGCTGAGCATCGACTTCCTCGGCAGTCCAGACCAGACGCTCGGAGTTCTGAGCCATCTCCAGAGCGGAGACGCCCACGCCGCCGGCGTTAACAGCCTTGGAGGGAGCCACAATGATGCCCTTCTGCTGACGCAGGAAGTTCAGAGCGTCGTTGGTGGTGGGCATATTGGCCACTTCGATGTAGTACTTCACGCCGGAGGCAGCGATCTTCTCAGCGGACTCCATGCGGACGTCGTTCTGCATAGCGGCGGGCATATACACGTCAACATCCTTGACACCCCAGCACTTTTCGCCGGCCACGAACTCGCAGCCGAACTTGTCGGCGTAGGGCTTGCAGTGCATGGGATCCTTGGCGCGCATTTCCAGGATGAAGTTCAGCTTCTCGTCGGTGATGACACCGTCGGGATCGTGAACGTAACCGTCGGGACCGGCAAAGTAGGTGACGGCGGCGCCCAGCTGAGCGGCCTTCTTCATGATGCCCCAGCCCACGTTGCCGTAGCCGGAGATGGCGATACGCTTGCCCTCGATGGTGTCGTTCTCGTGCTTGAGCACTTCCTGCAGATAGTAGATGGCGCCGTAGCCGGTGGCCTCGGGACGGATCAGGGAACCGCCGTAGCTCAGGCCCTTGCCGGTGAGCACGCCGTTCTCCCACACGCCCTTCAGGCGGCGGTACTGGCCATACAGGTAGCCGATCTCGCGGCCGCCCACGCCCATATCACCGGCGGGAACGTCGATGTCGGGCCCGATGTAGCGATACAGAGCCGTCATGAAGCTCTGGCAGAAACGCATGACCTCGGCGTCGGACTTGCCGGCGGGATCAAAGTCGGAACCGCCCTTGGCGCCGCCGATGGGGAGGCCGGTCAGGCTGTTCTTGAAGGTCTGCTCGAAGCCCAGGAACTTGATGATGCCCTCATACACGTTCTTCTGGAAGCGCAGGCCGCCCTTGTAGGGGCCGATGGCGCCGTTGAACTGGCAGCGCCAGCCGCGGTTGGTGTGCCACTGGCCGTTGTCGTCGCACCACACAACGCGGAAGGTGAACATACGCTCGGGCTCGACCATGCGGTTCAGCAGGTCGACCTTCTCATACTCGGGGTGCTTCTCGATGACAGGCTCCAGAGAGGACAGGACCTCCTCGACGGTCTGCACGAACTCGGGCTCGTTGCCATGCTTGGTTCTGACGTTCTCCAGAACGCTGGCCAGATAAGCATTCATAATAGTTGCCTCCTCAAAAATTGTTCCAAGATTGTTCAAAATCGAATGGGTAGATGAAATTTGCTCATACCCCCATCCGTTCTGATAATAACACCATTCCGGCAAATACTCAAGGGGGTTATTCCGAAAATCGTCCCTCGCGACCGTAAAATCTTCGCGGTGTTTTTTGTGCATTTTGTAAAAAATGCACATTCCCTCCTTTGCACCCGGCAGCCGCCGCAAATTGTGGATTCCGGCCTATTTGATGATTATTTCACAATTTCGCGATACAGACTCTTTCGCCCGCAAAATTACCGGTATCCCGACTTTGTAGATTTTTTTCATAGGGATTCCGGCCTGGCCCGGCTGGCTTTTTCGGAATCCTGCACATTTTTTGCCGCTGGAGCTAAAATTTCTGTTGCATTTTTATACCAAAGCGTGTAAAATATAGGCAACAATCCAAGATTGGTAGCTGTAAGGAAGTGCCTCGCGCACGGGCTGCAACTATCACTCGGCTGTTGCTTGAGTGTTTCAGATCTCCATCCGGAGGTTTGAAACATTTTTCTTTACCCGGAAGCATTGGAACAATTCAAAAGGAGGAACACACATGAATCTGGTCATCAACGGAAGACTCATCACCCGGGACGAGGGCGGCAAGGGCTATTATGAGCACGGGGCCGTGGCCTATGAGGGCGCCACCATCACCGAGGTGGGCCAGGAGAGCGCCCTGCGGGCCAAGTATCCCCAGGCCCACATCATCGACGCCAAGGGCGGCGTCATCATGCCCGCCTTCATCAACGCCCATACCCACATCTATTCCGCCCTGGCCCGGGGCCTGTCCATTGTGGGCAACAACCCCACCAATTTCTATGAGGTGCTGGACGGCACCTGGTGGGCCATCGACCGGAAGCTGACCCTGGAGGGGACCCGGGCCAGCGCCGACGCCCTGTACATCGACTGCATCAAGCAGGGCGTTACCACCATCTTTGATCACCACGCTTCCTATGCCGAGATCCCCGGTTCCCTGCACACCATTGCCGAGTCCGCCAAGAGGTTCGGCATCCGCTCCTGCCTGTGCTATGAGGTCTCCGACCGGGACGGCGAGGAGAAGTGCCTCCAGGCCATCCAGGAAAACGCCGACTTCATCACCGAGTGCCAGAAGAACCAGGATCCCATGCTGGCCGCCATGTTCGGCGGACACGCCCTGTTCACCATCAGCGACAAGACCTTCGACCGCATGGTGGCCGCCAACAACGGCCGCACCGGCTACCACATCCATGTGTCCGAGGGCATGAACGACGTGTACGACAGCCTGCAAAACTATGGCCGCCGTCCCGTCCAGCGCCTGCAGGACCACGGCATCCTGGGCCCCAAGACCATTCTGGGCCACTGCATCCATGTGAACACCGCCGAGATGGACATCATCAAGGAGACCGGCACCATGGTGGTCAACAACCCCGAGAGCAACATGGGCAACGCCATCGGCATCTGCCCGGTGATCCAGCTGCACAAGCGGGGCATCCTGCTGGGCATGGGCACCGACGCCTATACCAACGACATGCTGGAATCCCTGAAGGTAGCCCTGTGCTCCCAGCGCAACCAGAACTGTCTGCCCAACGTGGGCTGGTGCGAGGTCACGGATATGCTGTTCCGCAACAACGCCAAAATCGGCGAAAAGTACTTCCCGGTGCAGCTGGGCGTGCTGAAGGCCGGCGCCGCCGCGGACATCATCGTCATGGACTATAAGCCCTTCACCCCCTTCTCTGACGAGAACATCGACGGCCACATGATCTTCGGCATGACCGGCCGCCAGTGCCAGACCACTATCGCCAACGGCAAGCTCCTGATGCAGGACCGCCAGCTGGTGGGCATCGACGAGGAGGCCGAAAACGCCCACATCCTGGAGGCCGCCAAGAAGCTCTGGGGCAGCCTGAACAACCGGGTGTATTGATGCGCTGATTTTTTACGATTCAAAAAGGAGGAACCCCCATGTCCGAGAAAATGTATCCCATTCCCTTCAAATCTCTGATGAATTGGGTAATCACCGAGTACGCCGGCTGCGGCGACGTGTTCGGCGTGCATAAGCAGTACCACGCCACCGGCAAGAGCCTGCCCATCTTCGGCGAGCGCATCGAGACCCCCTTCGGCCCCGCCGCCGGTCCCAACAGCCAGCTGGCCCAGAACATCATCGCCGCCTATGTGGCCGGCGCCCGGTTCTTCGAGGTGAAAACCGTTCAGAAGATGGACGGTGCGGACCTGGCCGCCTGTGTGCCCCGCCCTTGCATCCTGGCCAACGACGAGGGCTACAACCAGGAATGGTCCACGGAGCTGACCGTTCCCCAGGCTATGGACGAGTATATCAAGGCCTGGTGCGCTCTGAAGGTCCTCAGCAAGGTCTACGGCTTCGGCGATCCCGACGGCTTCGTGTTCAACATGTCCGTGGGCTATGACCTGGAGGGCATCAAGGGCGAGAAGGTCAACACCTATATCGACGGTATGATGGACGCCAGCCGCACCGCCATCTTCGGCGAGTGTAAGGAGGTCCTGAAGGAGCTGTTCCCCCAGGAGACCGCCTTCATCGACGCCATCTCCCCCCGGGTGTCCCGCAGCGTCACTGTTTCCACCCTCCACGGCTGTCCCCCTGACGAGATCGAGCGCATCGCCAGCTATCTGATCTCCGAAAAGCACCTGCACACCTTCGTCAAGTGCAACCCCACCATCCTGGGCTACGAGACCGCCCGCCGCACCCTGGACTCCATGGGCTATGACTACATCGTCTTCGATGAGCACCATTTCAACGAGGATCTGCAGTGGGCCGACGCCGTGCCCATGTTTGAGCGCCTGCAGGCCCTGGCCGACAGCTGCGGCCTGGAGTTTGGCCTGAAGCTGTCCAACACCTTCCCGGTGGACACCACCCGGGGCGAGCTGCCCAACAACGAGATGTACATGTCCGGCCGCAGCCTGTTCCCCCTGACCATCGAGATGTGCCACCGCATTTCCCGCCAGTTCAAGGGTAAGATGCGCATCTCCTTCGCCGGCGGCGCGGAGTATTTCAACTGCGACAAGCTGTTTGCCGCCGGGATCTGGCCCATCACCGTGGCCACCACCATCCTCAAGCCCGGCGGATACAACCGCCTGCACCAGATGGTGGAGAAGGTGGAGCCCATGGCATACCGTCCCTTCTCCGGCACGGACACCCAGGCCATCTGCCAGATGTCCGCCGCCAGTCACACCGATGTTCACCACGTCAAGCCCATCAAGCCCCTGCCCAGCCGCAAGAGCGACAAGCAGGTGCCCTGGATGGACTGCTTTACCGCTCCCTGCCAGGGCGGCTGCCCCATCCACCAGGATATCCCCGAGTATATGGAGCTGTGCCGCAAGGGCCTGTATGCCCCGGCTCTGAAGCTCATCACCCAGAAGAACCCCCTGCCCTTCCTGACCGGCACCATCTGCGCCCACCGGTGCCAGACCAAGTGCTCCCGGAACTTCTATGACGAGTCCGTCCGCATCCGTGACACCAAGCTGCTGGCCGCCGAAAAGGGCTACAACGCACTGATGGCCTCCATCCGGCCCACCGAGAAGGTCTCCGGCAAGAAGGCCGCCATCATCGGCGGCGGCCCCACCGGCATCGCCGCGGCCTATTTCCTGGCCCGGGCCGGTATCGAGACCACCATCTTCGAGCGGGAGAACTGCCTGGGCGGCGTGCCCCGGCACGTGATCCCCTCCTTCCGCATCGCCAACGAGACCATCGAAAAGGACATCGCCCTGATGGAGAAGTACGGCGTGGACGTCCGCTGCGGCGCGCCTGCCCCCTCCGTTACCGAGCTGAAGGCCATGGGCTATACCCACATTCTGTTCGCCGTGGGCGCCTGGAAGCCCGGCAAGCTGGAGATCGCCGGTGATGTGGCCGGGGCCATCCAGTGGATGAAGGGCGTCAAGGCCGGCAACATCGCCGTGGGCGGCAGCATTGCCGTCGTCGGCGGCGGCAACACCGCCATGGATGCCGCCCGTCTGGCCAAGCGCAGCGGTGCCAAGCAGGTAACTCTGGTATATCGCCGGACCCGCAAGTACATGCCCGCCGACGAGCACGAGCTGGCCCTGGCCCTTCAGGACGGCGTGACCTTCGCCGAGCTGGCTGCCCCCGTGAAGCAGGCCGACGGCGTGCTGACCTGCGAGAAGATGGTGCTGGGCGAGGCCGACGCCTCCGGCCGCCGCAGCCCCGTGGGCAGCGGCGAGTTCTTCGACATCCCCTGCGACCTGGTGATCTCCGCCGTGGGCGAGCAGGTGGACAGCGCCCTGATGGCCGCCAACGGCATCGAGGTAGACAAGAAGGGCCGCCCCGCCTTCCAGACCAACCTGCCCGGCGTGTATGCCGCCGGTGACGCCACTCGCGGCCCCGCCACCGTGGTGGAGGGCATTGCCGACGCCGTCCGCTTCGCCCAGGAGGTCATCGGCCAGGCCTACACCTATGACATTCCCCAGCAGGCCTATATCACCAAGACCGACGCTCAGGCCAAGAAGGGCATCCTGAACATGAGCGGCTGCGTGTGCCAGGAGGGCAGCCGCTGCCTGCAGTGCTCCACCGTGTGCGAAAACTGCGTGGATTCCTGCCCCAACCGTGCCAACGTGGCCATCGCCATGGCCGACGGCAGCCACCAGATCCTCCACGTGGACAAGATGTGCAACGAGTGCGGCAACTGCACCCAGTTCTGCCCCTATGCCTCCGAGCCCTGCCACGATAAGTTCACCCTGTTCCAGACCGCCGAGGATATGGAGGACTCCCACAACGCCGGCGTCCTGTTCCTGGAGGGCGGCAAGGTCCGGGTGCGGCTGGCCGGTGCGCCCCAGGAGTATAACCTGGACGAGGCCAACGACCTGCCCCGGGAGCTGGAGACCTTCATCCTCACCATCCGGGATCAGTACGGCTATCTGTTTGCCTGATTCGTTCGCCCATAATGACAAAGCCCAGGGGGCGCTGCATAGCAGCGCCCCCTGGGTTATTATAAGGTGATCCAGTGTTTCATGCATCATACCGTGCCAGTACCCGGCGGCAGTAGTCCGCAAAGTCCCGGCGGACGTCGGCGGGGGAGAGAAGCTCCGCTTTGTCCCCGAACTGGAACAGCCAGCCGTAGAAAGTGGGGCCGGCCTCCACCGGGGCGGTGAGGGACACATGGTCCGGCCCGTCCGGCCGGATGTGGGCGTCGGAGCCGAAGCGGTCCATGGCGGGGTTGATCAGCGACCGGTGCAGCCGCAGCCGGACGGTGACGGAGGCCCCGCCGTACATATCGAAGATCTTCCGGACATACCAGCCCAGGTCAAAGTCCCGGGGCAGGGGAGAGCGGGGCGAGTCCAGCACCGTCAGGTCCGCCATCCGATCCACCCGGTAGTGGCGGTAGTCCTGCCGCAGGGCGTCGTAGGCCACCAGGTAATAGTACCGGTCCACGCACAGGGCCACTGGGTCCGTGACGTAGGCAGCCCCATCCCGGCGGAAGGCCCGCTGCCCCTCCGCCGTCCAGTCGAAGTAACGGAAGGACACCTGCCGGTCCCGGCTGATGGCGGTGTGGATGCCGTCCACGGCGTAGTACAGGGTCTCGTTGGTGGTCCGGGGTCGGCCCAGAACGTACACCTGCCGCCGCAGCTGCCGGGCCATGGGGCGGCTGGTGAGCTGCTCCAGCTTGCCGATGAGCTCCATGCTCTTTTTCTGCGTCAGGAAGGGGGCCGCCTGAACGGCATCCACCAGCAGCTTCACCTCCGGCAGCTGGAAGGTCCGCTCTCCCAGGTAATAGCCGAACTGCCGCCCCTTGACGGTCTCTATGTCCATGCCGAAGGACTCCAGCAGCCGCAGGTCGTCATAGACGCTCTTGCGCTCGGCGGAGATTCCGTTGGCGGTCAGATAGGCCAGAAGCTCCGGCATCCCCGCCGGGTGCTCCTGGTCCGTCTCCTCCTCCAGGTATTTTGCCAGATACAGCAGCTTCAGCTTCTTGTCCCCCATGGTTCCGCCTTCCTTTCCGGTTTTGACAACAGTATACCAGCTGCGCCCGCCGCTGAACAGGTAATTTTCGGAATTTGTGAAAGTTTTTGTTGAAACGGCGGCACGGTTGGGGTATACTATGGGCAGTAAATTCAACAACGGAGGTATTTTACTATGATCGAGATCACCAAGGACACCATCATCGGTGATATCCTGGATGTCGCGCCCCAGACCGCTCCCATCTTCCTGTCCATCGGCATGCACTGCCTGGGCTGCCCCTCCTCCCGCGGCGAGACCGTGGAGGAAGCCTGCGCCGTTCACGGCATCGACGTGGACAAGCTGCTGGCCCTGGTCAACGAGGAGGCCAACAAGAGCGCCCAGTAACCGTCATATGCAAACAGGAACGCATACGGCCCGTCCGTATGCGTTTATCTGTGTTATCAGGAGAACCTATGAAACACTTACAATTGCAGCCCCGGCTGCGGCTGCTGGCGGATCTGGTCCCCCAGGGGGCCAGACTGGCGGATATCGGCACGGACCACGGCTATCTTCCGGTGTGGCTTATGCAGCAGGGGCGTATTGCCTCCGCCATCGCGGCCGACATCGGGCCGGAGCCTCTGGCCCACGCCCGCCGCACGGCGGAGGAATACGGCGCGGCCTTGGACCTGCGCCTGTGCGACGGTCTGCGGGGCATTGCCCCCCATGAGGCGGACACGGTGGTCATGGCCGGTATGGGCGGCGAGACCATCATCCATATCCTGACCGACAGCTCCTGGCCCCGGGACTCCGGCTGCACCCTGCTGCTCCAGCCCCAGACCAAGGTGGAGCTGTTGCGCCGCTGGATTTCGGAAAACGGCTATGTCTGCCGGGACGAGCGGCTGGTGTGGGACAAGGGCAAGCTCTATGTGGTGCTGCAAATGACGGCAGGGGAGCCCTTTACCCCGGATGAGGTCCGGCTGTACGGCGGCCTGCATCTGGAGGGGGACCCGCTGTACGGCGATTATCTGGACGCACAGCTGCAGCGTCTGCGCCGCCGGCTGGACGGCCTGCGGCACAGCAGGGAAGGGGCGGACTGCGGGACCCTGCCGCAGCTGATCGCCGCCCTGGAAAAGAAGAAGGAGGCGCTGAAATGACCACGGTACGGGACATCGAAACCTTTCTGTATGTCTGGGCTCCCCGGGAAACGGCGGAGAGCTGGGACAACGTGGGACTGCTGGTGGGCCGGGGGGACCGGGAGGTCCGCCGGGTGCTGGCAGCCCTGGACGTAACCCCCGCCGTGGCGGCGGAGGCGGCGGAGCAGGGGGCGGACCTGATCGTGGCACATCACCCGGTGATGAACGTCCGCTGGCATGAGCAGGAGATGCAGACTCTCCGGGATGACACCCGTCTGGGGGGGCTTCTGACGTACCTGGTGCGCCATGACCTGTCCGCCATCTGTATGCACACCAATCTGGACGCGGCGGAGGGCGGCGTCAACGATCAGCTGGCCCGGGCCCTGAGGCTGACGGACACGATTCCGCTGAATGAACAAAAAATTGGCCGCATCGGCACACTTTCTTGCGAAAAACCCCTTGAACAGTTCCTGCATGATGTGGTAAAATCATTAGGTTGCAGGGGCCTGCGATACCGCAGCGGCGGACGGCCCGTGCGCCGGGTGGCCGTGGGCGGCGGAGCCTGCGGCGAATATATCCCCCAGGCGCTGGCCCAGGGGTGCGATACCTTTGTCACCAGCGACCTGCGGTATAACGACTTTTTGGACACCCAGGGCCTCAACCTCATCGACGCGGGGCACTTCCCCACGGAGGACGTGGTGTGCGCCGAGGTGGTACGCCGCCTGCAAAAAGCGTTTCCCGATATCCGCGTCTCAAAATCGGCGGTCCATCACGACGCCGTGCAATACTACATGACCGAAGGAGAGTAATCACATGTCCGGACATTCCAAGTGGCACAATATTCAGAAAACCAAGGGCGCGGCCGATGCCAAGCGCTCCGCCACCTTCACCAAGATCGCCAAGGAGATCATCGTGGCCGTCAAGCAGGGCGGCAGCGGCGACCCCGCCAATAACTCCCGTCTGGCCACCGTGGTGGCCAAGGCCAAGGCGGCCAACATGCCCAACGACAACATCAAGCGCACCATCGACAAGGCGCTGGGCTCCGGCAACACCGATAACTACGAGTCCGTCACCTACGAGGGCTACGGCCCCTGCGGCGTGGCCGTCATCGTGGAGGCCCTGACCGACAACCGCCAGCGCACCGCCCCCGAGATCCGGCACTATTTCGATAAGTACGGCAAGGGCATGGGCGCCCAGGGCTGCGTGTCCTGGTCCTTCGACTGCAAGGGCGTTATCGTCATCGACAACGAGGACGGCGAGCTGGACGAGGACACCGTCATGATGGACGCGCTGGACGCCGGCGCCGAGGATTTCTCCCCCGACGGCCCCGTGTTCGAGATCACCACCGATCCCGACAGCTTCAACGACGTGGTCAAGGCCCTGGAGGACAAGGGCTACACCTTTGAAAGCGCCGAGATCGAGATGGTGCCCCAGAACTACGTCACCATGACCGGCGAGGACGACGTCAAGAGCATGAACAAGCTCATTGATATGCTGGAGGACAACGAGGACGTCCAGAACGTGTGGCACAACTGGCAGCAGGACTGAGCCGAAAAAGAGTAACAAAAGGCAGCCGATCGCAGGATCGGCTGCCTTTTTTGGAAGCAGATGTCTTATTTCACGGAACCGTCCGGATTGAACAGGGGCAGGGGAGCCAGGAACCTGATGTCATGGCGCTTGGCGGCGTCGCCCTCGGCCAGAACAGCGATGCGTGCCACTACGGTGCCTCCGGCCAGGGCCACCAGGTCCTCCATGGCCTTCAGGCTGCCGCCGGTGGAGATCACGTCGTCCATCAGGACGATGCGCTTGCCCCGGATCAGGTCCGCGTCATCCCGGCCCAGATACAGCTTCTGGGTGCCGGCGGTGGTGATGGACTGATCCTCCACATGGATGGGGTCGGGCATATAGGCCTTGGGACCCTTCCGGGCGATGAAGTACTTCTTGGCCCCGGACTGGCGGGCCATTTCGTGGATCAGGGGGATGCTCTTGGCCTCTGCGGTGAACAGATAGTCATAGCTGCCTGGCTCCAGCAGCTTCAGCAGCTCCCGGCCGCAGGCCTCGGTCAGCTCCGCGTCGCCGAAACAGATGAATGCGCCGATATACAGATCGTCTGTGACCTTGCAGATGGGCAGCTCCCGCTGAAGCCCGGCCACGGTCATGGAATAAGTGGACATAACAAAATCTCCATTCTGCCGCAAGGGAAAAATGAAACGCTGCGGCTGTCGTTTTTCAGCGAACAACCCGCCTTTTCCGGCGAAAAAGACGGGTGTCCTGTCGACTCTATTATAAAGGATATATGGCAAAAGTCAATACAAAAAGTGACATATCCCGCCAACAGCGGTTCTTCCTGTATTTCCGGCCCGGGCAGACCGGCCGGATTTATCAGCCCTGAACGAGCCGGGGCTGCGGCGCTCATCACCCATGAGACACTTGCCACTATGTCCTGGGCTGTTTTGCAACCACATTTTTGCAATTTAAGAAGAATCGTAATATGTCACAAAATGAGGCGGCATCTCTTGGCTATTGTGCCCAAGCTGTGAGACGCCGCCGAGGGGGCGTATTTCAGCTTTTATTCGCTTGGCTGAGAATGTATTGCGGCCTGACAGATTTTTTTCAGATTTTTGTCAAATAATGCTTGCATTTTGCGCCGCAATCTGCTAAGATATCTATTGCTTGCGATGTAGGCAAGCGAGTTTCTCACAGCAAGGAGGTGCAACGGATGGCAAAGTGCGAGTTCTGCGATAAGGGCGTGACTTTCGGTATCAAGGTTTCCCACTCCCATAGACGCTCCAATCGTCCCTGGAAGCCCAATGTCAAGCGCGTGAAGGCTATGATCAATGGTACGCCTCGCCATGTGTACGTTTGTACCCGGTGTCTGCGTTCCGGTAAAGTTACCCGCGCGATCTAAGCTCGGACAAACAAGATGAGCCCTGTGCCGCAAGGCACAGGGCTTTTTTCTGCCTGTTCCGGCAAAAGCGGGGCCGAAGCCCCGCTTTTGTCAGATTGTTATGGTGCTTATGCCTTCAGGCAACGCAGGACCGCCAGCAGGATGGAGTAATACTTGCTGTCCGGCGTGTCGGCCCGGCTGGTGATGATCACCGGGCAGGAGGCACCGCAGATGGTGCTGGCCATGGTTTTTCCGGCGATATAGGTGATGGACTTGTACAGCACGTTGCCGATCTCGATAAAGGGCACCAGCAGAATGTCCGCCTGGCCCGCCACGGGGTCGTGAATGCCCTTGTGCTTGACGGACTCCATGGAGATGGCGCCGTCCAGCGCCAGGGGGCCGGACACCACGCAGCCGGGGATGCCGCGCTTGGCGATCTCGGCGGCGGACACGGTGGAGGGCATCTTCTCGGTGACGTTCTCCACGGCGGACAGCACCGCCACCTTGGGAAGCTCCACCCCCAGGGCGTTGGCCACAGGCAGGGCGTTCTCCACAATGCCGATCTGGGTGTCCACATCGGGAGCGATGTTGATGGCGGCGTCGGTGATCATCATGAAGCGGCCCTCATACTCGAAAATGCCGCACTGGCTCACCAGACGGCGGCCGCTGGCGGGGATCAGACCGGTTTCCCGATTCAGAATGGCCTTGGCAAAGCTGGAGGTCTGGAGAATGCCCTTCATGGGGATGTCGGCCTTGCCCTCCCGCACCAGCTGCACGGCGGCCTTGGCGGCGTCCAGCTCCGGGCCGTCGAAGTCGACGATCTCATACTCGGCGGGGTCCTCGTTCATCTCCCGCAGCAGGGCCAGAATTTCGTCCTTCTTACCCAGCAGGGTGCCGTCCACCACGCCCCGGCGGTGGGCGTTGACCACGGCACTGAGGGCGGGCTCGTCATGGGCGTTGGCCAGGACGATGCGCTTTTTGTTTTTATGAGACAGGACATAGGCTTCCAGTTCTTTGAAATTCGTGAACATATCCGTTCCTCCTATTTGACTTTTACGTTTTGCCCCCATTTTCCGGGAACAGAATTATTATACAACCCTCTTTCGGCAAAAACAACCAAAATTGCAGATTTTTTCTCCGCCTGTCTGGCGAAAAAACTTGCCATCGGCGGCAATTTCCTGTATACTTTACCGTAATGAGGAGGGGCTGTCATGTCATTTGAAAAAATTCTGTTTTACGGCATCATCATCGTAGGGGCGCTGCTGCTGATTGGTCTGACCTATTACCGCATCGACTGGGCCCGCCATCCGGAGAAATACCAGGACCTGGTGGAGCAGGCGGAGAAGGACGAGCAGGAAGCGGCCCAGCGCCGGGCCATGCGCAAGCTCAGCAAGAAAAAGCGGAAATAAAAGCAGGGCAGGGGAGAGACTTCGTTGGAAATCTCTCCCCTGCTTTTTATGTGGTCATTGCCGGGCCGTGCCGCAGGCGCGGCTCAGCCCACAAACACGTATTTTTCCAGCCGGTCCATGGCCTCCCGCACCAGGGAGTGGGGCAGGGCGGCGTTGATGCGGATGCAGTCGCCGTCGCCGAAGCCCGCGCCGCTCTGCCAGATGACGCCATGCTCCACGCCCCGGCGGCGGAGATCATCCGGCGTGATGCCGTGGCTGCGGCACCAGGCCCCGCAGTTGACGAACAGCATATACGTCCCCTGGGGCAGCATCATGGTGACGCCGGGATAGCGGCTTTGCAGGAAGTCCCGGATATACCGCAGGTTCCGGTCCAGCACGGCGCACAGCTGGTCCACCCACGCCATGCCCTCGTCGCTGTAGGCCCCGGTGAGGGCGTGCATGGACAGCACGTTGCAGTCGTTGTAGCCGGACAGGTTTCCCTGCCGCTGGACCCGGCAGCGAAGCCGGTCATTATAAATAATGTGGTAAGAGCCGATGAGCCCCGCCAGGCTGAAGGTCTTGGTGGGGGCATAGAAGGCCACGGTGCGCTCCCGGGCGTCCCGGGAGACGGACTGAGTGGGGATGTGGGTGTATCCCGGCATAATGAGATCGGACCAGATCTCATCGGAAATGACGGTGCAGTCGTTGGCGGCGTACACCTCCATGGCCTTTTCCAGCTCCCAGCGCTCCCATACCCGGCCGCAGGGGTTGTGAGGGGAGCACAGGATGGCCACGTGGATGTCGCTTTCCTTCAGCTTCCGGTCCATGTCCGCATAGTCCATGCGCCAGATGCCCTCCGCGTCCTGCGTCAGAGGCGTGTGGATGATGGGACGGCCCAGCCGCTCCAGGGTGTGGGTGAAGCCCACATAGGTGGGGCTGTGGACCAGAATCGGCTCGCCGGGGCAGGTCAGGGCCTGGACCACGGAGCTGACGCCGCCCAGAACGCCGTTTTCATAGCCGATGTGCTGCCGCTCCAGGCCGGTGACGCCGTGGCGCACCTGCTGCCAGCGGATGATGCTGTCAAAGTAGGCGCCGCTCAGCTGAAAATATCCGAAATTCGGGTGGTCCAGCCGGGCCCGGATGGCCTCCAGCACCGGCGGCGCGGTGGGGAAGCTCATGTCCGCCACCCACATGGGGATCCGGGAAAAGCCCTCCTTGGGCTCCACCCCGTTATAGGGGATCATGTCCAGGGCCAGGGCGTCCCGGCCCCGCCGGTCCAGAATGGTATCGAAATCGTACTGCATGGTTATCCTCCGTTCTCCGCTCCGGACAGGTGGAACACCCGCCGGGTATTTTCCAGTATGGCCGCCTCCGCAGTTTCCGGCGGCAGATGCTTCAGCCGGGCGATCTCCTCCACGACGCGCGGCAGCAGCAGGGAGGAGTTGCGCACCCGGCTCAGGGATTTTTTGCTGCCCGTCCAGGGTACGTCCGGCAGAACATAGGGGCTGTCGGTCTCCACCAGCAGCCGGTCCAGGGGAGCGCGGGCCACTGCGTCCCGCAGGGCCTCTGATTCCCGGCGCAGCAGCGCCCCGCCGATGCCCAGACAGAACCCCAGGTCCAGATAGGCCCGGGCCGTGTCCCAGTCCCCCTGGAAGCAGTGGACCACCCCGCCTGGCAGATGTCGCCGCCTGCGCCGCAGCATGGCCAGGGCGTCCCGGTCCGCCATGCGGATGTGCAGCACCAGGGGCAGTCCCAGCCGCCGGGCCAGGCCCAGCTGATACCGGAACCACAGCAGCTGGGTCAGCCGGTGCTTCCGGGGCAGGTGATAGTCCAGCCCGGTCTCGCCGATGGCCGCCACGCCGGGCTCCCGGGCCCAGGCCTCCAGCTGCCTGCGCTGCCGCCAGGGGGCCTGATGGGTCCGGGTGGGGTGCACGCCCACCGCCAGGCGGATGAAGTCCGGATGCTGCCGGTACAGGGCAGCGGTCCGGCGGTTGGACTCAAAGTCGATGCCGGGCTCGATGGAAAGGACAACGCCGCTCTCCCGCAGACGGTCCAGCAGGTCCTCTCGCTGTCCTTCCTGGGCCTTCAGATCACTTGTAAGATAGCGGAATACGCCGTCGTAGCGCTTATGGCTGTAGTGAGCGTGGCTTTCGATGATCATGCGCGGGTCCTCCTCTCCGGGGTTACGCTTCTTCCGGCTCCTCCGGCTGTGCAGGGGCCTCCCAGGGGACCATGGTGGCCACGCACCGGTTGATGGTGACTCCCTGCTGATAGAATTTGGCCTCGTAGTCCGTCATGACCCCCACGGGGCCGCCGGCGTGAAGGTCCCGGGTGACCTGGGACAGCCGGAAGCCGAATTGGGGGATCTCCTCCAGGGACCACTCGAACAGCTTGTCGTTGTCGCTTTTGAAGTGGATCTCGCCGCCCATGGGCAGCACCCGGCGGTACAGCTGCAGGAAATTGCCGTGGGTCAGGCGGCGCTTTTTCTGGTTGCTTTTGGGCCAGGGATCGCAGAAGTTGATATAGATGCGGTCCACCTCGCCGGGGGCGAAGAAGTCCGGCAGGCAGGCGGCGTCGCCGTCCACAAAGAACACGTTGTGCAGCCCCGCGTCCCGGGCCCGCTCCATGGCCACCACCATTGCGTCGGGGACCTTTTCCACGGCGATCAGCAGCACGTCCGGCTCGGCGGCGGCGGTCTCCGCGGTGAAGCGGCCCTTGCCGCAGCCCAGCTCCACCCGCAGCTCCCGGGCCTCCGGCAGCAGCTCCCGCCAGCGGCCCCGCAGGGCTCGGGGGTCCTCGATCAGCAGGGCGCCGCAGGCTTCCATCCGGGGCACCAGATTCTTTTTCTTTCTCATGCGCATGGGTCATTTCCTCCTGTGCGGCCATGGCCGCGAATAAAATACCAACTCTATATATACCACAAGATACACGGTTCTGTAAACGAAAAAAATGCTCCATTTGGTGCCGGGGACGGTTTTGTGACCGGATTATGAACATGTCATATTGAAAAATGCGCAAAGAATTTTCATTTCTTTTGTGGAATATCCTGAAAAAGAGAAAGGCGGGAAACAAGGGCTTGATAATTTTTAGACGAGGGACTATAATACAGACTGTATGAAGATCATACACAAGATGGGACCGCTATGGGCGGCATCCCGTCGCGCGCCCGCCGCTGCGGCGGGTGATCGAAGCAAGGAGGAACGATCATGACGAATGTTCTGTTGGAAAAGAAGGGCCACATTGCCGTTGCCACCATCAACCGGCCCAAGGCCCTCAATGCCCTGAACTCCCAGGTGCTGGAGGACATCGACCAGCTGGTGGAACAGGTGAAGGCGGACGACGAGATCCGTGCCCTGGTCATCACCGGCAGCGGCGAGAAGGCTTTCGTGGCCGGCGCCGACATCGGCGAGATGAGCACCCTGACTAAGGCCGAGGGCGAGGCCTTCGGCAAGAAGGGCAACGACGTGTTCCGCAAGCTGGAGACGCTGCCCATCCCCACCATCGCCGCAGTCAACGGCTTTGCCCTGGGCGGCGGCTGTGAGCTGTCCATGAGCTGCGACATCCGCCTGTGCGCCGAAACCGCCGTGTTCGGCCAGCCGGAAGCGGGTCTGGGCATCACCCCGGGCTTCGGCGGCACCCAGCGTCTGGCCCGTCTGGTGGGTATGGGCATGGCCAAGCAGCTGATCTATACCGCCAAGAACATCAAGGCCGACGAGGCCCTGCGCATCGGCCTGGTGAACGCCGTGTATCCCCTGGAGGAGCTGATGCCCGCAGCCGAGAAGATGGCCGAGACCATCGCCAAGAACGCCCCCATCGCCGTCCGCGCCTGCAAGAAGGCCATCAACGACGGTATGCAGGTGGATATCGACCGGGCCGTGGCCATCGAGGAGGGCCTGTTTGGCAGCTGCTTCGAGACGGCGGACCAGAAGGAGGGCATGGGTGCCTTCCTGGAAAAGCGCAAGCACGAGCCCTATCAGAACAAGTAACCCCATTTGGTTAATTAACAGGCTCCTTACCGGGCCTGATGATTAAAATCGCTACTTAAATAAAAATTTATTTAGGAGGAACAATCATGAAAGTCGCAATCTTTGGTGCAGGTACTATGGGCAGCGGTATCGCTCAGGTTTTCGCAGCGAAGGGCCACACCGCTCTGATGTATGCTTCCAGCGTCCCCAGCGCTCAGCGTCATAAGGACAAGCTGGCCGCCTCTCTGAACAAGAAGGTCGCCCGCGGCAAGATGACCCAGGAAGCCGCTGATGATATCATGAGCCGCGTCCTGGTGGAGGAGTTCGAGGCCGCCGCCGATGCCGACCTGGTCATCGAGTGCGTTGCTGAGAATATGGCCACCAAGAAGGAGCTGCTGGGCCGCCTGGATGCCATCTGCAAGGAAGATGCCATCTTCGCTTCCAACACTTCCTCTCTGTCCATCACCGAGATGGGCCAGGGCCTGAAGCATCAGCTCATCGGCATGCACTTCTTCAACCCCGTGCCCGCCATGAAGCTGGTGGAAGTCATTGCCGGCGGCAACACCCCCGCCGAGCTGGTCGAGAAGATCAAGACCCTGTCCACCGAGATCGGCAAGACCCCCGTGGTGGTCAACGAGGCCCCCGGCTTTGTGGTCAACAAGATCCTGATCCCCTATTGCAACGAGGGCGTTTGCGTTCTGCAGGAGGGCGTTGCCTCTGCGGAAGATATCGATATTGCTATGCAGCTGGGCTGCAACCACCCCATGGGCCCCCTGCACCTGGGCGATCTGATCGGCTGGGACATCGTGCTGAACATCATGGACGTGCTGTATAACGAGACCCACGATAGCAAGTATCGCGCAAACGTGCTGATCCGGAAGATGGTTCGTGCCGGCAAGTTGGGCATCAAGTCCGGCGAGGGCTTCTTCAACTACAAAAAGTAAATCTGTAAAGGAGAAAAGAGTATGGATTTCCATCTGACGAAGGAACAGCTGCTCGTTCGCAAGATGTACCGCGAATTCGCAGAGAACGAAGTAAAGCCTCTGGCCGCTGAGATCGACGAAGAAGAGCGTTTCCCCATGGAAACCGTCGAGAAGATGGCAAAGCTGGGCATGATGGGTATTTATTTCCCCAAGGAGTACGGCGGCGCCGGCGGCGACGTCCTGTCCTATGCCATGTGCGTGGAGGAGCTGGCCAAGGTCTGCGGCACCACTGCCGTTATCGTCTCTGCTCATACCTCCCTGTGCGCCGCCCCCATTTTTGAGAACGGCACCGAGGAGCAGAAGAAAAAGTATCTGCCTGATCTGTGCTCCGGCCGCAAGATCGGCGCTTTCGGTCTGACCGAGCCCGGCGCCGGCACCGACGCCCAGGGTCAGCAGACCACCGCCGTCCTGGATGAGTCCGGCGAGAACTACATCCTCAACGGTTCCAAGTGCTTCATCACCAACGGCAACGTGGCCGACACCTTCGTGATCATCGCCGTCACCGGCAAGACCACCGACAAGCGCGGCCGCACCATGAAGGAGATCTCCGCCTTCATTGTCGAGAAGACCGACAAGGGCTTCTCCCAGGGCAAGCACGAGAAGAAGATGGGCATTCGCGGCAGCTCTACCTGCGACCTGATCTTCGAGGACTGCGTGATCCCCAAGGATCGTATGCTGGGCAAGAAGGGCGAGGGCTTCAAGATCGCCATGAAGACTCTGGACGGCGGTCGTATCGGTATCGCTTCTCAGGCTCTGGGCCTGGGCGAGGGCGCCGTTGAGGAAGCCATCAAGTATACCAAGGAGCGCGTCCAGTTCGGCAAGCGCATCTCCCAGTTCCAGAACACCCAGTTCCAGCTGGCTGATATGCACACCCGCATGCAGGCCGCTCAGTACGTGGTGTACGCTGCTGCCATGAAGAAGCAGAACCACGAGCCCTATTCCATGGATGCCGCTATGGCCAAGCTGTTTGCTGCCGAGGCCGCTTCCGATGTGACCCGCCGCGCCGTGCAGCTGTTCGGCGGCTATGGCTACACCCGTGAGTATCCCGTGGAGCGCATGATGCGCGACGCCAAGATCACCGAGATCTACGAGGGCACTTCCGAGGTCCAGCGCATGGTCATCTCCAGCCACCTGGGCGTTAAGTAATTGAGGAGGTAAAAGGTAAAATGAAAATTCTTGTTACTGTGAAGCAGGTTCCCGATACCTCCGGTAAGGTGGCAGTGAACCCCGACGGCACCCTGGATCGTGCCTCCATGCAGACCATCATCAACCCCGACGACCTGAACGCCGTGGAAGCCGCCCTGTCCCTGAAGGACCAGCTGGGCTGCAAGGTCATCGCGTTCACCATGGGCCCCCCTCCCGCAGAAGGCATGCTGCGTGAGCTGATGGCCATGGGCGTGGACGAGGGCGTCCTCATCACCGCCCGTGAGTTCGGCGGCTCCGACACCTACGCCACCTCCCAGATCATCGCCGCCGGTATCGACACCTACGGCGTGGAGGAGGATGACATCATCCTGGCCGGCCGTCAGGCCATCGACGGCGATACCGCCCAGGTTGGCCCCCAGATCGCCGAGAAGCTGCACCTGCCCCAGGTGACCTACGCCGGCGAGATCAAGAAGGACGGCAATACCCTGACCGTCAAGCGCATGCTGGAGGACGGCTATATGACCGTCAAGGTCAAGACCCCCTGCATGATCACCTGCATCAAGGAGCTGAATCAGCCCCGTTACCTGTCCGTGGGCGGCGCTTTCGAAGCCTACAGCAAGCCCCTGGTCACCATGACCTATGAGACTCTGAAGGATCATCCCCTGATCGACAAGAGCACCATCGGCCTGGCGGGTTCTCCCACCAACATTCTGACCTCCTTTACGCCTCCCCAGAAGGGCGCCGGCATGATGCTCGAGGGCGCCGGTAAGGAGACTACCGACAAGCTGGCCGGCATCCTGGCCGCCAAGCACATCATCTGAGGAAGGAGATAAGAAAATGGCTTTTAATAGTGCTGATACCGCTGCCTTCAAAAACGTATGGGTTTTCTGCGAGCAGCGTCAGGGCGTGATGATGCCCACCACCTTTGAACTGATCTCCGAGGGCCGGAAGCTGGCCGACGAGCTGGGCGTTGAGCTGTGCGGCATTCTGCTGGGCGACAACGTGGACGGCATCGCCGCTGAGCTGGGCGAATACGGCGCGGACAAGGTTTATGTGTACAACTCCCCCCTGCTGAAGGACTTCACCACCGACGCCTATACCAAGGTGATCGTGGAAGCCGTGGAGGAGATCAAGCCCGAGGTGCTGCTGTTCGGCGCCTCCAACATCGGCCGTGATCTGGCTCCCCGCTGCGCCGCCCGTCTGCACACCGGTCTGTGCGCGGACTGCACCCACCTGGACATCGACCTGCCCAACTATAAGAACTTCCTGAAGGAAGCCTCCACTCTGCCCGAGGACCGCATCAACAAGCTGGGCACCGTGGTGATCAACCGGGAGCCCCATCCCGTGGATCGCGACCTGAAGATGACCCGTCCCGCTTTCGGCGGTCACCTGATGGCCTCCATTATCTGCCCCCGTTTCCGCCCCGCCATGGCTACCGTCCGTCCCGGCGTTATGAAGAAGCGCCTGTGCAAGAAGAACGTGGAGATTCTGCACCCCGCCTTCGCCCTGGAGGCTTCCGACATCCACACCGAGGTGGTGGAGACCGTGAAGGCTGCCAAGAAGCTGGTGGACCTGATCGGCGCCGACTTCATCGTGTCCGTGGGCCGCGGCATCAGCAAGGACGTTGAGGGCGGCATCAAGCTGGCCGAGGAGCTGGCTGAGGTTCTGGGCGGCGTCGTGGGTTCCTCCCGCGCCTGCGTGGACGCCGGCTGGATCAGCGCTGACCACCAGGTCGGTCAGACCGGCAAGACCGTCCATCCCAAGGTCTACATCGCTCTGGGTATCTCCGGTGCCATCCAGCACAAGGCCGGTATGCAGGATTCCGAGTGCATCATCGCCGTGAACAAGAACGAGTCTGCTCCCATCTTCGAGGTGGCGGACTACGGCATCGTGGGCGACCTGTTCAAGGTCGTTCCCGAGCTGATCGAGTCCATCAAGGCTCAGAAGGCCGCCAAGTAAACTTGTTTTACGCCATATAAAAAAGAGGCTGTCCCGCCCGGGACAGCCTCTCTTTACACGTGGGAAGCACTTGTACAGACTCCGGAATGCCCAAGTAAAAATGTGTGAATACGTTGTTAATTCCATGTAAATGTCGTGCAATTTACGGAAAACTGGCTTCTGCTTGTGACATTTTTGTGAAACTGTATAAGGCGCTGGGGTTGACTTTCCCGAGTGGGGAGGCTACAATACCATACGGTTCAAAGATCATTTCTGAAGAAAGGGGAGGAGCTATCATGGAGAAAATTTTGGCGGTTGCCATTTTTGTTGTGATGTTTGCCCTCATCATCTGGGACCGGTTTCCTCGTCAGTGGGTAACGCTGGGCAGCGGAGCTCTGGTGCTGGTGCTGGTGTTCGGCCTGTGCATGCATGACGGAGGGGCCATCTGGGAGACGCTGAACCTCAGCTGCTTTATCCAGAAGGGCTTCTGGGTGGGCTCGTCCGAGTCCAATACCGGCATCAACTGGTCCACCATTGTGTTCATTGCCGGTATGATGGTGATGGTGGAGGGCATGGGCCATGCGGGAATTTTCCAGTGGCTGTGCCTAAAAATCGCGAAGCTGGTGCATTACCGGACGGTGCCGCTGCTGATCTGCTTTATGGTGATGTCGGCGCTTCTGGCCATGTTCATCGACAGCATCACCGTAATCCTGTTCCTGGCCGCCGTGACGGCGGAGCTGGCCAAGACGCTGTATTTTGACCCGGTGCCTATGATCCTGGCGGAGATTTTCTGCGCCAACCTGGGCGGCTCGGCTACTATGTGCGGCGACCCCCCCAACATCATCATCGGCACCTCCCTGGGGCTGAGCTTCTTCGACTTCCTGGGCAACACCGGCGTTATCGCGGCGGTGTGCCTGGTGTTCACGGTGGTGTACTTCTTCCTGTGCTTCCGGAAGCCCCTGGCCCAGAGCGAGAAGAATCGCCCGGCAGACGTGGTGTACCCCGACGCAGCGTCGGCGGTGACCAACCGGGCGGGGTTCTATGGCTGTGGAGCGTCCTTCTTAGTGGTGGTGGTCCTGCTGATCACCCACGCCCAGACGGAGCTGACGGTGGCCACCATCGGGTGCATCGCCGCGGCTCTGATGAGCCTGGTGACGCTGCTGACCAGCGGCCGGAAGGCGGCTGCGGGACTGTTTGCCCGGGTGGACTACAAGACCCTGCTGTTCTTCACGGGCCTGTTCGTGGTGGTGGCCGGGCTGGAGCGCACCGGCTGCCTGGCCGTGCTGGCAGACGGCATTGCCGACATCAGCGGCGGCAAGGCCGTGGTGATGGTGGCCATCATCCTGTGGGTGTCCGCCGTGGCCAGCGCCTTTGTGGACAACATTCCCTTTGCCGCCACCATGGTGCCGGTGATCCAGGCCATGGCTCAGACCCAGGGCGTGGACCTGCACGTGCTGGCCTGGGCGCTGTCCATGGGCACGGACCTGGGCGGCAGCGCCACGCCCATCGGCGCCTCCGCCAATGTGGTGGGCACGTCCGTGGCCGCTAAGAACGGCCATCCCGTCACCTGGGGCAAGTATTGCCGCTACTGCGCGCCGGCCACCATCATGGTGATGGCGGTGTCCATGGTGTGCATTGTGGTGCGGTACATGTGAATCAAAACCTCCGACTTAGCCGGAGGTTTTGATTATACAGATCAGACCCTGGGCCTGCGCCGCACGCACAGAAGGGGGCAGACTACCAGCAGAGCCAGGGGAATGAAATAGACGAACAAGGAGCAGGTAACAGGCGTCCACAGGCGGGCCAGGGACAGGATGCCTGCCGCGCGCACTCCCACCAGCTCCAGGGCCGCCGGGCCCACCAGGCCGGCGCAGCATACCACCACGGCAGCGTTCACCGTCCGGCACAGGCTCGACAGCAGGCACCCGGTCATGGCGGCAGCCAGCAGCACCAGCAACCGCAGCAGCAGGCATCCGGCCAGCCACTGGCCCACAGTGCAGTCTGCGGCCAGGTCTGCAAAATAGGTCACACTGCGCAGCGGGGCGGATAGGGCCGTCAGGCCGCCGTAATACGACGAAACCTGGTACACCTGCCGCAGGGTCAGAGTCAACCATACCGCCGCCGCCAGCAGGGCAGATAGGGCCAGCTTGCAGCGAGGCTCCCGGCGGCGGCCCCGGGGCGTGGTCTGCAGCAGCGGCAGCATTCGCTGCTGCCGCTCTCCGGCGAAGGTGCCTGCCGTCAGCAGTGCCACTGTCAGCAGTGCCGCCATGGACGGAATGCGCTGACTGCCGCCCACATCGCCGCCGCACAGAGTGAACATGGGCGCAGGATTCAGCACCCACAGGCCGGTATCCTGCTTTTCCAGAGCCTCGGCCTCCACGGCGGACAGGGCCGCCAGCTGGGTGGAGCGGATCTCGGACTCCGGCCAGCCTTCCACCTCCGCTATGCGGGCCCGGATGGCCCGGAGGGTGTCCTCCGTGGCAGGGCCCTGGAACTCATTCTGGAAGGCGGCGGTATCTGTGTCGTACAGGGACACGTCCGCCGTAGGAGCTGCGGCTGCCCGGAAGCACCAAAGGGCAAAGACCAGCAGCACCAGCAGTCCCTTATGATACCATAGGATTTTCTTGAACTCAAACCCCGTCAGGGTCAGCCGGCCGGAGGCCCGGGAAAACACGGGACGCAGCCGGGCCGCCAGACGCTGGAACAGGTTAGCTCCGGCTATGGGCCGGTGATGTCCGGCATAGACCACGGCTCCTGCCGCAGCCAGCACTAAAAGCACCGGCAGAAGGGCGGTACACAGCATGGCTCCGTTTACCGCCCGACCCAGCAGGTTGATATTCAGATAGTGCAGAAACGTCTTTTCCATGCCAACGAAGGAAAACACGTTGATGTACCGAAGGGCCACGATGGCATAGCTGTCCGGCACAAAGGCGAACAGACTGTATTCCACCGCCAGAAATGCGGCGGCGGCCACCATAGCCGTCTGCAAATGGTGGATCAGCTGAAGAATCAGCCACAGCAGCAGTCCCATCAGCCACATACCAAGAGCTTTTAGCAGGCAATACGCCCAAAGCACCTGGCGGAGAGTCAGCGGGTACGGGAAATTCTGAAAAATTTCGCTGGACTGGGCGGCGGCGGACAGGTCGCCCAGCCCGCCGTACAGCAGACTGTCGGTGACAAGGCCCGTCAGCATCAGAAGGGTTGTGCCCAATGCGGCGGAAAGGCCCAGAATCCCCACCCGGCGCAGGGCCAGCCATGTCCGGCCTCGGGGGCTGCCAAACACCAGGCAGCGCAGACTGCTGCGGCGCTCCTCCGTCAGCCGCAGCACCGTTACCAGCATCCACAGCAGGATGCACACGGACAACACACCGTCCTGCAAGAAATTCTCCAGTCCGGCAGTCTCCGTCAGGGTCAGGGACACATCCGTGCTGCGGGGAAAGTCCCGGTCCGTTTTCTTCACGTTTTCCGCATGGAATTTTCCAGCGCTGCTGTCCATGAAAATGGACAGGGTGGGCATATTGGCGGCGTTTTCGTGGATGGTATCCAGATATCCGGGATACGACGCCAGGTAGTCCAGCTGCTGCCGGAGGGTCTGCTGGGCCTGCTGCCGGGCGGTAAATTCCACCTGGGCCTGGTCACTGAGATCATATGCCATGGCCGCTGTCTCATAATCGTCGCCCAGCACTTGCCGGGCCTGGTCCCGGTATAGCTCCAGCAGGTCCGGGTCATCCGTGCTGCGCCAGAGCAGGGCCGTCATATAGCGGCGACTCTCCGCCTCCATCTGAGACAGGGCGGCGGACGGGTCCGGGCTGGCTGCCAGCTGAGCTGCGGTCTGCCGATAGGCGGCGGCAAAGCCGGGGGCGTTGTGATGGTCCACCCGATGGAAAAACACCACCGCCGCCATCAGCACCAGCAGCCATAGCAGACTCCTGCGGGAGAAAACACGCCTGCACTCACGCATGGGGGTGCAGCCGCCGGATATAGGCGTCCTCCAGGTTGGCCGCGCCGCAGCCGCGGATAAATTCCTCCACCGGGGCGTCCGCCAGCAGGACGCCATGGTGCAGCAGTAAAATTTCACTGGCGATGGATTCCACGTCGCCGGTGATGTGGGTGGTGATAAGGACGATTTTGTCCCGGCCCAGCTGCCGGATATATTCCCGCAGGCGCACCCGCTCCTCCGGGTCCAGCCCGGCAGTGGGTTCATCCAGCAGCAGGACCTTGGGCGCGCCCAGCAGGGCCTGGGCCAGCATCACCCGCTGGCGCATACCGCCGGAAAAGCCGCCGACCCGGCGGTGGGCCGCGTCCCACAGATTCACCACCTGCAGCAGCTCCCGAAGCTGCTCCCGGGCGGCCCGGGGCCTCAGCCCCTTCAACTGGGCCATGTACAGCAGAAATTCCCAGGCGGTCATGTCGTCGTACATCCCCTGGCTCTGGGGCATGAAGCCCAGCACCTGCCGGAACGCCGGTCCCATGGACAGAATATCCGTCCCGTCGAAGGCGATGGTCCCCGTCTGGCGGGGCAGCAGGTCGCAGATCAGGTGGATGAGGGTGCTTTTCCCCGCGCCGTTGGGGCCCAGCAGGGCTGTGATGCCGGGGGTAAAGGTGTGGGTAAAGCCTGTCAGGGCTTTCTTGTCCCCGTAGGAATGGGACAGGGCGTGAATGGTCAGTTCCATATTATCCGTGGCTCCTTGCCGTGGGGTCCACCAGTTGGATCAGCTCCAGACGATCCAGGTGATGGGGGTCGATGTAGTGGGTGATGGTCCCGCCATCGGTGGAGAAGTAAATGGCATTGGCGGTGGTGTATTCCAGGAAGGGGAAGCGCAAACCGATCTTCTCCAGTTCCAGCTTTCCCAGAAGATTATAGTCCCTGTCGTATGCCAGCAGGACGCACTGATTGAAATCGGCTGAATCCAGCGTCCGAAGGAAAATATAATCCTTGGTGTAGGACACATCAGCGTAATATACATCCATAGGAACCTTCACTGTCTCCGTGCCGGTGGCCTTGTCGTATTCACACAGGCCGACTCCGGCGCGGTGATAGTACAGCACATTGTCAAAGTTTACGATAAAACTGTTTTCCCGCTTCCAGTCCTCAAATACCCGCTCGATACGCCCGGTCTCCAGGTTCCCTTCCGCATATGGGCGCTTGCCCTCGGATGTCTGGGGCAGGGGGAAGTAGAGGTACCCATTGCTGATGGACACACCGTCTGCTGGCCAATCCGTGAGAAGCGGGATATCCTCCTGAAACAGCTGTGTGGTTTCCCCGGTCTCCAGCTGGATCTTGTAGACCGGCAGCGCATAATCCGGGTTCGATGTGCAGGGGAATGCCAGGAAGATGAGATAGCCGTTGTCAAAGAAGTAGCTGCCGCCGCCGCTGAAATTACCGCTGAGGTCCTTCTGCTCGGGCAGTTGGGTGATGACCCGGTGATTGGTGCCGTCCATGTCCATCTGGATCAGCTCAAAGTGATCCTGAAGCGTAACACCGTAAAGATGGCCGTTGTAATACCCGAAGGCAACCTCCAAAAACGCATTGCAGTCTGCGCTGGCGTGGCCGCAGTTGGGCTTATTGCACAGAACGTGGAATTCGTGGCTGCCGGGCTCGGCAAAGTGGATCAATCCATCCCCCGACGGGTTCATGTAGTAGTTGCCTTTTTCCGTTTCCACGAAGAAAATATCGCTGTCCTGATACCGGTATTCCCCTGGCTGGACCTCGAAGTCTGCGACAGTAGGGGCGGCGGGTTTGGAGGCGCAGGCGGTGAGGGCGAGGGCCAGCGTGAGGGCGAGAAGCAGCGAGGGGAGAAGGCATCGTTTCATCAGAAGAACTCCTTTCTGAGGCGGGCGATATCGGATAAACCCATTATAGCAGATGGATTTATCCGGTGTCAACTGTGAGTTAGCCGTGGGATCTGGCGTTGCTGGTATCCGGCATCGGAAGGAGCTCCAAATTGGACAGGTCACTGGTGTCAATATAGTGGGTGATCTTTCCGTTGAGCCAGAAGTAGATGCTGTTTGCCGTGATGGCATACGGCTGGGGGAACCATGTACCGATTTTTTCCTGAGGGGCCTTTCCCAGCAGGTTATAGTCCCGGTCCAGCACCCAGAGCGTGCATTGCTCAAAGTCCTCGGTGTCCATAGACCGCACCAGAATATAGTTCCGGGTATAGCAGGGGTTCGCCGTGTATGCCTCCTCCATAGGGAAACGGACCGTTTCCACCCCTGTGGCCCTGTCGTATTCACACAGGCCGGCATCCGCCTTGAAGTAATACAGAACGCCGTCCTGCTCCATTGCCCCACTGTTGCGATCGCTCCAGTCGGGAAGGGTTGCTTCCACCCGGCCTGTTTTCAGGTTCCCCAGGGCATAGGTGCATTCACCGGTGACTCCGTTGGCTATCTTAAAGAAGAAGTCATCCCCGCAAATATTCACATATGAGCTTCCGTAGGAATAAGTGAACAGCGGGATATCCTCCTGAAACAGCCACCGGCCCTTTCCGGTTTCCAGGTCAAACTGGTAGATAGACATGGCCCATTCCGGGTCCGTTTCGATGGCGTCGTACATATAAAACAGAGAGCCGTTGTGAAACAGCAATTCGCCGCTGGCGTGCCGTGCGCCATCCACAGCTGTCAAAACCGGCAGCTGCCCCACCTCCCGATGGTTGGCGCCGTCCATATCCATGCGCATTACTACCGGACCGTTGTCTCCGTAGGTGGTGGTGTAAAGATGCCCGTTCCAGTATCCCAATGCATAGTCGGTGTATGCATTGCAGTCCTCGCCGCCATGTCCGCAGTTGGGCTTATTGCACAGGGGGTAGAAGGCCCGGCTGCCCGGCTCGGCGAAGCGGATGATTTGATCCCAGCCCAGGTAATACTGCCCCTGCTCCGTCTCCACAAAAAAGTCGCCCATGTCCTGATACCGGTATGCTCCCGGCTGGACTTCAAAGTCTGCGGCGGTGGGGGCAGCGGGTTTGGAGGCGCAGGCGGTGAGGGCGCAGCAGCACAGGAGCATGGCGGCTGCGAGGGTCGCGCTGAGAATTCGTTTGATTTTCATGTTTGACCTCCAGTCTTTTCACGGTGTGTTTGTGGGTACAGGCGGTGAACCATGGCATCCCTTCTTATGGCGTGGGGGCGGCTTCTGTCCGCGGGAAATGGCTGCATGCGCACGGCCCGGAATTATCCGTGGCTCCTTGCCGTGGGGTCCACCAGCTGGATTAGCTCCAGACGGTCCAGGTGGTGGGGGTCGATGTAGGAAATCAACTTGCCGCCTGAGGTGAAGTAGATGGCATTTGCAGTAACATACTGAAGTGACGGAAACTTGACTCCGTAGGGCTCCAGCTCCATCTGCCCCAACAGATGATAATTCCGGTCATATGCGTAGATGGTGCGGTGTGTATCCGCGTCATCGTCCGATGTGCGAACGATGATATAATCCTTGGTGTACTGCGGCAGGGCCAGGCTGCAATCTGTGGGGACCTTTACCGTCTCCGTGCCGGTGGCCTTGTCATATTCGCACAGGCCCACGCCGACGCGGTGGTAGTATAGTACATTGTCAAAGTTCACCATCGGACTGTTCGATTGGTTCCAATCTTCAAAAATATGCTCGATGCGCCCGGTTTCCAAAATGCCTTCCGCATAGGTAACACTGCCAGTCTCGCCGTTGAACATCGGGAAATACAGGTATCCGTTGCTGATAGACACCCCGGCAGACGGCCAATCCGTATGCACCGGAATGTCCTCCTGAAATAGCCGGGTGATTTCCCCGGTCTCCAGCTGAATCTTATAAACGGCCATGGCATAATCGGGATCGCCCGAGGAGATGGGCATAGCCAGATAAATGAGATAGCCGTTGTCGAAGAAGTAGCTGCCGCCCAGCTGCTTACGCCCGTCCAGGGCGTTTTGCTCCGGGAGCCGGGCAATTTCCGTGTGGCCCGTCCCGTCCATATTCATACGTACCAGGACAAAGTCAGTGCCGTTGTCCTGCACCCCATACAGATGCTGATTGAAATAGCCCAGGGCAAATCCCGCGTATGCATTGCAATTGGCATCGCCATGTCCGCAGTCCGGCTTATTGCACAAGACATAAAAATCATGACTGCCCGGCTCAGCAAAGCGGACCAGGAAATCCAGCAGGGGCTCCAGGCGGTAATTTCCTTTCTCCGTCTCCACGAAAAAACCGTCGCTGTCCTGATACCGGTATTCCCCTGGCTGGACTTCAAAGTCTGCGGCGGTGGGGACGGCGGGTTTGGAGGCGCAGGCGGTGAGGGCGAGGGCCAGAAGCATTAAGGGGAGGAGAAGACGTCGTTTCATAAGAAGATCTCCTTTCTGCGGCGGGCGATATCGGATAAACCCATTATAGCAGATGGATTTATCCGGTGTCAACTGTGAGTTAGCCGTGGGATCTGGCGTTGCTGGTATCCGGCATCGGAAGGAGCTCCAAATTGGACAGGTCACTGGTGTCAATATAGTGGGTGATCTTTCCGTTGAGCCAGAAGTAGATGCTGTTTGCCGTGATGGCATACGGCTGGGGGAACCATGTACCGATTTTTTCCTGAGGGGCCTTTCCCAGCAGGTTATAGTCCCGGTCCAGCACCCAGAGCGTGCATTGCTCAAAGTCCGAGGAGCGGCTGCATTACCGCCGCACCGATCAGGAACAGGACATCCGGGAAGATCAGAAGCGCATGGAACAGGCAAAAAATGCCTTGCCACTCTCGATGTGGTCATGTCCCGGCTCTATGAGGACTACGCCCTCGGTGAAATCAACAAGGAAAAGTACAAGAAGATGACTGCTGATTATGAAGCGGAGCAGGAACGGTTAAAGCTCGAAATTGAAGCAACGCTGGCAGAATCTACCCTTGAACGCAGAAAAACGGCGTGACCTTTACGGTCACACCGTTCTCTGCCCCAATCGCAGGACAAAATAGCTACTTGTCACTATTAAGCCATGGTATTTACAGGCTTTTTTCAAGCTATGAAATTATTCCCACTCAAGTCTTGAGCTTTGATTTAGGGTTATAAAATGCACTCTCGATACGCTTTTCGTCCAAATAATCCACGTATTTCGGGCTGTACATAGGTTCCTTACGAATTTTGTAGCCGTTTTGTAGCCAGCTATTCTATACGTACTAACCGTTCACAACGACTTATTTTGAATGATTTGCGGCAGATTTCGATATGATTCCCGCCAATAATCACCCGGAAATTGACCGCCTGATTCACCTCAAAAAACATCTTGGAGGTATGACCATGAGCAAACTTATATCCTGTCAATTCAACATAGACACAGCCTGCGTGGAATTGGTTTTTGATGATGGAAGCCAGATTTCCATTGACTGCACCGCCGTTGAAAACGAAGTTGCCGATAACCGCTTCCAGCGGTCAGAGCTGGATTATCTGATCTACAATGACCCGCTTGCTTATGCAGACTTGGTTCTGAACGGCGATCCCGAAGCATACCTGAAAGCAGTGACGGAATATAAGCCTTTCGATAGCTGACGGAAAGGCTATAGCGCAGCAGCCGACCTCCGTCAATGGTCAAGATGAACGCTTTGCGCCATTGACTGCCGTCGCCTGCCGCGCTTTTTGGGCAGACAAGGCGGGCAGGCGCAGATTGTGCCTGCCCGCCAACATCCAGTATTAAATAGGTCTAATGTTAGGTGCTTGGGTGTGGTTTGTATGCGCTTTGCATTATATTGTTCGTGCTTCAACTTTTCATTCCTGAACAAGTCTCCTTTCAGATAATTAAAAAACAAAAGCGACCAACTTTTTACGGTTGATCGCCTTTGCTCTGGTCATTCTTTGTTTCTTTCAAATCAAAATATGCATCACAAAAAAGTTTTTGGTCTGTCATCTTCGATTGAATACTTTATAAAATCGAATTTTTCCTTGTTGTTCTTGTAATAGTCCTCTGCCGCAGTACATAGAATGTAGCACAAGTGGGATATATGTACTTTCAATTCTCTCCGCACCATGTTCATATCTTTGCCATAGGCGACCATGCTCAGATCACCGTTAGCACCATCTTCTCCGGTTATGACAAGCTCGAATTTATCAACCTTGCACCGAGATTCGTGAATTCTTGATTGCTCTACATTTGGTGTGCTTTGGTGAAGCAGACAATTACGCAAACTATAAATAATTTCCTCGTTCAGATAGGGCATATCATATCCGTATGGAGAATCACATCTATCTGTAATAACATATTGGCTGCACCAGTTTTTATAGCGCACGCCGTTGTAATCCTCGTTGGGATATTCAGCTTTTCCACAGGTGTCAGGTAAAGTCAGCGCAAGTGCTAATGCTGACAAATACAGTTCATGGGACAAAGCCATACGAATCTCATGTACAATTCGGTCTATCAAGCAAATCACCTCATTTCAGCCATTGACACAACAGCGAACATTTTAGACAGTTTTTGTATGATTAAAATTTTCTGTTTGCAATTTTCTTCAGTTTTCTGTAACCCTCACAACCTATAACTTGTATAGCATTGTACTTCTTCAATGCGTTTTCGAGAGTAATCCGAATTTGGACGGGAATGTAATGTGTAAGCGCATTTTGATTGATTACCGAATGAAGATTGGCTTTGCTCTGATTATAAGTATTCCAAAATGTATTTGGGTCTATATTCTGATTTGACGCAGTCATTCGTTTCATCAGATTCTCAAAAGCAGTTTTTTGCTCATCAGAAGCATCAGCTGGGAGACTTCCTTCTATTGTCTTGAGGAGAGTCGGTACATCCACAGGATTCTGCGCACACATTGCCAGTATCTGCAAAATGTAGTTCGTTTCGGACTGCATTAGCATCTGCTGTGTTAAGAACAGAGAATTCTTTTGCAGGTTCTTCATCAACTGTTGCTGCTCAAGAATTTCTGATGCACAATTATAGAATTCATCAAACATTCTGAAGCTGAATGAATCCATTTTTCTTACGAAGTAATGCTTGTGCTTGTCCCAATAATCTGTTTTGAAAAGCATTTGAGACTCATAGAAAGCACCATCGTTTAATTTGCCTTCTGAAATATAAGATCCTACTTCTGCAATGCTTGTTTGCAGTTCTTCTACCTGCAAGACAATCAGCGATGCTGCTTCTGAAATCTTGCGGCGTTCTTGAACCCAATAAATGATAAACGCTGATGCACCTACGATAACCAGCAATATATCAATCCAGTTTTTACTGACAAAATTAGCAATATTAGCCCACATATTTTGTATATTCACCTCATTTCAACCTTTCGCACAACGGCAAGAGTTCTTTGCTTTTGAAAAAGATATGTTTATTCGGAATCTTCCTTTTTCGTGTTTTGGACACTTAGGATTTGCGTTATGCCTTTGAGCTCATCACCAATCCTTTTCACAGATTTAAGCAAATCTTCCTCATCGGTTGTTGATGAGAAAAATGTTATATAGTGCTCCAGATCCACAAATAGATCACTTTGATAGGTTTTGACTTGTGATTCATATTCTATTGTTCCTGTTAGCGGCTTCATGTTTAGATTTCCACGAAGTTTATTGCTGCCGATATACAAGTCATAATGCTGTCCAGCGCCTATAATGCACTCTTTGCCTTTTATCCGTTCTAATTCTTTTTTCATTGACTCTTCCGGAAGACTGTCAATGAATTCCTGATCTAAATTGATTTTAACATGCTGGGCACTCAGGTTTCCACGGTTTACAAAACGGGCGATATACCATGTTCTTCTGCTATAGTGGAATTCAAGCTCGATAATAGGTCTGTTCGTTTCTGCAAATTGCTTTTGCATCTCCCTCAACTGTTCTTTAGATGCATTGGCAGCCTTGATATTTGCCCAACAGATGAAAATGGTTGCTATAACATAAACCCCTGTGATTATGACCATTACCCAATCTGCATTCATATTTATTCCCCTCATTTTAGCCGTTCACACAACGGCAGGATTTCTTCCAGTTTGGCAACAATACGATTTTGCTCAGCAACGGGAGGGAGTGGTATCAAATATTCTCTAAATCTGGAAAGAGATATAAACGATTGAACACCACCCGATGCTTCTTTTTTTAGTTTGTACTGAGCATAGAACAAGAACCAATATACATACCGCATCGAAATATCAGTATTGGCAAATCTCTTGAACAACGCCATGTTTTTAATACAGAACTCTCTATCCTTTTTCACCAAAACAGGATTTCCTATTGATCCAATCATAGCAAAAAGAATATCGTCATCATCAACCATGGATCTTACATTTATTTTATCAGCATCTTCTTGGGTGATGTATTTCACATTTCCGTAGTCAATAACTCCATTAACTAAGTTCTTACTTGTTACTAATGGGATGCCTACTGGAACATATTTCGGACTATCATGTGTGCCATCACGAACATCAATAACGTCGGAGAGTCTACACCACTTCCAACTTTCCGGAATATCAAACGGAATCTCATCCTCTGCAATTTCCGGCAGGGGCTTTTCCTTCTTGATTTTGCCTTCCTTAATTAGCCGCTTCTTTTCTGTTTGTATCTGCCGATAGAGTTCCTCGGCTGTACCCTCTTCGGGGCGCTGCTCTACGAGCTTACCTTGGATGGCATATTGCAGAATGGACTTCTTCATATCCTCCGGGAACTTGGCGTTAAACTGCTCCAGCTTCTCATAGGAAGCAGCATAGCGGTCAACCAGAGGGAGGAGTTCTTCAATCTTGGCAACGATGCGCTTTTGTTCGACGAGAGGGGGAAGAACAACCATAGTGCTTGCTATAGCATCTAATACACAATTTTTATTTCCCACTCCTCTTGTATTCTCGGTGGCTTGTGCTTGTACCAGGGGGCTCATAAGCATATAATACAAAAATTCTACATCTATACATTTGCAATCGAATTTGAGCAATGCCACACTTACAAACAGGCTAAATGGTTCGGTAGTATCTACGATTGCGGGAACGCCTGTTGTACCTACCTTTGAAAGTATTAAGTCCCCCTTTTCTGGATTGCATCGTGCATACAATTCTTTATGTTCTTCTTCTGAAATATATTTAGTGTTTTCTAACGATAGGAAACCGTTGCTCATATCTTTAACAGATACAAATTTAACTCCTGTAGAGGTATATTTAGGGGTCTTGTGAGTACCATCAGTAAGTTTATTCAATATGCTTCCAAGAGTAACCCACATCCAATTCTCGGGAATATCAAAAGGTACTTCTTGAAAATTGATTATTGAGTTGGTTCTCTTGTCTTTTTTAATTATTTTTTCTTTTATCAGCACTTCTCTCTTTCGTTCGATTTCCTGAAAGAGTTCCTCGCCGGTGCCTTCCTCGGCTCGCTGCTCCACCAGCTTGCCTTGTATGGCATATTGAAGAATACTTGCCTTTAACTGTTCGGGGGTCATTCTTTCACACCTCCCGGCAGCAATGCTTCCAACTCTGCAAGAACTTTGTCGATTTCAGCGTTGAGGGTGGTTCTTCTTTCCTGATACTCTCTGATCGTATCAAGCGGATCGAGAACTTCTTCTTCCTCGTGGGGATAACCGCAAAGGTCGATATTGCAGCCCTGTTCATTCAGCAGATAATCAGCGGTAAACTTCTGTGACTTGAAATATTCTCCGTCGGGAATTACCTCTCTGTTGTTCCACCAAGCAATACAATCATCAAAGTGCTTTAACTCCATCGGCTTGGTTTTGGAAAAGTGCTTTCTGTCAGACGGAATATCCACTCTATAGAACCATGTTTCTGTTGTCGGCTTTGTGTTATCGAAGAACAACAGATTGGTGGTAATGGAAGTATAGGGGCTGAACACAGAGCTAGGCAGTCTGACAACGGTGTGCAGATTAAACTCGCCAATGAGCTTTTTCTTGATGTTTACCTTCGCATTGTCCAGACCGAACAAGAAACCATCCGGCACGACAACAGCAGCTCTGCCGTTTTTCTTCAAACGGTACAGGATCACCGACATGAACAGATCGGCGGTCTCAGAGCTTGCCAGATCATCGGGGAAGAATCCCTGAATGGACTTGTCCTCATGTCCGCCATAGGGAGGGTTCATCAAGATGACGTCGAACTTATCCGCGTCCGTATAGTCCAGCAGATTATGCTTCAACGAGTTCATGTGATAGATGTTCGGAACCTCAATGTCATGCAGCAGCATATTGGTTACGCAGAGCAGATACGGGAACGGCTTTTTCTCGATTCCGTAAATGCTGTCATCAAGCTGCTTTTGAGCAGAAGTATCGGTTACCTGCTTGGATAACTGCCCGAGCCAGGAAGTGATGAAGCCGCCTGTACCGCAAGCGAAGTCAGCCATCTTTTCACCAAGCTTCGGCTTGATCATCAGTGCCATGAACTCTGTGACTGCTCTCGGCGTGTAAAACTCACCGGAGGAACCGGCAGACTGCAACTCTCTCAGGATTTCTTCATAAACAAAGCCGAAAGCATGGCTTTCCTTGACATCGTCAAATTCGATTTCATCAATCACATCAATGACCTGGCGGAGATAAACACCGTCTTTCATATAGTTGTTGGCGTCTTCAAAGGTCGATTTCACGATTGCTTTCTTTATCGGAGTGTCAGGTGTAACCTTGATACCCTCATAGACAATCGTGTCGCCTTCTTTTACATCATTGCCTTTCAGCACCGGGAACAAGGTGTTGTTGACGAAATTCAGCAGCTTATCTCCGGTCATAGCGTGACCGTTGCTGTCGGCCTTTGCCCAATTTCTCCATCTGAGGTCTTCGGGAATTATGGATTCGTAGTTGTCCTCATTCAGTTCCCAATCGTCTTCTTTGGCATCATAGACTTTCAGGAAGAGCATCCATACCATCTGCTCAATTCGTTGAGCATCGCCGTTGATACCTGCATCCATACGCATAATATCACGGATCCTTTTTATAAAACCTGACTGCATCGCCATAATTAACTTACCTCTAATTCATAAATATTCGCTTCAAGCTCCTTAATAGCAGCCTCATACTGCGCTTTGCCGCCGAACAACTTTACAATCTTTGCAGGCTTTCCGAACTCAGCAAAATCCGCAAGAGAAAGAACCTTGATGTCCTCAACTTCGGTAATGCCTTGGTTCATATACTTGTCCAAGAGGATAGAGAGGACTGCTTGTGCTTCAGCAGAATACTTGCTGAAAAAGTCTTTCTTTTTCACGTTGTTTGCCCGCTCTTTTCTCGTCAGCGGTTTCTTGCCGTATGCCACATAGCAGATGAAGTCGAAGTCATCCACATCGGACATTCCCTGTTCCGCTTTCAGAGCCTTCAAATCAATCCCCATCGCAATAAAGGATTGTTCAATCGTTTTCTTCTTATCCGATGCTTTCCACTTGTGTATAAAGTCAGAAAGGGACGCATATTCGCCTTTGATATTGGTTCTCGTGTAGTCGATAATATCTTCCTGACGAAGCAGCTTGCCGTTGGCATCATACACAGAAACAGTCTTATTGATAATCTTCACACTGCACCCGTCTTTATCTAGCTGTAAGCCTCGCCTCCGGCTTCCCGAATCTTCTGCATGGTGTCAATGACAACCAGCTTCGTGTCGGGGTGTTCCTTTGTGAAATTCTCAAGCTGCTCGTCAAGACCGTTTCCGATTTTGTTTGCTGCCGTTGCAAAATGCAGGCTGGCGGTATCCGCCACGCCGTACATCATAAACATCCGGCTCTGGATTCTCTGGAAATCATCCTCCAGTGCAAGGTACAGAACCGTACCCTGATGGACTTCATAGCCCCACAGCCTTTGCCCTGTGCTGACATGGTAGGCAAGCTGCGCTACCAGAAATGATTTTCCGATTTTGGGCGCTCCTGCGAGGATATATGCCCCGGAGTAGAGCAGACCGTCTATGACGGGCGGTCTGCTCTTGTAGGCGGTCTGATACAGCTCTGTCATGGAAACGGTATGAAGATAATGAGGGTCTTTCATGCGTCGGATTTTCTCACGCATTTCCTCAATATTTTTCTCCAGGGGATTGCTTTCGCAGGTTTCATGTGGTATGCTCTGGTTAGTTGAATCGTGAGGCGGCTGCCCTCCATCTGCGCCAACAGATGGGATGAGGGCGGTCGTTTTCTCATTTCCCGTCATTTCGCTCACCTCCGGGAATCTGGAAGCCGTAGAACTTCTGCTTGAAATACTGGGCGGGGCATTTTCCGGCTACGGTCAGATAGCCCTGGGATTTCAGCTCTCTGTTCATTTCCCGGACAATCTGATACGCCTTGCTGCGGCTGATTCCCATGATCTCCGCCACCTCTGACGCTGTGATAAACTGTGCTCTCATAGTACCTCCTGTTTCAATGTGATTTCCCTCAGTCTGCGTATCTTTTGTTCACGCTCCTTTCCTCAGTCTCTCCGAAATACGCACCCTGAGTACATATTTTATTATACGCACACAAGATACATCTGTCAAGCCTTTAGAAAATAAAAATATGTACTTGCAATTCGCTTTATTCTGTGATATGATATGGACGAGGTGAATCAGACATGGACAATTTCGATTATCCCGCCATTGGGCAGAGAATCAAGCAGCTCCGAAAACGCAAAGGGCTGAACCAGACCGAACTGGCACAAATGCTGAAAAAATCTCTCCGCACCGTACAGAAGTACGAAACCGGAGAGATTGAAGTGTCGATTGCCGTTGTCAATCAGATCGCAGACCTGCTGGACACGACCTCAACCTATATTCTTGGGTATGAATCCAGCACGACACAGATCAGGACGCTTGCCGACGTGATGGACTTCCTCTTTAAGCTGGAAACGGTAGAGGGCATCGACTTCAAGATCAATGTGCAGAAGCCGCCCCGCAGCAAGCAATGGGAGTGCTCGGTTTCCTTTGATGGAAAGAGCACGGCGGAGTTCAATGCGGATATGTGCCTCTTTCTTGAACAGTGGGAGGACGAGCGCAGCGAGCTTCGCGCCTATAACTCCACGCAGGCAGCATATAAGCGCTGGAAGGAGCAGACTTTGGCATATTACGCCGCGAACGCAGTCAAATGCACAGAGCCGGAGGAGCTTGACCGCGATGAGCGAATCGCAAAGCGGACGGAGTTTCTGGAAAAGGAATACGGTAAAAGCGAGAGTAACGAGTGAATAACCTGATCAAAGCCTGATTCTTGAGGGAAGGAGGTAAAAATGTCAGTAACAAAAGACGGCGACACCGGTCGCTGGATGTCCCAGATCCGCGTGACGGACTGGACGGGCAAGACCATCCACAAGAAGAAGCGTGGCTTTGCCACCAAGAAGGAAGCCCTGCAATGGGAACGTGACTTTATCAGCCAATCCACGGGCAGCCTCGGCATGACCTTCGGTGACTTCATCTCTCTGTATGTCAAGGATATGGAGCACCGCCTCAAGCCCTCAACCGTTGCCAGCAAGAAATGGCTGATCGACCTGAAGGTAACGCCTTTCTTCAAGAAAATCCCGCTGAACGAGATCAAGCCCACTCACGTGCGCCAATGGCAGAACTCCCTGACCAGCTACCGGGATGAAAACGGCAAGCCTTACGCCCAGACCTATCTCAAGTGCATCAACAACCAGCTCACGGCGATTTTCAACTACGCAGTCAAATACTATGGGCTGAAAGAAAATCCCTGCCACAAGGCGGGGAGCATGGGCAAGAAGAAAGCCGATGAAATGCTGTTCTGGACAAAGGACGAGTTCCAGACATTTATCGAGAGCATGAAAGACCGTCCCGCCAGTTACACGGTATTCATGACCATGTACTACACGGGGATTCGGGAGGGAGAGCTGCTGGCACTCACACCGTCGGACATCGACTTCGAGAAGAAGACCCTGACGGTGAACAAGAGCTATCAGCGCCTCGGCAAAGAGGATATTATCACCACTCCGAAAACACCGAAAAGCATCCGTACTATCCCTATTCCCGACGGCCTTTGCAACTGTTTGCAGGAGTATATGTCCCATTGCTACGGGCTGCAAAAGGACGACAGGCTCTTTCCCTACACTAAGAGCTTTCTATACCACGAAATGGAGTATGGCTGCAAGGCTTCGGGCGTGAAGCGGATACGGGTGCATGACATTCGACACAGCCACGCCAGCCTGCTGGTGGAAATGGGCTTCTCTCCGCTGCTGATCGCGGAGCGGCTCGGACATGAAAAGGTACAGACAACGATGGACACGTACAGTCACCTGTACCCCAACAAGCAGGTGGAGGTAGCCAGACAGCTTGACGGCATTATGCCGTGAGCCTCTGGCTACAAAAATCGCTGTAAATGTAGCCAATTTGTAGCCGCTAAAAAAGAAAAATCCTGAAAAGCGTTGTATTGCAAACGCTTTTCAGGATTCAGAAAGCACTAAATATTTATTCCCACTCCACCGTTGCAGGCGGTTTGGAGGTGATGTCGTAGACGATGCGGTTGATATGCTTCACCTCGCCGACGATGCGGCCGGAGATCTTGTCCAGCAGCTCGTAGGGCAGACGGGACCAGGTGGCGGTCATAAAGTCCTGAGACTGCACGGCACGCAGGGCCAGCGTGTAGTCATAGGTGCGCTCATCGCCCATAACGCCTACGCTGCGCAGGTCCGTCAGCACGGCAAAATACTGGCTGGTGGTGCGATCCAGACCCGCCAGAGCCATTTCCTCCCGGAAGATGGCATCAGCATCCCGCAGGATGGCCAGCTTTTCCTCGGTGATCTCGCCGATGACGCGGATGGCAAGGCCCGGCCCCGGGAAGGGCTGACGCCACACCAGCTGCTCCGGCAGACCCAGCTCCAGGCCCAGCTGCCGCACCTCGTCCTTGAACAGGCGGCGCAGAGGCTCCACGATATCCTTGAAATCCACACAGTCCGGCAGACCGCCTACGTTGTGGTGGCTCTTAATGACGGTGGACTCGCCGCCCAGGCCGGACTCCACCACGTCGGGATAGATGGTGCCCTGGGCCAGGAAGTCCACAGCGCCGATCTTCTTGGCCTCCTCCTCGAACACGCGGATGAACTCCTCACCGATGATCTTCCGCTTACGCTCGGGGTCCGTGACACCGGCCAGCTTGCTCAGGAAACGGGGACCGGCGTTGACCCGGCGGACGTCCACGTTGAACTGCTTGGTCATCACATGCTCCACCTGGTCGCCCTCGTCCTTGCGCAGCAGGCCGTGGTCCACGAAGATGCACGTCAGCTGACGGCCCACCGCCCGCTGCAGCAGCGCGGCGGCCACGGAGCTGTCCACGCCGCCGGACAGAGCCAGCAGCACCCGGCCATTGCCGATCTTCTCCCGGCACTGGGCCACAGCCTCCTCCAGATAGGACGCCATGGTCCACTCCGGCCGGAAGCCGCAGATCTTATACAGGAAGTTCTCCAGAATTTGGCGGCCATACTCGGTATGCACCACCTCCGGGTGGAACTGCACGCCGTAGAGCTTCTTTTCCAGACACTGGACCGCCGCGTGGCGGCAGCCCTCGGTGGAGGCGATGATCTCGAAGCCGGGGGCCAGGTGCTCCACCTCCACCCCGTGGCTCATCCAGTACACAGCCGTCTCCGGCACGCCGTCGAACAGGGGAGAGGCGGTATGGGTCAGCTCCGTCTTGCCGTACTCCCGGGTGTCCGCCTTGCAGCACTGACCGCCCAGCAGGTGCATCATCAGCTGCAGACCGTAGCAGATGCCCAGCACCGGCACGCTCATAGACAGCATCTCCGGGTCGATCATGGGAGCGCCGGGGTCGAACACCGTGGCGGGGCCGCCGGTGAAGATGATGGCATCCGGGGCAAAGGAGCGGACCTCGTCCATGGTCATGCGGAAGGATTTGATCTCGCAGTATACGCCGCATTCACGGACGCGGCGGGCCACCAGCAGGTTGTACTGGCCGCCGAAATCCAGCACTAAAACCTTTTTCATACGGGGTCATCCTCCCGGAAGGTGATGTGGTCGGGGGTCGCTTCCTCGATGACGGCCAGGGAGTGGATGGGATAGCCCTTCTCCCGCAGGGCGTCGCCGCCATGCTGGAAGCCCTTCTCCACGGCCACGCCAATGCCCACCAGCTCAGCCCCGGCGGCCTTGACGATGTCGATGAGGCCCTGCATGGCATAGCCCTTGGCCATGAAGTCGTCGATGATCAGCACCCGGTCGTTGGGACCCAGCCACTCCTGGGCCACGATGAGGGTCACTTTTTTCTTATAGGTATAGGAGAAGATCTCGCTCTGATACAGGCCGCCTTCGATGTTGTCACTCTTGGCCTTCTTGGCGAACACCATGGGAACGCCGTACTTCTGGGCGCACACCGTGGCCAGGGCAATGCCGCTGGCCTCCGCCGTCAGCACCATGGTGATGTCCTTCACATCGAAATACTTGGCAAATTCGTCAGCCAGCTGGCTCATGAGGGCGGTGTCCACCCGGTGATTCAGGAAACCGTCCACTTTGATGATGTTGCCGGGCAGGACCTTACCTTCCCGGCGGATGCGCTCCTTCAGCAGTTCCATAAATTCCTCCTATAAATCTCACATTGCTGTGAATAATGAATCTATTCTGCCCTATTCACGCCGCAAAAGCAAGGGGTCGAAAGGGCGAAGTTCCCGGCATTTCCGGGGCGAGTTTTGTTACTTATGACGGCGTTTAGCCCCGGCGCAGGCTCTCCCGGATAAAATCGCTGAAGCGCTGGGCCGCAGACGTCAGGGGCACGTCCCGCAGCACGCACAGGTCCACGCTGCGGGGCGGGATATCAAAGGACGTGCGCAGCTTCCGCAGGCGGCCGCTTTCCAGCTCCCGGCGGACAAACTCCTCCGTGACGCCGGCCACGCCGAACCCGATGGCTGCCAGGTCCACCAGCAGGCTCCGGGCGCCCAGCTCGATCTCCGGGTTCAGGTGCAGCCCGTTCTGCAGGAAGTATTTTTCCAGATACAGCCGGGAGGAGGCCTTCCGCTCCAGCAGGATCAGCGGGAACCGGGCGATCTCCTCCAGGGTGTATACATGGTCGAAGTCGCAGGGATACTCCGCCCCGGCCACGAAAATGGAGTGGGTGGCCAGGCACGGGAAGGTCTCCAGAGACGCCCCCTCCTGGGGGGTGCTGGCAAAGGCGATGTCCACCTTGCCGGACTGCAGCAGGCCCAGAACCTTGTGGCTCCGGCCGGAGATGATCTGAATATGAATGGCCGGATACTGCCGGTGGAACCGGTCCAGATACGGCAGCAGGAACTGGCTGGTCACCGTGTCGCTGGCGCCGATGGTCAGGTGGCCCATCTGCAGGTCCCGGCTCTGGGACAGCTTCTCCTCGCCGGTTTCCAGCAGGCCCATGGCGCTGCGGACGTATTCATACAGCATCCGCCCGTCGGCGGTCAGGGTGACGCCCCGGGAGTTCCGGGCGAACAGCCGGGTCTGCAGCTCCGCCTCCAGCTGCTTGATGGACTGGCTGACGGCGGACTGGGATATAAACAGAGTCTGGGCGGCGGCGGTGATGTTTCCGGCCTCTGCTACCTCCTTGAACACACGATAAAGCTCCAGCTTCACGGACATGACAGCACCTCATTAAGAAAAATAATGCGTACAGTTTGTATCATCTGCTGTAATTATATCAAATATTCCCGGGAATGCAACCCCTATCTTTCCTTCCCCGAAGGATTCGGCATTTTTTCCGATTTCCCTTGCTTTTTCCCGGCGGCTTCTGTATAATCATGACTGGCTTTTGCTGCAAGAGTAGAAGCGGCGCGTTAAGTGCCGGTCGGATGGGAGGTTGCCGCCGGACGAAGGAGACCTGTCTCCGCGGTGCCGTCTTCGCATCCGCTTTGGCAGCCGGCCCGGGGGTTCGCGCCCTGACAAGTGCATACTCCCCAACCTCCTCCCAATTTTTACCCGAATTAGGAGGTATTTTTTATGTCTGAACGTCACACCCATGCATCTGCCCACGGCAGACCCAAGTGGCCCGTGCGGGCCATGGTCACCTGCGCCCTGCTGACCGCCGTCAGCGTGGTGCTGGCCCGGTTCCTGATCCCTACCCCCAACGAGGTGACCCGCTTCTCCCTGGAGGCGGTGCCCATCTTCCTGGCCGGGATGCTGTTCGGGCCGCTGCCCGGGGCCCTGACAGGCTTCGCCGCCGATTTCATCGGTTGCCTGTTCTCCCCCTATGGCTACAACCCGATTTTCTGCGTGCCCCCGATCCTGTACGGCCTGTGCGCCGGGCTTTTCCGGCCCTGGCTGACCCGCAGATGCAGCCCCCTGCGGCTGGCTCTGGCGTTCCTGCCGCCGCTGGTCCTGGGATCGGTGCTGTACCAGAGCTTCGCTTTGGCCATGATCTATGGCGGCGGCGCGAAAGCCGCGTACTTTCTCACCCGGCTGGCGGCGCGCAGCGTGCAGTTTGCTATTACCGGCGTGCTGGACGTGCTGGTGGTGTGGCTTTTGCAGCGCTCCGGCGCTCTGCGGGCTGTGGGCCTGCCGCCGGTGCAGCCGAAAGGAAATGATAACGTATGAACATTGACGAGACACTATCCTATATCCACGCCGTCTGCTGGCGCAGCAGCATCCCGGGGCTGGAGCGCATCCGGGCGCTGCTGGCGCTGATGGGGGACCCCCAGAAGGACCTGAAGTTCATCCACGTCACCGGCACCAACGGCAAGGGCTCCACCTGTGCCATGATGGCCAGTATCCTCCGGGCGGCGGGCTATCGCACGGGCCTGTACACCTCGCCCTTCCTGATCCGGTTCAACGAGCGCATGCAGGTGGACGGCCAGCAGATCACCGACGACGAGCTGTGCGAAATCACGGCCCAGGTTCGCCCTCTGGCGGACTCCCTGGACCCTCACCCCACGGAGTTTGAGATGGTCACGGCCATCGCCTTCGCCTATTTCGCCCGGCACAACTGCGATATCGTGGTGTGCGAGGTGGGCATGGGCGGCGAATTTGACGCCACCAACGTGATCCCCGCCCCGGAGGCCGCCGTGTTCTGCAACATCGGCCTGGACCACACCCAGTATCTGGGGGACACCATTGAGAAAATCACCGCCACCAAGGCCGGGATCATCAAGCCCGGCTGTGACGCGGTGCTGTACCGCCAGACGGCCTCTGCGGAGGAGATCATCCGCCAGCGGTGCGCCGGTCTGGGCGTACCCCTGCACCTGGCGGATTTTGACGGCATCCGTCTGGAAAAGGCCGGACTGGAGGGCCAGGTCTTTGACTGGGAGGAGCTTACCGGCCTGCGCCTGCCGCTGCTGGGACGGCACCAGCTGTGCAATGCCGCCGTGGCCCTGACGGCCATCCGGGTGCTTCAGGCCCGGGGCTGGGCCATTACCGATGCCCACATCCGCCGGGGGCTGGCCTCCACCGACTGGCCCGGCCGGTTCCAGATCATCGGCCTGGACCCGCTGTTCATCATCGACGGCGGCCACAATCCCCAGTGCATCCAGGCCCTGGAGCAGAACATCCGGGACTATCTGCCCGGTCGGCCCCTGACGGTGCTGACCGGGGTCATGCAGGACAAGGACTACCACTGCATGTACCGGGGCGTGGCGCCCTACGCCAACTCCTTCATCACGGTGACGCCGGATAACCCCCGGTCCCTGCCTGCCGTTGAGCTGGCGGCCTATATCCGGGAGCTGGGCTGTTCCGCCACGGCCTGCGGCACCATCCGGGAGGGGGTGGCCCTGGCCCTGGAGCAGGCAGGGCCTGACGGCACGGTGCTGTGCTACGGGTCCCTGTACCTCATCGGAGAGGTGGAGCTTCAGCTGCGGGAGCTGAGAAAATAAAGGAAATGAGCGTGCATCCGCCCTCTTTACCCGGATGCACGCTCACTTCATAGGCACGGGAGGTAAGACCCTCTCCACTCATGATTATATTTGATTTCCATATTTTCGTCAAGTGCATAATTCGAATAATTGTAAACTTTCTGTTGATAAATATTCTGGAGGCTGTCGGAAAAACCGGAAATCTTCCGCCATCGGAAAGGAAGATCGTTACGAAAGAAACCCATCAGTGGTGTTTTTCGTTTGCAATCGCAGGTTTTTCAGAACTTTTCAGTTCGGAAAAACCGCACGCAGCTTGTCAAAAAAATTTTTTTGACAAGCTGGTTATTGACGCAGCACCCCAGCTGGACGTATAATCAACCTGACGAAAGGAGGCCCGGCACATGACCCAGTGCGAAGCCTGCTGCTTTTATAACTACGACGAGGAATACGACGAATACATCTGCGATGTGGACCTGGACGAGGACGAGATGGTGCGGTTCCTGTCCGGACGGGGGGACTGCCCCTACTGGCGGCCCGGCGACGAATACCGCACCGCCCGGCGTCAATAGGCGGAAATATAGGTGGATTTTTCCACCGCCCTGTGATACAATGGCCCTGCCGCACACGCGGCGCAAAGGGAGAGTGAGAAAATGGATAAGCTATGCGAGCTGCTGGACATCCGGCCCGGCGTCACCGCCCTGATCGGCGGCGGCGGCAAGACCACCCTGATGTATCACCTGGCCCGGGAGCTGCGGGAGCGGGGCACCGTGGCGGTGACCACCACCACCAAGATCTGGCCCCCCACCGGCATCGCCGTGGCCCAGGACCCGGATACCGCCCGGGAAATTCTGGCCCGGGAGGGCCTGGTGTGTCTGGGGGTCCCGTCGGTCCAGGGCAAGCTGGTGTCCCCGGGCTTTGAGGGCTGGGACGCCCTGGCGGACTATACCCTGGTGGAGGCGGACGGCTCCGCCGGAAAGCCCTTCAAGGGCCACGAAAAGCACGAGCCGGTGCTGCCGCCCCGGCGCAACACCACCATTCTGGTGCTGGGAGCCGACGGCTTCGGCCGTCCCATCAGCGTGGCGGCCCATCGTCCGGCCCTGTATGCCCGGCTGGCCGGTGTGCCGGAAAACCGGCCTGTGACCCCGGCCATCGCGGCCCGGGTGGCCGCCCGGGAGGGATTTCATGACCAGGTTTTCGTAAACCAGGTGGACCAGGAGGAGGAGCGTCCCCTGGCCCGGCAGCTGGCGGAGCGGCTGGACTGCCCGGTGGCTGCCGGTTCCCTGCGGTCCGGCTGCTGGGAAAAGATCAAATAACAGGAGGATTCAACTATGGAACGTACCTATGCGGAATACGCCGCCCACCAGGCGGTGGAGCTGCTGGCCATCGACAGCCCCACGGGCTTCACCCGGCAGGCGGCGGAGTGGGTGCAGAACGCCTTCCGGTCCCTGGGCTATGAGGCCCGGACCACCGTCAAGGGCGGCGTTCTCATCGACCTGGGCGGCAGCGACGAGAATGACGGCCTGCTGCTGGAGGCCCATGCCGACACCCTGGGCGGCATGGTGGCGGAGATCAAGGGCACCGGCCGCCTGCGGCTGACGGCCCTGGGCGGTATGCGTCCGGAAAACGGCGAGGCGGAGAACGTCCGGGTCTACACCCGTTCCGGGCGGGTCATCGAGGGCACCTTCCAGCTGTGCAACGCCTCCGTCCACGTCAACGGCGAATATGCCAACGCCAAGCGCAGCTATGACACCTGCGAGGTGGTGCTGGACGAGGACGTGAAGTCCGCCGACGATACCCGCGCTCTGGGTGTGGAGGTGGGCGACATCGTCTGCTTCGAGCCCCGGACCCGGATCACCGGATCCGGCTATATCAAGAGCCGCTTCCTGGATGACAAGCTGTCCGTGGGCATTCTGCTGGGCCTGGCCAAGTTCATGAAGGACAAGGACCTCACCCCCCGCCGCCGGGTATACGCCCATGTGACGGTGTATGAGGAGGTGGGCCACGGCGGAGCCGCCAGCGTGCCCCAGGGCGTCACCGAGGCCATCAGCGTGGACATGGGCTGCGTGGGCGACGGTCTGCGCTGCACCGAGCGGCAGGTGTCCATCTGCGCCAAGGACTCCGGCGGCCCCTACAGCTATGAGGTAGTGGGCAGACTCATGGACGCCGCCCGGCGGGAAAAGGCCGACTACGCCGTGGACGTGTACCCCCACTACGGCTCCGATGTGGAGGCCACCCTGTCTGCCGGAAACGACCTGCGCCACGGGCTTATCGGCGCAGGCGTCTACGCCAGCCACGGCTATGAGCGCAGCCATATCGACGGCGTGTGGAACACCCTGAAGGTGCTCAAGGGATATCTTGAAATCTAAAAACTGCCCCTTATGTTAGACAGCCCCTGCGGGATTTTCCCGCAGGGGCTGTTGTTCGATTTGGGATGCTTTACCGGCCGGCAGACTCCTCAGCGATCTTTCTGGCGACTTCCTCGTCAGTCAGATAGGCGCTGGGGGCGGGAGCCACACCGCGGCCCCACTCGATCCAGTTGACCACAAAGAAGGAGATGGTGCTCACCAGGCATCCGGCCACCACCGGCATCAGGAACATCCAGGTGCCGCCGCCGCCCACGATCTGCCACACCACAAAGGCGATGGTGCCGCAGATGATGGAGATAATACCGGAGTTCTTGGTGGCCTTGGGCACTGCCAGGCCCAGGCCATATGCGGCGAAGGGACCGGCGCAGCGAATGCCGAAGGCGAAGGTGTTCATGGCCACGATAGACACGCCGAACAGAGAGATCAGCATGGCCACAACGGCGGACAGCACGTTGCAGGCCCGGGTATAGAAGATGGTCTGCTTGTCCGTCAGCTGCTTCTTGCCGCCCAGACCGGTGTACAGGTCGTTGATGATCATGGTGGACATGCACAGCAGGTTGGAGTCGGCGGAGGACATGGTAGCGCAGATGATGGCGGCGGAGATCAGGCCCGTCACCACACCGGGGGCATAATGACCGGTGACGATCATCATGGCGTTGCTGCCGTTCTCGGCCAGGCCGGGCAGCTGATCCTGCAGAGCGAAGGCAGCCAGACCCAGCAGGGTGGGGAAGATGGACATGGCGGCCATGAGGATAGCGGAGACAAATGCGGCGTTCTTGGCGGTCTTTTCGTCCTTGGCGGTCTCAAAGCGGGAGACCATCTCGGGACCGGCCAGGAAGGTGCAGAAGTAGTTGAAAATGTAGCCGATGATGGAAGCCCAGCCAATCTGGGTCAGGTTCAGCTTCTCACCGGGCAGAGCCGCAGAGATGGCGCTCCAGCCGCCGGCATGGTTCAGCACGATGGGAGTGGCGATGGCCAGGCCCACCAGGATGATGCCGAACTGCACCAGGTCGGAGATCTGGTCGGCGATCATGCCGCCCATAGTGGTGTACAGAATGATGACGATGCCCGCGAAGATCAGGCACACGTTCAGGGGGATGGAGGGGATCAGGGCGTTGATGACGCCGCCGGAGGCGGCGATCTGGGAGGAGGTCAGGCAGAACAGCGACAGCACGGACAGGATAGCCGTGAAGTTGCTGGAGAACTTGCCGAACCGGCGGCCCACCACCTCGGGGATGGTCACGGCCATGGTCTTGCGGATCTTGGGAGCGAAGTAGGCCAGGGGGATCATGGCGATGGAAGCCGCCAGAACGTACCACACGGCGCTGAGGCCCCAGTCGCCGAAGGCCTTCTGGGCCAGGCCCGTGGTGCAGCCGCCGCCGATGTTGTTGGCGGACAGGGAGAACGCCACCATGAACAGGCCCATGCGGCGTCCGGCCACCATGTAGTCCTTGGCGTTCTTGATCTGGACCTTGCTGACCACGGCGCCCACGGTCAGCATGCCCACCAGATATGCGACAACGATAATCAGGGGCAGAATTTGAATTTCCATATGCTTTTCTCCTTCTTTTTTTCCGGATTCCTGCCGGGTACTTCACTACTTTACTCGCAAATATTGTACCATGCAACAAAAATTTGATCAATTTGTTAGCTTTCTGTGAATTCAACAAAACATACCGTTTATAATCGTCTATAATGCATAAAAACGCAGAATTGCGCTAAATTATGTCATTATCGACAAACATCCCTGTCATTTGCTGGAATTATACCGGCATGATGCACTCCTCCGCCGGGCGAAAAAATCCCCCGGTTCAATGTGAACCGGGGGACAGGCCTTACTTCTCCTTATAATACAGACGGCAGTGGCAGTACCCCTCAAAGTCGGGGTCCGCGATCTGATCTTTGAATTCCTTGCACATGCAGCGGTTTTCCTCCGTCCGGGCCAGGCGGCACGGGCAGTACCCGCCGGTGCGCTTTAACCCCTCCCGGATGGCGTCCACCACCTGCCGGTCCTCGTTGAGCCGAACCTTCATGGCGCGCCTCCTTTCTGACTTGTACACTCACTATAACATGTACAGGCCCCGTCCGCAATATGCAAATGCAACACTTTGTCCCGGAATGATTTTCATGTGCCGAAATTTATTGCATTTATACGAAACAATTTTCGTCACAATCTTGGCAATGGAGTGGGAAACGTTCCCGGTTTTCCGCCGTTTCCGAAGATTTCAAAATTTCAGGCCGCCCTATGGTTCCGTGAATTTTTCTGCAATGTTTTCTCATCAATTATGAAAATTTCTCATCGGATAGACAACTTTTCTGAAACAATTGACTTTTGAAATCAATTGTGGCATTCTGTAGCTGTAACCAATATCAGTCCGTCTGCGGCGCACAGCCAAACGCCGCAAGCGGACGGAAGGAGTGGAACTGTTTTGAGCAGACTTGATATCAAAACCCCCAGCAGGGCTCAGACCGTGGTAGAGGGTCTTTACCGCGATGTGGAGCGCCGGATCGCCGCCAGCCCTCCGGGCCTGTGCCCGGTGGAAATGTCTCTGTCGTTTCTGCAGCTGTGCCACGCCCAGACCTGCGGCAAGTGCGTTCCCTGCCGCATCGGCCTGGGCCAGCTGACCAAGCTCATTTCCCAGGTGCTGGACGGCACCGCCAACATGGACACCGTCCGCATCATCGAGAAAACCGCCCGCAGCATCGTGGACACCGCCGACTGCGCCATCGGCCGGGACGCCACCCGCCTGGTGGTGGACGGCCTGGAGGGCTTCCGGGACGACTATGAGGAGCACGCGCAGCACCACCGGTGCCTGGCAAGCCTCCAGAATCCCGTGCCGTGCGTTGCCCTGTGTCCGGCAGGGGTAGATATCCCGGGCTACATGGCCCTGGTGGGAGCCGGGCGCTACGCCGACGCCGTGCGCCTGATCCGCAAAGACAACCCCATGCCCACCGCCTGCGCCTACATCTGTGAGCATCCCTGCGAGGCCCGCTGCCGCCGGAATATGATCGACGATCCCATCAACATCCGGGGCCTGAAGCGGTATGCCGTGGACCACGCAGGTGTGGTGCCCAATCCCCCCTGCGCCCCGGCCACCGGCAAGACCGTGGCCATCGTGGGCGGCGGCCCCAGCGGCCTCAGCTGCGCCTATTACCTGGCCCTGATGGGCCATAAGGTCACCATTTTCGAGGAATGCAGCAAGCTGGGCGGCATGCTGCGCTACGGCATCCCCAGCTACCGCTTCCCCCGGGAGAAGCTGGACGCCGAGATCGACTCCATCCTGTCCCTGGGCATCGAGGTCCGCACCAACGTCCGCATCGGCCGGGACATCTGGCTGGAGGAGCTGGAGAAGCAGTTTGACTGCATCTACATCGCCATCGGCGCCCACCAGGACAAGAAAACCGGCATTCCCGGCGAGGACAGCAGGAACGTCATGTCCGCCGTGGAGATGCTCAAGGCCATCGGCGACGACGTGATGCCCGACTTCACCGGCAAGCAGGTGGTGGTCATCGGCGGCGGCAACGTGGCCATGGACGTCACCCGCAGCTCCATCCGCCTGGGGGCCAGCAAGGTCACCTGTGTGTATCGCCGCCGCCTGGAGGACATGACGGCCCTGCCCGACGAGGTGGCAGGAGCCACCGCCGAGGGGGCGGAGATGATGACCCTGGCAGCTCCCGTCCGCATCGAGGCCGACGAGGACGGCGTGGCCCGGGCTCTGTGGGTCCAGCCCCAGATCATCGGCGACGTGGACAGCTCCGGGCGTCCCAAGCCCAACAAGGCCGCTCTGGACCAGGTGCGCATCCCGGCGGATATCATCGTGGTGGCCATCGGCCAGGGCATCGAGATCCAGGGCTTTGACCAGGCCGGCGTGCCCATCACCCGCGGCGGACGGCTGGTGGCCGCCCTGTCCGGTCAGGTCAACGATATGGACAACATCTTTGCCGGCGGCGACTGCGTCACCGGCCCCGCCACCGCCATCCGGGCCATTGCCGCCGGAAAGGTGGCTGCCGCCAACATCGACGAGCACCTGGGCTTCCGCCATGAGATCCGGGTGGACGTGGACATCCCGGCTCCCCGGCTGAACAACCGCCCGCCCCACGGGCGCATCAACACCACCGAGCGCCAGGCCTGTGAGCGCAAGTGCGACTTTGAGGACATCGAGTGCGGTCTCACCGAGGAGGGCGCCGTCACCGAGGCCTCCCGCTGCCTGCGGTGCGATCACTTTGGCTACGGCATTTTCAGAGGAGGTCGAGATATCAAATGGTAACGCTGACCATCGACAACAGAACCGTCACCGTGCCGGAGGGCACCACCATTTTGGAGGCCGCCCGTTCCGCGCGCCTGGATATTCCCACCCTGTGCTACCTGAAGGACATCAACGAGATCGGCGCCTGCCGCATCTGCATGGTGGAGGTGGAGGGGGAGCAGCGCCTGGTGGCCGCCTGCGACACCCAGGTGGCCGAGGGCATCGTGGTCCACACCAACTCCCCCCGGGTCCGTGAAGCCCGCCGGGTGAATCTGCGGCTGCTGCTGGCCCAGCACGACATCCGCTGTCCCAAGTGCACCCGCAGCGGCAACTGCAAGCTCCAGCAGCTCACCAACGACTATAACCTGCTGGGCAACCACTATATCAAGGACCTGCGGCCCATTGAGCCGGATTTCAGCACCCCTGTGGTGCGGTTTGAAAACCGCTGCATCCGCTGCATGCGCTGCATCCAGGTCTGCGACAAGATCCAGGGTATGCACATCTGGGACCTGATAGGCACCGGTACCCGCACCACCATCGGCGTGTCCGGGGCCAGGACGTTGGCAGACTCCGACTGCACCTTCTGCGGCCAGTGCATGACCCACTGTCCCGTGGGCGGTTTGCAGGAGCACGACGACACCGGCCGGGTGTTCGACGCCCTGGCCAACCCCAAGAAGATCACCGTGGTCCAGATGGCCCCGGCGGTGCGGGCCGCCTGGGCGGAATACTACCACCTGAAGCCCGAGTACGCCACCGCCCAGCGCATGGTCACCGCCCTGAAGCAAATGGGCTTTGACTATGTATTCGACACCAATTTCACCGCCGACCTGACCATCATGGAGGAGGGCAGCGAGTTTGTGGAGCGCTTTACCCACCGGGATCAGTACACCTGGCCCATGTTCACCTCCTGCTGCCCCGGCTGGGTGCGGTTCGTCAAGACCCAGTTCCCCAAGTATGTCAGCCATCTGTCCACCGCCAAGAGTCCCCAGCAGATGTTCGGTGCCGTGGCCAAGAGCTACTTCACCAAGAAGCTGGGGGTGGACCCCCACGACATCTTCGTGGTGTCCATCATGCCCTGCACCGCCAAAAAGAGCGAGGCGGCCCTGCCCACCATGCGGGACGCCTGCGGCGACCCGGACGTGGACGTGGTGCTGACCACCCGTGAGATCGTCCGGATGTTCCGGGGTGAGCAGATCAACCCCGCCGTCCTGGATGAGACGCCCTTTGACAGTCCTCTGGGCAGCGGCACCGGCGCGGCGGTGATCTTCGGCGCCACCGGCGGCGTCATGGACGCGGCCCTGCGCAGCGCCTACTACCTTGTCACCGGCCAAAATCCCGATCCCGACGCCTTCCGTGACGTCCGGGGCATGGACGGCTGGAAGGAAGCCAAGTTCGATATCCCCGGGGCCGGACCGGTGTCCGTGGCGGTGGCCAGCGGCCTGCTGAACACCCGCAAGCTCATGACCGCCCTGGAGCGGGGCGAGGTGCGCTATGACTTCGTGGAGATCATGGCCTGTCCCGGCGGCTGCGCCAGCGGCGGCGGTCAGCCCATCCACGACGGCGTGGAGCTGGCGGAAAAGCGCGGCAGCGTCCTGTGGAACATCGACAAGGCCGCCCCCTCCCGGTTCTCCCACGAGAACCCCGAGGTCCACAAGCTGTATCGGGAGTTCATGAAAAAGCCCCTCAGCGACGTATCCCACCATCTGCTTCACACCGACCATCAAGCCTGGAAAATGCCCAGCCAAAAGTAATATTCCGTCAAAAGTGACAGCCGCTTGTCTGCAGGTGGCTGTCATTTTATATTTTTTTCACATATTTTTTATGGTTTGTTCTTACATTGTTCACATTTATATATTGTATTTATGGTAATATAATAGCAACATATATCATATGATGGAAAGTATAAAGCATAATGAGCAAGAGGAGGTACCTACCATGAAATGTCCCTGCTGTGGAAACGAGATGCAGTCCGGCTTTGTCCGGGCTATGGGCCGAGGCGGCGTGTGCTGGGTGACGGAGAACCGGCCCATGGGCGCGGCCGTGGGCTGCCCGGGCTTCCTGCTTCTGGGAAAGGCCCCCCACTCGGAAACGGACCACGTTCCGGCCCAGCGGTGCGCCGCCTGCCGGATGGTAACCATTGCCTACGACCCGGAATAACCGGTTTGCTGCACGGATAGCGGCACGGCGTAAGCCGTGCCGCTTTTCTGCAAATTTATGCAAATTCAACGAAGGCTCTTGTATTTTCCGGGAAAATTCGGTAGACTAATAGAAAAAATCAGGAGGTTTTTCATGAAATTGGAAACCAAGCGCAGATTATCCATGCTCCTGCTGGCCGTGGCCGTGATCTTCTGGCTGCTGCGGCAGCTGGCGGTGGTGTATATCCCCGGCGTCTCGGCTCTGGCTCTGGCGGGGGCCATGCTCCTGCTGGCCTCCGGCATGGACCGCAGCCGCTCCAGCCAGAAGGCCGCCGTGACCCTGATCTTCGCCTTCGGCCTGCTGAACATCCTTTTCGCCATCATCGAGCTGCACGGCTATTTCCGCGCATGACCCCGGCTTGTCCCGGTTCGTCCCGGCTTGTCCCGGCTTGTCTCAGCCTGTCCCAGCCTGTCTCAGCCTGCCCCAGTTTGTGACATTTTCATGAATTCACTTGACGGACTCTTTACATAGCCCGGAAAACCCGGTATAATGACTCGGATATGCAGAAAGAGGGTGGACCCTTGCAAGTGAATCAAGTGCGGCTGGGAGCGGTGCTGTCCTATGTGTCCATGGGCCTGAGCACGCTGATCTCGCTGATCTATACGCCCATTATGCTGGGCCGGCTGGGCGAAACGGAATACGGTGTATACGGCGCGGTGGGGCCCATCATCTCCTACCTGCTGCTGCTGAGCATGGGCCTGGGCAGCGCCTATATCCGCTACTATTCCCAGGCCAAGGTGGCCAAGGACCGGCGGGAAATGGCAAAGCTCAACGGCATGTTCCTGGTGACCCTGTCGCTGCTGGGACTGGTGCTGCTGGCCCTGGGCTTCTTTCTGGCCGCCCATCCCCAGATGGTGTTCGGCACCAAGTGGGCCCCGGAGGAACTGGCCCTGGGCGCAAAGCTCCTGCGGATCATGACCCTAAACGCGGCTCTGTCCTTCCCCTTCAGCGTTTTTGAGTCCCATGTGAACATCCACGAGCGGTATCTGTTCCTGAAGGCTGTCACCATGGCCAAATCCGTGCTCAGTCCGCTGATCTCCATTCCCCTGCTGCTGTTGGGCTTCCGCTCCCCGGCCATTGCCACGCTTTCGCTGGTGCTGACCATCGTGTGCGGTCTGACGTATATGGCCTACTGCTTCGCGGTGCTGAAAATGCCGGTGTCCTTCCGGACTTACGACCTGCCGCTGATGAAGAACATGATGGGCTTCACGTTCTACATTTTCCTGGCGGTGGTGGTGGACCAGCTGAACTACGGCATCGGCACCCTGATGACCACCTGGATTCACGGCGCGGAGCTGTCCGGCGTGTACTACAGCGCCAACCAGCTGAACGTGTACTATCTGTCCTTTGCCATGGCCATCTCCAATGTGCTGATCCCCCGGGTCCACCGGATGGTGGCGGAGGGCGACTCCAACCGGGAGCTGACCCGGCTGATGACCAAGGCCGGACGCCTGCAGTTCATCATGCTGATGGCGGTGTTCCTGGGCTTTGTGGCGGTGGGCCGTCCCTTTGTGATTTTATGGGCCGGCGGCAAGGAGCAGTTTGCCGTGGACTATCCCGTGGCCCTGCTGCTGTTTGCCAGCACCATCGTCTCCGCCATCCAGTTTGTGGGGCTGGAGATCCTCCGGGCCAAGAATATGCACCGGTTCCGGGCCTGGGTCTATCTGGCCGCCGCCGCCGTCAATGTGGGGCTGATGATCCCCCTGTGCAAATACGGCGGCCTGGTGGGCGTGGCCGGTTCCATTCTGTTTGTGACCGTGGTGGGGAATGTGCTTCCCATCAACTGGTATTTCCGCCGCCATGTGGGCCTGGATGTCCGCTGGTTCTGGGTCCGCATCGCCCGGCTGCTGCCGTCCATGCTGGTACCCGCCATCGTGGCGGTGCTTATCGCCGTGCTGGCCCCGGTGTCCGGGTATCTGGATATTCTCGTCTGGGGCTGCGTGTTCGTGGCTGTCTACGCCGCCAGCCTGTGGCTGTTCGGCATGAACCGCTACGAGCGGGGCATCGTCACCGGCGTGCTGGATAAATTCCGCCGCAAGCGCCGCAGAAGGGCATAATATCGTTCAAGCAGCCAAAAGGGCTTGCCGTCTGCAAAGTGCAGGCAGCAGGCCCTTTTGATACTCCTGCGGCAGATGGACTGCCGGGCAGGGCAGGGGAGACGGTATGCGCTACAGCTCCTTCTTGATGGTGCGGATGGCACCCTTTTCCAGGCGGCTCACCTGGGCCTGGGATATGCCGATCTGCGCCGAAACCTCCATCTGGGTCTTTCCCTGGTTGAAGCGCATCATCAGAATGCTGCGCTCCCGGGGCGTCAGGCGGCTGATGGCGTCCTTCAGGGCAATGCGCTGGATCCAGCTCTCGTCGGTGCAGCGGCGGTCGCTGACCTGGTCCATGACGCATACCGTGTCGCCGCCCTCGGAGTATATGGGCTCGTACAGGGACACCGGGTCCACGATGGCGTCCATGGCCAGCACCACCTCCTCCCGGGGGATGGCCAGCTCCTGGGCCAGCTGCTCCACGGTAGGCTCCCGCTGACTCTGGCGCAGCAGACGCTCCCGGGCCTGGAGGACCTTATACGCCGTGTCCCGCAGGCTTCGGGACACCCGGATGGCGCTGTTGTCCCGGAGATACCGCCGGATCTCCCCCACGATCATGGGAACGCCGTAGGTAGAAAAGCGCACCGGCTGGTTGATATCGAAGTTGTCAACGGCCTTGATGAGGCCGATACAGCCCACCTGGAACAGGTCGTCCATGTTCTCGCCCCGGCTGGCAAATCGCTGGAGCACCGACAGCACCAGCCGCAGATTGCCTCGGATGAGCTTTTCCCGGGCGGCCATGTCTCCCTCCTTGGTCCGCCGCAGAAGCTCCGTCATTTCGTCGTTTTTCAGAACCTCCAGCTTGGCGGTGTTGATGCCGCAGATCTCCACTTTTCCCTGCATTCCACTACTGCCTCCGTCACTTGGATAAAAACAGTATTCCCGGGGAAAAGTTCCTTATACGGCGCCACAGAATCCCATCAGCTTTCGCTGAACAAGCCATTCAAAAAATTTTTTGGATTTTTTGAAAAAAAGACTTGCATTTTCTGGGAGACCGTGGTATTATAGCAAAGTCGTCAAGAGACACGCGCCGTTAGCTCAGCTGGATAGAGCGTCTGGCTACGGACCAGAAGGCCGGGGGTTCGAATCCCTCACGGCGTGCCAAAAAGACCCGAAACCGTAAGGCTTCGGGTCTTTTTGTTTGCATAAGTTGTTGTTTTCTCCCGCTGCTTTTTTCTGACCCAAACGCTGACCCCAACGGGAGCGGGTAGCGGAAACCGTCAGACAGCACAGGAGAGGATGCTCCCCATCGTCTGGGCGGCTTTCATCTGGGCGTCGGTGGTGACGTGGGCATAGGTGTCTAGCGTGAAGCCTGCGGAGTAGTGACCGAGCATCGAGGACACGGTTTTTACATCCACGCCGTTTTGCAGCGCCATGGTGGCGAAGGTGTGACGCAGGTCATGGAAGCGTATCCGTGGCAATCCCGCCCGCTTCAGCACTCTTTGCAGCATATGCAGGACGCTGTCCGGTGACATAGGGCCTCCGGTGGGCGATGGAAATACCCACTCGCTGCTTCCCACCTTGTTTTTCTGTGCCTTTAGAACGTCTATCGCGTCTGCCGACAGCGGCAGCGTGCGGTAGGCGTTTTTCGTTTTCAACGGTGCCTCGACTACTTTGCCGTTTTGCCGGGAAATGGCCCGTTGGATTTTCAGCACACCACGGTCGAGGTCGATGTCCGTCCATTTCAGTCCCAGCAGTTCGCCCCGCCGAAGTCCGGTGGCGAGGTCGAGGTAGTAGAGCTCGTACACGCCGCTGTCCCTGGCCTCCCGGAAGAAGGCGCTGAGTTGGTCGGCGGTCAGCGTTTTCATCTCCTTGTGCTCCACCTTCGGCAAGGCGCAGCCTTGCGTCGGATTGCGGGTTACCAATTTCTGCTCCATGGCGAGGTTGTATGCCGACCCGATCATCTGGTGGATGTTCCGTACCGTTTTGGGAGCCAGACCTTTCGGCTTTTTCTTGGCCTCAATGCGGTCTACTCGGCCACCGTCCAGCAGATGCTTGTAGAACCGCTGCAAGTCCAGAGAGGTTAGGTCTGCCAGCGGGATGCTGCCAATTTGCGGCTTGATGTGGTTTTTCAGAAAGCCTTGCGAGGTTTTGAAGGTCGATGGGCGCAGCTTGATTTTTGCGTAGTTCTCCATCCAGACCTCCAGCCATGTTCCTACGGTGTAGGTTTTGGCCCGCCCATAGTCGATGCCCACATTTTCCTCGATGGCTTTCTTCAGCTTTTCCTTAACCTCCGCTTGCGTCTTGCCGAGGACATTTTTGATGATGGCTTTTCCGGTTTCCGGATCGTGACCGACTGTGTACCGGCCCTCCCAACGGCCATCCTTCCGCTTGCGGATGTTCCCCTCGCCGTTTGCTCGTCTTTTCGGCATAAAATCAGCCTCCTTTGTAACGGTACACAATACCGTAAAAGGTAGAGAAAAGCTATGGGGAAGCCACACTATTATCAGAAAGTTATCAATTCCCAGCCGCCGCTTATCTTTGTTTATGGCGTAGCAAGATTTGAGCTGCTACGGAGACTTCCGCCGACTACAACGGTATAAAGCGTACCGATTTTCTATCAAAGCGCCGCCGCAAACCGTTGTGACACGGGGCTTTGCGGCGACTTTTCTCAAATTTAGCGTCAAACCGTTCTGGGAACCTCGAAAAAAGCGTCAATTTCCAAAACCCGCAAACCCTTGCGGCAGCTCGCACTGCGGGCTGCTGTGAAAAGGCATTGGCGCGAAAAGCGCCAATGCCTTTCTCCTGCCCCGATTTCGGTGCATCGAAAATCGGCCAAAAGCTGTTCAAAATCCCCGGGGGCACTATCATTATCCGTTTTCGCTCCTGCGAGGGCACACAGCGGCTTACGGGGGCAAACACGGGGCCTCTGCGGCCAATGCGGAGGTGCTCGTTTTCCCCATTGCAATATGTCATATCCTGTGCTATAATGCACTCGAACTACATAACGGGACAGCGTGAGCCGGGTTTATCCCGGCGGCGGAATGGGGTGAGAGGCCCCGCGAGACGGTCACTGTGATGCCGGTTTATTCGGCTAAGTCAGGAACGCAATACGCTGCTCCCGGGTCGCTGCCAGTACCGGGGCCAAAGCTGTTATGCGAACGCTTCACCCGGCTGCCTATGGCGGCCGGGTGATTTTTTGCCGAGGCAGTACTGCCTCATGCTTTCCATGGAAAGCATGATAAACTTTCAAGCCGACGGGGCGGGGGAGGACAGCAGACCTTTCCCGTCCTGCTTTCCAGGATTATTTTTGCTCTTTTTCGATCCTTTCTTGTTCCCGGGCCCTGGGCCGTGCTGTGAAGGACACGGCCCGGGGGAGGGAAACCATAGAGAGGAAAGTTGAAAGTGGAAAGAGGAAAGATAGGGTCGCGTGGGGCGGGCGACCGCGAGGGTTGCCCCTACGGGGGGAGAACGGATTGCCACACCAGTGACATCGGTCACTGGCTCGCAATGACAGGTTGCAAGAAGTGCGGTGGGCGACCCTTCCGGCGCTTCGCGCCACCTCCCCTTGCGCAGGGGAGGCTTTGAATGGTGTGTGATCGCTATGGCGTTTACATAAATAAAAAGAAAGAAAGGAAAACACAATGAAAAGAAAGATCATTTCATTGCTGCTGGCGCTTATCATGGCGGTTTCGCTGCTGCCCATGAGCGTGCTGGCGGCGGACCCTGCGGGAAGCGGGGGGAAGGACGATGCGCCTACGGGGTTTTCGTTCTCCATTGTGAGCGGAAAGCAAACTGTGAGCCTAACAACAAAAAAGGTAGGCAGTAAAAACACAGTTTATATACCAGTATCTCTGATGAACAAAACTGCGGTTCTTGATTTTATTATTAAGTCAAATGATGGCAAGCAGTTTTCAGCGGAGTACAGTGAGTTTGACATAGACGCAAAAGAAAAAGAAAACCGTACATCCAAAGAAGCTGAAAATGGAAGCGTGGCGATTAAAGGAAGCTATGCGGAGCAATACAGCTTTTTTAGATATATTTCGGCAGATAAATTCAAATGGACAAAAACCATTACGCTATCCTGCGATGGAGAGGCGGTCGAGTATGATGTAGTTCCGTTTTGCGATTTAACAACGCTGACCGTTGTGGAAACGACTGGCGCGAAAAATACCCGTCCTATGCAACTGTTGGAGGACGGAACATACACTACGACTGTTGTGGCAAAAAGTTCCGTGAAAATCACGGCGGGCGGCGGAATCAAAAATGTAGATACAACTGCAATAGATGGGGCAGGTGCATCTGCTACCAAAACATTTAGCGGAGATAAATCCGTTAGTATCAAGGTGAGCAGCAAGGCCGAGGGAGTGGAAGCGAGGGAGTACACTCTCAATGTGAAGTGCATAGAAAAAGACCATTTCCCGACCTTTATAGGCGGCACAAAGCCTTCGGCTGCCGGTATCAAACTTACGGTGGCACAGGGTGCAAAAGACTTTTATTTGGATTCAAGCGAATACATTGATGCGGAGAGCATCAATGAGAACACGGAATATGAATGGACTCTCCTAACTACAAAAGCCGTAGTAAGCACGAAAGCGACCTGCCCGGTCAATACCGACAATGTGGCCGGGGCGGTTCTGTATACTTGCAAGGTCACCAATATTGTAGACGGCCTTTCCTACTCGGTATCTTACAGATACAATATCAAAATAAGTGCAGAGACTTTGAGTGCGCCTAAGGTTAGCATAACGCCACAGACTATCACCTGCGATTTCGGCAAAGAGGCAAGCCCTGTGAAAGTGGAACTGAAAGATGCTGCATTAGGCGTGAAGTTCCATTACCAGTGGTATAGCAATACAGTCAACGACAATAGTAACGGCAAACTGCTTGAGGGTGAGACGAAGAATAGCTTTGTAGTGCCTACAAATGCAGTCGGCACCATGTGGTATTATTGCGTCGTTTACAAGGCTTTTGATGGCAAGACAAGCCCGACCACAGCAACAGAGTGTGTGCAGGTCACTACGAATCCTTGGAAAACCGACATGAAAGGTGATGGAACCGCTGCAAACCCCTACGAGATTGCTACCGTTGCAGATCTTGAGCACCTGCGGGATTCTGTAAATTCCGGCCTTTCTTTTGAGGGAGTATTTTTCAAGTTTGTTTCCGACATCACCTTGCCGAACGGTTGGACGCCTATCGGCTGTACGGTGGATGGGACCAATAAATTTGACCCCCGGAATCCCAATGAAAAAGATAACCTCCGTGCTTTTTCCGGCACCATCCTGGGCAACAACAAGCTGCTGACCATTCCCAAGGGTGGAAAGCCGCTGTTGGCCTATGTTAAGAACGCCACGGTCAAAGACCTGAACATCTACGGCGAGGAGATCAACGGCTACGGCCTGGTGGATGGGCTCCACGGCGTTGGCTTTACAAGTGAGGACACTTTCGCTATCATCATTGAAAATGTGGCACTGAAATCCGGCACCAAAACCCTCAAATCCGGCTTGATCGGGGCAGAGGTGGATATGGATGTAAACGGCTTTGCCGGAGCCAGCGCCGCCTTTATCACGACCATTCGCAACTGCACCATTGAAAAGAATGTTGTTATTGGTTATGACGGCACTCAGAGCGAGATCGGCGCATTTGCCGGACGATTCCAGGGTATCATTGAAAACTGCGTCAGCCACGCCACCGTCAAGGGTGTGGATTATGTTGGCGGTATCATTGGCTCCCGGGACAACGCTATGGGCCAATGCACGGTCAGCAAGTGCAGCTTTGATGGCACAGTAATCGCCACCGGCAAATTTGCTGGCGGTATTGCAGGCACGATGTATACCGGCGCGGCGGCACCCAACGGCATCAAAACGACCATTGAAGCCTGTGCAGCGTCCGGCACTGTCAAGGGCAATGAAAATGTGGGCGGCATCACCGGCGGCGACATGAAGGTGAACCAGGCGTGGAACAACTACTCCCTCGTAGGTAACACCTTTACAGGAAAAGTCAGCGGCACAAAGAATGTGGGCGGCATTATCGGTTACTATCGAAGCCTGAATATGTGCGATAATATCGCCGGAAACTTCTACCAGACCGATTGCGGTGCCAAGCAGGGCATCGGCGCTGTGGAATATGTGGACACCAGTTGTGAGAGCCACGAAACGAAAAGCGGTACGGTTTATTTTGACACTTCTAAGAGCCTGCCCGATGTTTATGGTGTGACTAAAACCAACCACAACCGCACCGATGATCCTCTGGGCGCGGATGCTGACAAGCTGACCAAGGCGGTAAAGGATGCTTCTACGCCTGTGTGCTACAAGCTGGACATCTCCGGCGACTACAAGACCGCTTACACGGTGGGCGAAAGTCTTGACCTTAGCGGCGCAGTTATCATCGCACACTGGACGATGGGCAAGGCAGATACCATTGTAGATGTCAAGGACATTACTATTACGGGCTTCGACACCAACACCCGGGGCCAGCAGACGCTGACGCTGACCTACGGCGCGGCCAAGACCACCATCACCGTCACCGTGCTGCTGCCCGTGGGCGCGGACATCACCGTGACCTTCTCCCTGCTGGGCGACAGCGTGCATGACGACAAGAGCGGACCCCACACCCTGGCGGACGACAACCTGGAGAAGTGGATCGACAGCGTGAGCGTGACCGTCAGCAACAACGCCACCGTGCTGGATGTTGTGAAGGCCGCTTTGGGCGATAAGTACACCATCTTGAACGAGAGCGGGAACTATATCCAGTCCATCACCCCCAAGGACGGCAAGGAGCTGGGCGAGTTTACCAACGGCAATCTCTCCGGCTGGATGTATACCCTCAACGGCGTACACCCCAACCTGGGCGTGGCGCAGCAGTATCTGAACGGCGGCGATGTGATCGTGTTCCACTATACCGATGACTACACCAGGGAAAATGCGTTTGACCAGCAGAAGTCCGCTGACGAGGTCATCGCCATGATTGCAGCCATCGGCCCCGTGAGCCTGAGCAAGGGCACCGCCATCGGCGACGCCCGCACCGCTTACGACAACCTCACTGCCGATGAAAAGGCGCTGGTCACAAACTATGATAAGCTCCTGGCCGCCGAGGCTGCCTATATCAAGCTGGTGGCCGAGATGGGCAAGAAGCTGGATGAGATTTACAAGACCACCGGCGACTTCATGGGTACTCTGGGCACCCCCATCGTGAACTCCACCGGCGGCGAGTGGATGGTCATCGGCCTGGCCCGCAGCGGCCGCCCCGTGCCCGCCGGGTACTATGACAATGTGGTCGACTATGTGAAGGCCAAGGCTGACGCCAATGAGCGCCTGCACTGGGCGAAGGTCACCGACAACGCCCGGGTGATCCTGGCCCTGACCGCTATCGGCAAGGATGTCACCAATGTGGGCGGACACAACCTGCTGAAGGGTCTGGATAACATGGCCTATGTGCAGACCCAGGGCATCAACGGCCCCATTTTCACCCTCATTGCCCTGGATAGCCACAATTACCCCACTATGGGCGATGTGACCCGGGAGAAGCTGATTCAGGTCATCCTGGATGCCCAGCTCAACGACGGCGGCTGGGATCTCAGTGCGGGCAAGGCCGACCCGGATATGACCGCAATGGCCATCCAGGCCCTGGCACCTTACTACAAGACCAACGAGACCGTGAAGGCTGCTGTGGATAAGGCTCTGGAGGCTCTTTCCGCCCTGCAGCGCAATGACGGCGGCTTTGGCAGCTGGGGCACCGTGAACAGCGAGTCCTGCGCCCAGGTCATCGTGGCCCTCACCGCTTTGGGCATCGACCCCACCGCGGACAGCCGCTTCGTGAAGAACGACCTCACTGTGCTGGATGCTCTTGCCAGCTTCTATGTAACCGGCGGCGGCTTCAAGCATGTTGCCGACAAGGACCGCGACGGCATGGCCACCGAGCAGGGCTACTACGCTCTGGCGGCCTACTACCGCTTCGTAAACGCCCAGACCCGGCTCTATGACATGACCGATGTGACCGTTCAGACCGGCGGCAGCAATACCCCCGCCACCGGCGATACCGGCGTGCTGGTTTGGGTCATCGCCCTGCCCGCGGCGCTTCTCGCCGCTGCCTTCGTCCTCAAGCGTAAGGAGCGGGAGGCGTAAGGTAAAAGCGAAAACCTAAACCGCGAAAGTAAATAAGCCCCCGGGGCCCCTTGCTATGCGGGGGGCCTCGGTTTTTTCTTTGCTTATAGCATATCAAATTTTGTGCTGCCACATAAATATGACTAATACTGTACCCCAAACGCAGAGTCAAGCGAAGTGTAAATATTCTGTCAAGACGAAAGCGTAATACAAGGAGGAAAGCGTTGATATTAAAAACATTTCTATTTGCAAAACGATTTTTGCGAGACCGGCTATTTTATGGATTACTTCGGAACCAGATTCGAGGTCTTGTGCCTTGAAGAGAAATTGAAGATTTCAAATTTTGCATACCTGTTAGACCGACTGAATCAGTAAGGATTTCATCTTACTGTTTATAGCGGATGATATAGCAATAAGTAAGCAAACAGTTTTCCGTATGCTCTACTGGGGCACATGGACATATCCGCTCAAAAGCAAGATTATCATAACACACAGTAATCCAAACATAGTGGTATTAGAGAGTATTGCTTCTAGCTCCACCATTTGATCCGTAACATATTTCCATTCGGTTTCAGTACCCTTATATGCTTCGCCAAGAAATGCTTTCAGTTTGTAATCACAAGATCATCTTTGACCCACTTTTGACCCAGAATAGAATTGGAACGGGCAGGGCTGGACGGAAACAACGGAAGATCTACCCACCAAATAGCGTTAAACAGCGCAAAACGGAGCCGAAATGGCTCCGCTTTTTCTTTGGGACAACCTACGGACCAGAAGGCCGGGGGTTCGAATCCCTCACGGCGTGCCAAGAGAAAAGTGCTTGATTCTTTGTGAATTGAGCACTTTCTTTTGTTTTTGCGGCAAAATATCCTGCCGGGCTACAGACCGGCAGTTCGCAAATCGCTGCTCCGCCGCATTGGCATAAAAGGCGGACTGGCGGCAAGTTATATAAACTTTTGCAAAAGCGGGAGTCCGGCAGACGCCGGGCTCCCGCTTCGCTTGTCGGTCCTTATCGTATTGCGGTGCGCTTTACACAATCAGCATCGCATCGCCGAAGCTGAAGAAATGATAGCGCTCCTTCACCGCCTCCTGATATGCCGCCAGGACGTGCTCCCGGCCCGCCAGGGCGGATACCAGCATAATCAGAGTGGACTCCGGCAGATGGAAGTTGGTAATCAGCCCGTCCAGTACCTTGAACCGATACCCGGGATAGATGAAGATATCCGTCCATCCGGCGCTGGCCGTCATGGTGCCGTCCTCTGCGGCCCAGCTTTCGATGGTGCGGCAGGAGGTGGTGCCCACGCAGATGACCCGGCCGCCGTTTTTCTTGGTCTCATTGATCAGGTCCGCCGTCTCCTGGGGGATCACGCAGTATTCGCTGTGCATTTCGTGGCCCTCGATCTCGTCCTCCTTCACCGGGCGGAAGGTCCCCAGGCCCACATGAAGTGTAACGTATCCCAGCTTTACACCCATTGCGGATACTTGATCCAGCAGCTCCTGGGTGAAGTGCAGGCCCGCCGTGGGGGCGGCTGCGGAGCCGTTGACCTTGGAGTACACCGTCTGATAGCGCTCCTGGTCCTGAAGCTCCTCCTTGATATAGGGGGGCAGGGGCATTTTCCCCAGACGCTCCAGCACCTCCAGGAAAATTCCCTCATAATCGAAGCGCACCAGGCGGTTGCCGCCGGGCAGCTCCTCCACCACCTCCGCCGTCAGCTCCCCGTCGCCGAAGGACAGCTTCGCCCCGGTGCGCATGCGCTTGCCGGGCCGCACCAGGCACTCCCAGGTCTTGTCTCCCCGGTCGATCAGCAGCAGCACCTCGCAGGCCCCGCCGCCGGGCAGCCGGTGGCCCAGCAGCCGGGCCGGAAGCACCCGGGAATTGTTGAGGATCAGGCAGTCGCCGGGCCGGAGATACTCCGGTAGGTCGTAAAAATGCCGGTGCTGCCATGCGCCGGTATTTTTGTCCAGCACCAGCAGCCGGGAGGCGTCCCGCTGGGGGATGGGCGCCTGGGCAATCAGCTCCGGCGGTAATTCATAGTTAAAGTCGCTTGTTTTCATATCCATCGTCCTGTTTCCGGTAAATTGTGCCAGCGGCACTGTCAAACAAACAGTATAGTATATTTTCACCGTTACGGCAACTGTTTTCCGAAAAAAGAGAGGACGATGCCGGGATGCGGTCAGTCTGCGGACTGCATAGCCTGCACACCCTGTAAAATCGTAATGATCTGCTGGGCTTGCGGGTGGCTGGGCGAATACAGGCCGTAGTAGGACAGGGTGAAGGGATAGGACCCGTCCGCCAGCGTCGCGTCTGTGGGCCGCACGCCGTCCACGGAGATCACCGACCCGTTGATTCCCGCCTCACCGAATAGCCAGTTATAGTGCAGGGGGAACAGCGGCGATCCCACCCGCCCGGTCTCAACAGTGGCCCTTACAGGGTTGTCCCATGTCCCCCTCGTGAGGATATCCGGCGCGTCGGCGGTGAAGCCGAACTGCATCGACATCAGCTGCCAGAGGGGGTCCTGGGCATCGCTGGCATAGCCATAGGCGGGAATCAGCGGCTGAGTCTGTGCCTCATCCCAGAAAAGGGGAGCGGTGCCGGCGTATATGCCGCGGAGGGTCTCCGAGGACAGGTTATAGTCCGCATCCTCCTGCCCGATGTTGCCGTGGACAAAGATCACGGCGTCCTTGAGCAGGGGCATGGACTCGTAGCCGCCCAGCAGCTGCAGGGCCTTCTGATCGGGGGCGCACACGGCGGCGTCATAGTTCCCCAGCTTCAGCTCCTGGGCGATGTCCCGGGGGTCCACCGAGAAGATCACGTTGTCCGGATCCGTGTCCCCGAACAGGGCCTGCCCCTCCTCCGAATAAAACCAGTTGTAGACGGCGGAACGGGCCGGTTCGCTGTCCACGGCGATCTTCAGCGCCGGAGCAGGCTGGGGTTCCTCCTGCTGGGGCGGGTCCTGTTCCTGCTGGGCGGGCTTCTGGCCGCAGGAAACTGCGGCAGTCACCACCAAGCCGCAAAGAATCAGGGCGCAGAGCATTTTCGGCAGTCTTTTCATCTGATACCTCCGTTTATGTCCGGTTGGATGGGATGAGCCATGCAGGCCGTCAGAACGGAAAATATTTCCGCATGAAAGCATTATATTTTGTCTATTCTGATGACCTGCATCTATCATAGCATACACATTGTCAATCGTCAAGCTATATATATAGAAATTATCTGTATTTCGGATACTGCATTCTTCGTATTCCCCGGGAAATTCCCCGGTTGCAAAAACCCGCGCATTGCGGTACAATATCCGGGAATATACAGCGGCACAGCCGCATGGAGGATCATATGATCGTTATTATCCAAAAAGACACCCAGGAGCCTGCGCTGCGGCAGCTGGCGGTGCGCCTGATGAATCAGGGGGTGCGGATCGGCCGGACCCCGGGCCGGGACGCCGATGTGCTGACCCTGGTGGGAGACACCTGGCGGCTGGACCCGGAGGGCCTGGCGGCCCTGCCCTATGTGCTGGACGTGCGGCGCATTACGCCGCCCTATCGCCTGGCCAGCCGCGCTTCCCACCCGGACAACACCGTGGTGGAGGTGGGCGACGCCCGGATCGGGGCGGAGTTCTGCCTGATCGCCGGACCCTGCGCCGTGGAATCCCAGGTGCAGATGGCCGGGGTCGCCCGGCGGGTCAAGGCCGCCGGAGCGCAGCTGCTGCGGGGCGGGGTATTCAAGCCCCGGACGTCCCCCTATTCCTTCCAGGGACTGGGCCAGCCGGGCATTTCCATGCTGACGGAGGTCGGCCATGAGGCCGGACTGCCGGTGGTGTCGGAGATCACGGACCCCCGCCAGCTGGAGGACCTGGATCAGGTGGATATTTTGCAGGTCGGGGCCCGGAATATGCAGAATTTCGCCCTGCTCCAGGCCCTGGGTCAGGTCAGGAAGCCCGTGCTGCTGAAGCGGGGTATGTCCGCCACGGTGACGGAGCTGCTGCAGGCGGCGGAGTATATCCTGGCCGGGGGCAACGAGCGGGTGATCCTGTGCGAGCGGGGCATCCGGACCTTCGAGACCGACAGCCGCGCCACTCTGGATATCGCCGCCATTCCGGTGCTGAAAAAGCTGACCCACCTGCCGGTGATCGTGGACCCCAGCCACGCCGCCGGGCGGACGGAGCTGGTGGCTCCCCTGGCGCTGGCCGCCGTGGCCGCCGGAGCCGACGGCCTGATGGTGGAGGTGCACGACCGCCCGGCCTGCGCCCTGTCCGACGGGGCACAGGCCCTGTCCTGCGACCAGTTTGACCGGCTGGCCGGGCAGGTGCGGGAGCTGCTGCCCCACGCCTTCCGCTGATGGCGGGCTATTATTACCGCCAGCTGGACCGGGAAAAGCGCGGGGTATACGACGCCATGCTGGCGGGTATGGAGGCCCTGGCCCCGGGGATCCGGGTGCCCCGGCTGGACGGCCCGGAGCTGTCGGACATCTATCTGCGGCTGAAGCTGGACACGCCGCTGCTGTTCTATGTCACCGGGTTTCAGTACCGGTGGATGCCCGGGGCGGACCATGTGGAGCTTCTGCCGGAGTATCTGTTCGACAAGGGGAAGATCCGCCAGCACCGCCAGGCGGTGGCCGCCCGGCTGGACCGTCTGGCCCGGCCCCTGCAGGGAAAAAGCGACCGGGACAAGGAGCTGTCCATCCACGCCTTCATTCTGGAGAACGTCCGGTATGACAAGCTGAAAAAGCCCTATTCCCACGAGATCATCGGCCCCCTGACCCAGGGGGTGGGGGTGTGCGAGGGCATCGCCAAAACGGTGAAGGCCCTGTGCGACGCGGTGCAGCTGCCCTGCATCGTGGCTCTCAGCGAGGCGGCCCCGGAGCGGGGCGTGAAATACCGCCACACCTGGAACGTGATAACGGTGGACGGCCAGCGTTACCACCTGGACGCCACCTTTGACAACTCCCTCCAGCGGGGAACGCCCCGGTACGACTATTTCAACCTGGACGACCGGCACATCTTCCGGGATCACGAGACGCTGGTGCTTCCGCTGCCGCCCTGCACGGCGGACAAGGGGTACTACTACCGCCCCCTGTCCTTCACCAAGCCGGAGGACGTGGAAAACCGTGCCCGCCAGGCCCTGCGGAAAAAGCAGCCCCATTTTGTGTTCCACTGGCGGGGCGGCGGGCTGAACCGGGAAATTCTAACGGACCTTCTGAACCGCTGCGCCGCCGCAGCCGCAGAGCGCGGCAAATGCGTCAGCTGCTCCGTGAACACCGCCCAGGCGGTGGTGCAGCTGGACTTCACCGACGCCCCGGCCGGAGAGGCCCTGCTGGTCCAGCAGCCGGACGAGGGAAACGAACTGTAAGCAAAGACAGAGCTTCCAGAAGCAATTGCATCGAACCGGGAAACAGAAAAAAACACCCCTCATGCAGGTTTATGCGCCTGCATGAGGGGTGTTGTTTATAAGCAGCTGCAGGGGATTCCGGGCCTGTTACAGACTTGGCGCACCCAGGGCGCTCACGCCGCCCGTGATGATACTGCCCGCCAGACGGGCCATCTCATCCGGCGACTCCTGCCCCCCGTCCCGCAGCCAGGACAGCGCCAGATTCAGGTTGCCCGACACGATAAATGAACAGAAGTGGTTCAGCCGCTGCCGGTCCCCGGGGCGGAACTGTGACAGGAAGTCATACAGAAAATAATCCCGCAGAATACAGCAGATGCGGTCGGTGTAGGCGATGTCCCCATTGGGACCCAGCAGCACCCGGCACAGGTCGGCGTTGTCCAGGATAAAGCGGTACAGGTCCCTCAGGAAGGGGAACTGCTCCCCGGTGGAGTCCTCGGGCTTGTGTTCCTTACACAGAGCCGTCAGCCGGTCCGCCATCTCATCCTCCAGCCGCTGCAGAAGGTCCCCTACGTCCCGATAGTGGATATAGAAGGTGCCGCGGTTGATATCCGCCCGCTCGGCCAGCTCCCGCACGGAGATGGACTTGGCGCTTTTTTCCACCAGCAGCTCCATCAGCGCCAGGCGCAGCTGCTTTTTGGTTTTCCGCACCCGGCGGTCTGTGCTGGACTGTTCCATATGGGCATCCCCCTTTTTGTTGGTTTTTTAACGAACCTGTTTGACCTGTATTTTAACACAGGTATTGCCTATTAATCAACATGTTGTCGGCTTTTTCTGTAAAAATTTTCCGACTATCCCGGCCCGGGGACGCATAGAGTAGCACCAGACAAGATGTTATGGAGCAGGAGGAATGGACCATGAATCAGTCCGCATCCATTTATCAGGATATGGCGGCCCGCACCGGCAGCAGCATTTACATCGGCGTGGTGGGGCCGGTGCGCACCGGAAAATCCACCTTCATCAAGCGCTTTATGGAGACCCAGGTGCTGCCCAATATCCAGGACGGCTACCGCCGGGACCGGGCCCGGGATGAGCTGCCCCAGAGCGGCTCCGGCCGCACCATCATGACCGCCGAACCCAAGTTCGTGCCGGAGGAGGCGGTGGAGGTTCGCATGGAGGAGGGGGTCACGTTCTCCGTGCGGCTCATCGACTGCGTGGGGTATATGGTGCCCGGCGCTGTGGGCCAGTATGAGGACCTGTCTCCCCGGATGGTGATGACCCCCTGGTACGACCACGAGATCCCCATGACCGAGGCGGCGGAGCTGGGTACCCGGAAGGTCATCTGCGACCACTCCACCGTGGGCATCGTGGTCACCACCGACGGCAGCGTCACGGAGATCCCCCGGGAGGACTATCTGGAGGCCGAGGAGCGGGTGATCCGGGAGCTGCAGGAGCTTGGCAAGCCATTTGTGGTGCTGCTGAACTCCGCCCAGCCCCAGGGCTCCCGGGCCCAGTCCATGGCGGCGGACATCGAGCGGCGGTACGACGTCCGCTGCCTGCCGGTGAACTGTCTGGAGCTGGGGGAGCAGGAGATCACGGAGCTGCTGCAGGGGCTGCTGTATGAATTTCCCCTGCGGGAGCTGGACCTGTTCCTGCCGGCCTGGGTGGAGGCCCTGCCGCCGGACCACCCCATCAAAACCGGCGTATACCAGGCGGTGCGCCGGGAGGCGGCGGACCTGGCCCATGTGCGGCAGCTGCGGGACTGCCTGTCCGCCCTGCAGGGGGAGGGGGATATCTCCGCCGCCTCCATCCGCAGCCTGAACCTGGGGATCGGCATTGCCGAGGCGGACCTGGACCTGCCCCGGAGCCTGTTTTACGACACCCTGAGCCGCCAGTCGGGCCTGTCCGTGACGGACGACGGCGACCTGATGCAGCTTCTGACCAGCCTGGCCGCCATCCGGAAGGAGTATGACCGCCTGGCTCCCGCCATGCAGGCGGCGCTGGACACGGGCTACGGCATTGTGATGCCCAGCGTGGAGGAGCTGAACCTGGAGGACCCGGAGATCGTCCGCCAGGGCGGCCGCTACAGCGTCCGCATGAAGGCCAGCGCCCCCTCCATCCACATGATCCGGGCGGACATCGCCACCACGGTTTCGCCCATTGTGGGCAATGAAAAGCAGTCCGAGGACATGGTGAACTATCTGCTCCAGGAGTTCGAGGGAGACACCGGCAAGCTCTGGCAGTCCAACATCTTTGGTCGCAGTTTCCACGAGATCGTGGGAGACGACCTGCAGGCAAAGCTCCGGCGGATGCCGCAGGACTCCCAGAAGAAGCTGCGGGAGGCCCTGGAGCGCATCATCAACGACGGCAGCGGCGGCCTGATCTGCATCATTCTGTGATTTTTCCCGGCAGGGACCGTTTTGCGGCGGTCCCTGCCGCATTTTATACGGAATATATTGCATAAAATGCTTGAATATTTGGAAAAAGTGTGCTAATATACTTAATTACTGAACAGCGGCGCAGTATCCTAGTCGGATCTGCCGTCTTGTAAGAAGGGCCTAAAAATCCTTTAAAGGGCACAACTGTGAAGTCCCTGGTGCCTGCTGCTTACGCCCAGTTTGGGGTGGGTGCTGGGGGGAGACGCGGGAGCCCCCGCGTCTGCGATGGTAGGGCGCCCTCCAATGGCATGGAGGACCCGACCCTGCCATCGTGGAGACCTGCTGTTGTGCACAGGCGTACTCCCCCTGTGGTCAAGCGACCTGTGTACGAGGCAGATGATGAACCTGCAATGCGGTGCTACCCGGCTTTACCGCCGTAACGCTGTGTGCAGAGTAGCCTGCCTTGCGTGGGCAGGGTGGATAGGGAAGTGGAAGCACCGGTCTCCCCGGCCAGGGAGGCTGTGTTGATTCCCTTGAAACCCTGGCTGCAAAAGAGGCTAAGAGACGGTCTGACCGCTGTGGAAATCACCTAGGCTGTCCTCACGGGACGCCGGAGGGATTGCAGTGCGGACTAAGTGGCAATCGGGTCCCATGGCCGGCAACACCATGGCGCAGCGCCTAACGGGAAACCGCCTGACCGGCGACGGAAGGCGCGCTGCGGGGAAATCCAACCCGTACCTAAGCCGTAAGATTAACCTTCGGCGTTGCCCTGTTCAGTGTACTATAACAACAAAGCGAGGGATCTACTCTTGAGCGAACGCGACAGGAGCAAGGACAAAAACGGCGGGAAAAAGAAAAGCGGCCGGGGCTGGGCCCTGCGGGTGTTCGTGCTGGCGGTGGTGCTGTCGGCGCTGCTGAGCTTTTTCTCCACCACCGCCCTGGAGGGCACGGGATACGTTGTGGCGGCGCTGGTGCTGGCCGTGTTCATCGGCCTGGGCATCGTGTTCGACATGATCGGCGTGGCCGTTACGGCGGCGGACCCCAAGCCCTTCCACTCCATGGCCGCCCACAAGGAAAAGGGCGCCAAGGCGGCCATCCGCCTGCTGCAGAATGCCAACCAGGTGTCCTCCGTGTGCAACGACGTGGTGGGCGACATCTGCGGCATCGTCAGCGGTTCCACCGCGGCGGTGATCGTCACCCACCTGCAAAGGGACCTGAGCACCACCTCGGTGCTGATCTCCATCGGGGCCACGGCGCTGATCTCCGGCATTACCATCGGCGGCAAGGCCCTGGGCAAAACCGTGGCCATCAACCAGTGCACCAGCGTGGTATACCGGGTGGCCCGGATCATGCACGCCCTGCATCTCTCACGCTGAAATGGAGCGATATACTTGATTTTAGACCGCATAGACAGCCCCGCCGATGTGAAGGGGCTCAACGAGAATCAGGCCCGCCAGCTTTGCAGTGAGCTGCGGGGTTTTCTCCTGGATGAGGTATCCAAAACCGGCGGACACCTGGCCTCCAACCTGGGGGTGGTGGAGCTGACGGTAGCCATTCACCGGGTGTTTGACACCGCCGTGGACCGGCTGGTGTTCGACGTGGGGCACCAGTGCTATGTGCACAAGGCGCTGACCGGACGGCGGGAGCTGTTTGATACCTTGCGGCAGTTCGGCGGCCTGTCCGGCTTCCCCAAGCCATGGGAGAGCGTACATGATGCGTTCATTGCCGGACATGCCTCCAACTCGGTGTCGGTGGCTCTGGGTATGGCCCGGGCCCGCACGCTCCAGGGAAAGGATTACAGCGTCCTGGCCCTGATCGGCGACGGCGCCATGGGCGGCGGACTGAGCTTTGAGGGACTCAACGACGCCGGAGCCAGCGGCGAGCCGCTGATCGTGATCCTCAACGACAACGGCATGTCCATCGACCCCAACGTGGGCGGCCTGTCCCGGCACCTGTCCCGGCTGCGCAGCACGCCGGAGTATTACGAGTTCAAGCGGCGCTATCGCCAGATGCTCACCGGCAGCCAGACCGGCAAGCGGGTGTACGCCATGAGCCACGATGTGAAAACAGCCCTGAAAAAATCCCTGCTGCCCGGCAGCACGGTGTTTGAAAACATGGGCTTTACCTATATGGGTCCCGTGGACGGCCACGACGTGGAGACGCTGACCCAGATGCTGGTGCTGGCCCGGGATATGCGCCGGCCGGTGCTGCTGCATGTGCATACCGTCAAGGGAAAGGGCTATCCCTTTGCCCAGAAGGAGCCCGGGCAGTTCCATGGCGTGGCTCCCTTTGACGTAAAAACCGGAAGAGCCCTGAAACCGTCAGGGGAGAACTTTTCTCATGTATTCGGACAGGAGCTTCTGTCCCTGGCCCGGGAGGATGAACGGATCTGTGCCGTCACTGCCGCCATGGTAGAGGGCACAGGCTTGACGGATTTTTCCAGAACGCTGCCCCGGCGCTTTTTCGACGTGGGGATCGCCGAGGGCCATGCGGTGGCCATGTGCGCCGGTATGGCCCAGCAGGGCATGGTGCCGGTGTTTGCGGTGTATTCCAGCTTTTTGCAGCGGGGATATGATATGCTGCTGCACGATGTGGCGCTGAATCATCTCCATGTGGTGCTGGGCGTGGACCGGGCGGGGCTGGTGGGCGCCGACGGCGAGACCCACCATGGCTGCTTTGATCCCATGTACCTGTCCCAGGTGCCGGGGATGACGGTGCTGTGTCCTGCCAGCTTTGCGGAGCTGCGGCGGATGCTGCGGCGTGCGGTGGAGGAATTGGACGGCCCCGTGGCGGTGCGGTATCCCCGGGGCGGCCAGGGCCGCTATCAGGATGACGGCGGCGACGGAACGTTTGTGTGTCTGCGTGAGGGCGATGATGCCGCCATCCTGACCTACGGCATTCTGGTGAACCAGGCTCTGGATGCGGCGGAGCTTCTGGCGCAGAAGGGAATCCGTGTCCGGGTGGTGAAGCTGAATCAGATCTGCCCGCTGGACAGTAAGCAGGTAAAGGATGCTCTCTCCGGTACGGAGCGGCTGCTGGTGCTGGAGGACTGCATGGCCACAGGCTGCGTGGGTCAGCGCATAGCCGCTATCCTGGCCCAGGAGCGGATGGAGCCCCACTGTCTGACGCTGAAAAATCTGGGCGGCCGGTTTGCCCCCCAGGGTACGGTGGACCAGTTATACAAAGCCTTCGGTCTGGACGCCCGGAGCGTAGCCCACAGCGTGGAGGAGATGCTGCATGAGCAATAAGACGAGATTGGATGTGCTGCTGGTGGAGCAGGGCTTGCTGGAAAGCCGCCAGAAGGCCCAGGCCGTTATCATGGCCGGCAGTGTGTTTGTTGACGGTCAGCGGGTGGACAAGCCCGGCACGGCGGTGCCCAATACCGCCGCCATCCAGGTGCGGGGCCATGCTTTGCCCTATGTCAGCCGGGGCGGCCTGAAGCTGGAGAAGGCCATGCAGACGTTTCCCCTGACCCTGAACGGCAAGGTCTGCGCCGATATCGGCGCATCCACCGGCGGCTTCACGGACTGCATGCTGCAAAACGGGGCCACAAAGGTCTACGCTGTGGATGTGGGCTACGGCCAACTGGACTGGAAGCTCCGGGGAGACCCGCGGGTGGTGTGCATGGAACGCACCAACGCCCGCTATCTCACCCATGAGCAGATCCCCGAGGAGCTGGACTTTGCGTCGGTGGACGTGTCGTTTATCTCCCTGCGGCTGATCCTGCCGGCGCTGGACGGACTGCTGTCCCCGGAGGGAGAGGCCGTGTGCCTGGTGAAGCCCCAGTTCGAGGCGGGCCGGGAAAAGGTCGGCAAAAAAGGCGTGGTCCGGGACCCGGCGGTGCACCTGGAGGTGCTGGAGGCCTTTCTGGAGCATGCAAAGGAAAGTAACTTTACAGTGCTTGGAATTACATACTCTCCCATACGGGGACCCGAGGGAAACATCGAATATCTGGGCTATCTGCGCCACGGACAGGGGACACCCGGCGTATTTTCCCTGCCGGAGATCGTGGAGGCGTCTCACAGCCAATTGAAGGACTGAGGTGAGCGGCATGAAACCAAAACGCGTGATACTTTGTCCCAATCCGTACCGGGACAGTGAACTGAAGGTCTGCAAGCAGTCCCGGGATATGCTGGAGAGTCTGGGGATGCAGACCTCTGTGTGCCTGCCCTTCCAGCGGGAGGGGTATGGCGAGGAGCTGGGGATCCCCATGCGGCTCTTGCAGCAGGAGATCCGGTCGGCTGACCTGCTGATCGCCTTCGGCGGCGACGGTACCATTCTGCATCTGGCCCGGACCGTGGCGCTGCACAGCGTGCCGGTGCTGGGGGTGAACCTGGGAAGTCTGGGCTTTATGTCGGAGCTGGAGGTCAACGAGCTGGACCGGCTGCGGGATCTGGCCGAGGGCCGGTTTACCGTAGAATCCCGGATGATGCTGGATGCGTCGGTGCTGCGGGAAGGACGGCAGGTGTACAGCAGCATCGCCCTGAATGACGCGGTGATCTCAAAGGGGTCCATCGCCCGGGTGGTGCGGCTGGATATCTTCACGGAGGAGGGACGCCTGACCCGGGTAGGCGGCGACGGCATCATCGTGTCCACCCCTACCGGCTCCACCGGATATTCTATGGCCGCCGGAGGCCCCATTGTGGAGCCCACCGCCAAAAACCTGCTGCTGACCCCGATATGTCCCCATTCCACCCGCTCGTCCTCCTACGTGCTGTCACCGGACCATGTGATCACCGTGGAAGCTGCGGATGCCAACCGGAAATTCGTCTATCTTTCCGTAGACGGCGGCAAAGCGTTTTCTTTGAAAAACGGAGACCAGGTGCGGGTGAGCACCTCAAAATACACCACAAAGCTGGTTCGTCTCTCCAAAAAAAGCTTTTGCGAAATACTGGACAAAAAAATGGGAACGGAGGCTTCTAAAAAATGAAAAACGACCGCCAGAACCAACTCCTCCAGATCATCAGCGAGGAGATTATCGAAACCCAGGAGCAGCTGCTGGAGCGGCTCCAGGCCAAGGGGATCAAGAGTACCCAGGCCACGATTTCCCGGGACATCAAGGAGCTGCACCTGATCAAGGAGCCAGCCGGGCAGGGAAAATACCGCTATGCCGTTTCCGCCCACCGCACCAAGCTGAATTTTGCCGACAAGCTGCGCACCATTTTCCGGGAGAGCGTCCTGACGGTGGACAACGCCCAGAATATCGTGGTCATCAAGACTCTGCCGGGTCTGGCCAATGCCGCGGGATCTGCCGTGGACGGTATGGACGTGCCGTATCTGGTGGGGTCCCTGGCTGGCGACGACACGGCTCTGCTGATCATGCGGGACACGGAAAGCGCCGTGGATTTTACGGAAGAAATCAAGGAAATGCTGCGCTGACAGCCAGAAAATCGCGCAGGACAGCGGAGGGATACGCAGATGCTGCAATTGCTCCACATTGAGAATATCGCCATCATCGAGTGCGCGGACATTGCGTTCCGGCCCGGCTTCAACGCCCTGACCGGCGAGACCGGCGCCGGTAAGTCCATCGTCATCGACTCCATCAGCGCCGTGCTGGGCCAGCGGACCTCCCGGGATCTGATCCGTACCGGGGCCAATATGGCCTTTGTCAGCGCGTGCTTCGCGGATGTTCCGCCCCGGCTGGGGGAGGACCTGGGCATTTCCTGGGAGGGGGAGCTGCTGCTGCAGCGGGAAATTCACGGCGATGGCAAAAACGTCTGCCGGGTCAACGGCCGCCCCGTCACGGTGACCCAACTCCGTACCCTGGGCAGCCGCCTGCTGAACATCCACGGCCAGCACGATGGACAGCAGCTGCTGGACGAGGAGCAGCACCTGCTGTATCTGGACAGCTTCGGCCGGACGGAGGGCCTGCTGACGGAATACCGCGAAAAATACCAGGCCATGGCCGCCTTGCGCCGCCAGATGCAGGCTCTGGAAATGGACGAGGCGGAGAAAGCCCGCCGGGTGGACACCCTGACCTATCAGCTCCAGGAGCTGGAGCGGGCCAAGCTGCGTCCCGGCGAGGAGCAGGAGCTGCAAAGCCGCCGGACACTGCTGCACAATGCGGAAAAATTCATTTCCGCTGTATCCGGGGCGGATTTCTGCCTCAACGGCGACGACGGCAGTGATGGCGCGGCCAATCTGGTGCGTCAGGCCCAGGAATCCCTGGCATCGGTACGGGGGCTGGACCCCGAGCTGGGAGAGCTGTACGACCGGCTGGAGGCTGCGTACAGTGAAATATACGACCTGGCGGATACCATCCGGGACAAGCGGGAGGATTTCGACTTTTCGCCCCAGGAACTGGACCGGGTGGAGGGACGGCTGGATCAGCTGTACCGCCTGAAAAAGAAGTACGGCCCCACAGTGGAGGAGATGCTGGAGTATCAGACCCGCTGCCGCCGGGAGCTGGACGATATACAGGACGCGGGGGACACCCTGCTGCATCTGGAAAAGCAGCTGAAGAAGGCAGAAAAGGCCGCCCGTCAGGCGGCGGAGGCCCTGTCCCAGGCCCGACATGAGGCTGCCGGACGGCTGGAGGAGCAGATTCTCACGGAGCTGCGGCAGCTGGATATGGGCAGAATTCGGTTTGCCATCTGCTTTACGGAGCAGGCCCTGGCGGAAAACGGCGCCGATCAGGTGCGCTTCCTGATGTCCGCCAACGTGGGCGAGGAGCTGCGGCCTATCCACAAGATCGCCTCCGGCGGTGAGCTGGCCCGGATCATGCTGGCCATGAAAAACGTGCTGTCGGAGCAGGATCAGGTGGGCACCATGGTATTTGATGAGGTGGATACCGGTGTGTCCGGACGAGCTGCCCAACGGGTGGCGGAGAAAATGGCCCGTATCAGCCGCACCAAGCAGGTGCTGTGTGTGACGCATCTGCCCCAGCTGGCCGCTATGGCGGATACGCACTTTTCTGTGGAGAAGGGGGAGCAGGACGGACGCACCTTTACCCGGGTGGTGCAGCTGGACAGAGCACAGCGGCAGCAGGAGCTGGCCCGCCTTACCGGCGGAGCGTCCATATCCGCCACCATGCTGGAGAGCGCCGGGGAGCTGCTGGACCAGGCGGACAAATTCAAAAAAACCTTGGCCTGACCCGTTGACAACGGGGAGAAGGAACGGTATAATACAAAGCAACTTCATATGCAACAGCGATGAAGGGAAGAACTATCCGGCCGATGACGCCTGCAAAGAGAACCCCTGGACGGTGAGAAGGGGAGAGGCGGCGGCAGGAGAATACATCCCGGAGCAGCCTTCTGAACGGTCTCTCCTATTAGGAATGTGTCGGGTTCGCCCGTTACAGCGATAGGGTGTTGCTGCACCCGATGAGGCCGCACGTCGCGAGGCGTCGGCGAAGCTGAGGTGGTACCGCGATTTTTGTCGCCCTCTGTCAATCTGACAGGGGGCGTTTTTTTGCCCCCTGTACGCCCAAAATATCGGAAAGGAATCAGAACAACATGGGAATTTATGAAGAACTGGTGGCCCGGGGCCTGATCGCCCAGGTCACCAACGAGGATGAGATCCGCGAGATGATCAACAACGGCAAGGCCACGTTCTATATCGGCTTTGACTGCACGGCGGACTCCCTGACGGCGGGCCATTTCATGGCCCTGACCCTGATGAAGCGCCTGCAGATGGCGGGCAACAAGCCCATCGCCCTGATCGGCGGCGGCACCACCATGATCGGCGACCCCTCCGGCCGCACGGATATGCGCAAGATGCTCACCAAGGAGGACATCGACCACAACGCCGCCTGCTTCAAGCGCCAGATGGAGCGCTTCATTGACTTCGGCGAGGGCAAGGCCATCATGCTCAACAACGCCGACTGGCTGCTGAAGCTGAACTATGTGGACCTGCTGCGGGAGGTGGGCGCCTGCTTCTCCGTCAACAATATGCTGCGGGCCGAGTGCTACAAGCAGCGCATGGAGAAGGGCCTGAGTTTCCTGGAGTTCAACTATATGATCATGCAGAGCTACGACTTTTACTACATGTTCCAGCACAACGGCTGCAACATGCAGTTCGGCGGCAACGACCAGTGGAGCAATATGCTGGGCGGCACGGAGCTGATCCGCCGGAAGCTGGGCAAGGACGCCCACGCCATGACCATCACCCTGCTGACGGACTCCCAGGGCAACAAGATGGGCAAGACCGTCGGCAACGCCGTGTGGCTGGACCCCAACAAGACCAGCCCCTTCGAGTTCTATCAGTACTGGCGCAACGTGGGCGACGCGGACGTGCTCAAGTGCATCCGTATGCTGACCTTCCTGCCTCTGGAGCAGATCGACGAGATGGCCGACTGGGAGGGCGCCAAGCTCAACGAGGCCAAGGACATCCTGGCCTATGAGCTGACCAAGCTGGTTCACGGCGAGGAGGAGGCCGAAAAGGCCCGTCAGGCTGCCCGGGCACTGTTTGGCGGCGGCGCCAATGCCCAGGATATGCCCACCACCGAGCTTACCGGCGACGACCTGGGCAGCGGCGAGATCAATGTGCTGAATCTGCTGGTCCGGTGCGGCCTGTGCGCCAGCAAGGGCGAGGCCCGGCGGCTGGTGCAGCAGGGCGGCGTCACCGTGGGGGACAAGAAGGTGGATTCCATCGACGCATCCTTCGGCTGCCAGGAGTTCACCGGCGACGGTCTGATCATCCGCAAGGGCAAAAAGGTGTTCCACCGGGCCGTGCTGATCTGAGGATAGCCAGCAGGAGCAAGCTATCGCCAGGTGCGTCCAATACGAACGATATATGGGATCATCCCTGCATGTTATAAGCCAAAAAGGGTGCGGACAGCGATGTCCGCACCCTTTTTGTATCTTTCACATCCAGGCGTATGCCGCCCCCACGGGCAGCAGGAGAAGCAGCAGCGACAGCAGCAGGGCCGGAACCATGGCGCACCGGCGGGAGAGCAGCAGTACCGCAGCGGCAGCCGTCGCCAACAGGAGAAACCGGCTTGCCAGCAGCGCCAGCACCACGCCGCCCACCGTCCAGCCGTCCGACAGGACGGACAGGCACTGCACACTGTTGGCCTGAGCGGCCATGTCAAGGGAGCCGTAGGCTCCCTGCACCGTCAAAAGTCCTGGCAGCCACAGGGCGAGGGTCAGCAGCAGGACATAGCCCCCTGCAATGACGCATTTCCACCGCACCACGCTCCTTCGGCGGGGGCTGGCCGTCAGCAGGGCGTCCACGCCGCTCTCCCGTTCCCCGGCGAAGCTGCCGAACAGCAGCAGGGCAACGGCCAAAAACGCGCCGCCCAGCTCCAAAACATCCTGCCGCAGGGCATCCGCACCCAACAGCCGCTGATAGCCGGTCTGATACAGGTACACCTGCCCCGGCCGCAGGGCGCGGTATTGGTTCTGCGCCAGGTGGAAGGCGTCCTCCGCGTGGAGCTGATTTCGTATTGGCTCCGCCTCCCGGTCAAAGATCACAGAGTCGGGATACCGCCGCCACAGCTCCACAAGTTGCTCGTTCAGCTCGTCAAACCGCGCCTGCTCTGATGCCAGGTAGTCGTCCTTTTCCTGGCTGGGCGCGCCTGACAAAAACTCGGAATAGTTCCGATAATATACCTCAAATTCACTGCGCTCCGGGGTGAATCGGCCGTACAGCAGGGCGATAACGGCAAAAAATGCCAGCAAGATCCACAGTCCGCACCGAGAGATCAGCGCCTTATACAGCTCGTGTCCCGCCAGGCAGGTGTGCCGGGGGCGGGGAAGCGACCATGTAAAGGTCACCCGCTTGCCGGAACCGCCGGGGGTTTGGGCATACAGCGCCGCGCCGCCGATTCCGGCGATCACGGCGAGAGCCGCCAGGAATATCGCGCCAAGCAGCACCCGATCCGAGGGACTGCCCAGCAAATTCAGATACACCGCCTCCCGGCACAGGGCTTGTCCGTCCGCCAACTGCCACAGGCTGAGATTCCGCAGCCATAATTGGGAGCTGCCCGCCATGAGGGCGGCTATGCCCCCGCAGACCGCCGCGCAGCCAACCGCTGCGGCGGCGTTGGACGCGCGGGCGCACAGCAGGAAGATCAGCGCCGTGGAGCACAGCAGCCACAGGTATTTCATCCCCGCCGACAGAGCCAGCAGCCCGCCCACCGTCATTCGGTAGGGGCAGGCGGCAAAGCCGTACAGGCTCTGCACCGGGGCGTCCAGTCCCGCAAAGCCGTACAGCAGCCCCGTTATAAGGGCGTTAATGCCATAGAGCAGCACGAAGCCTACCGTGGAGAGAGTCGCGGCGGCGGCCAGCTTTCGCCCGTAGACCCGCGACCGCCCGAATCGGGTGGGACGTGTCAGGTTCAAAAGCCCCGATGCCCTCTCGTGGGTCAGCAGGGTCAGCCCCGCCGCCAGGGGAAACAGCAGTGCCAGCGCGTCCGTCAGATGAAAGGACAGCAGTACCTCCGCGCTCCCCAGGAATTCTCTCCGGGGGGTCACATCCGCCAGGGATTCATAGACCTGCGCGCCCTGCTCTAAAGAGCGGGCGGCAAAGCCGTCAAACAGTCCCATTCGCAGCTTCAGGCGGGATTCTGCCGCCAAGCCTGCCCGAAAGGACGGATATTCCTCCGCCTGCCGCACCCGCGCAAGAGCCGCATCGGCGGCGTACAGCTCGCGGCGCAGGGCGTCGTATTCACTGCGCGCGCCGGTGTATGCGACCTGCTCCAGCTCCTGCCACAGACGCTCCTCGTACCCGTCGAGATCCTCCTGCGCCATGGCGTGGCGCAGACCGGACACGGTATAGCCGCCGCTGTCGCCGGTGGCGTGGAGGGCGAACAGCACCCCGCTGCACAGCACCGCCAAAACCAGCAGCAGGCACAGCCTTTGGCTGCCCGTGATCTTTCGCAGCTCGCCCCTCATAACGTAGCCCCCTCACCGAAGTGGAAAAGGTACACATCCTCCAGATCGGGCCGGGCCGGGGCGCAGGGGAGGGGCGGCTTTGCTGCGCTGAGCAGACGCACCAAAATGCCCTCCTGCTGGCGGGAAACGCCGCACACCGTGCCGTATTGCGCCACATCGGGGAGCTGCTCCTCCGCCACGGTCAGCTCCCACACCTGCCCCTCCAGCTCCTGCTCCAGGGCGTGGGGGGAACCGCGACGGATGGCAAGCCCTTGGTTCATTAAGACCAGTTCCCGAGCGATGAATTCCACATCCTGCACCACATGGGTACACAGCAGCACGATCTTTTCCCCGGCAATTTCGCCGATGAGGTTCCGCACCGCCACCCGCTGGCGGGGGTCAAGCCCCGCCGTTGGCTCGTCCAGCACCAAAATATCCGGGTCGTGGAGCAGAGACTGTGCCAAAAGCAGCCGCTGCTTCATGCCACCCGACCAGCCACGGATGGGGCGGCCTGCCGCCTCCGTGAGATCCAGCCGCGCCAGCGCCCAGTCCATGCGCCGTCTGGCATCCTCCCGGCTCATGCCCTGGAGGGACGCCATGTAATAGAGAAATTGCTCCCCAGTGAAGCCGGGATATAACGCCTGCTGCTGGGGGCAGTAGCCCAGTCGGCGGCGGAAGGCCGCCCCCATGGAGACGGTGTCCTCCCCGTCCAGGGTGACGCGGCCCCGGGTGGGGCGGAGATTGCCGGTGAGGATGTTCATGAGGGTGCTTTTGCCCGCGCCGTTGGGGCCAAGCAGCCCATATACCCCCGCCGTAAGGGTCAGGTCGATGCCCCGCAGGGCTTCCTTTGCACCGTATCGCTTGGCGACATCGTGAAATTGCAGCTCCATCCCGTCACCCCACTGCCACGGCGCTTTCATAGCGCCCGGCATAGAAATTCTCCTTGGAGATGACGCATCGGCCGTTGTCGCCCAACGCCCGGAAGAAGGAGCCGCCCTCCTGGGAGGGGCTCATGACCATGCCGTGTTCGTCTGCGGCGCCCACCAGCTCCACGGGCTTACCGTCCTGCAGATCGGCCACCCAAACCCGAGAGCCCGCTTCCGTATCGGTGATGATAAAGGCCTTGCTGTCCATGACCCAGTAGTTGATGATATCCTCCATGGACAGCAGGGTGCGGCTCTCGCCACTATCCAGGTTCAGAAGGCGCAGCTCGTCCCCGCACTGATAGATATGCTCCATGCCGTAGACCTGCATGGGGTCGACGGTCATAAGATATCCGTCCTTGTTATGATCGGCCACAACGGTATAATCCCCGCTCTCCATATTCCACAGCAGAAGCCGCCGCTGGGTGTTTTGGTGGACATACCGCCCGTAGCTGGCGTTCTCCCCGTACTGCGCCGCGAACTCCTCCGCACTCAGCAGGGACTGCTCCTTCGGCTCCTCCACCACGGCGCCCCAGCGGGCGGAAAAGCCCATCAGCGTCCCGGGGACAGACAGCTCCCGATAGCTGCCGGCGGCAAGGTCGTATAGCAGGGAGCTGCCCTCGGTTCGGCTATCGACCCGCCCGTCCGCCTGCTGCTCTGTGATGCGGCATTGCACATACAGGGTGGCCTTGCCGCAGGAGAAAAGCCCCAGGGTGGCGGTGTAGAAATGATCGTCGGTGTTGTCCCACTGCTCCAGGACGGTGACTTTCCCGCCGGACAGCTCCTTGCGCACCAGTTGCGCGCCGCTGCCCGCGTCATCGAGGGTGGCGTAGAGCACCCCGTCCAAAACGGCGAAGCTGTTGACGTTCCCCACCCACGCCTGGCAGCTGGCGTCCCTGTGGGAGCAGCCCGGCTGGGCGCACAGGGTCATGGTCTGGCCGGAGGCATAGTCGTAGTAGCTCACCGCCCCGGCGGCGCAAATATACCAGCCGTTGTCGTCGGTGAACACCGCGCCTGTTCCGGCGGCGCTCCGGTTCTCCTTGGGCAGGGCGTGGCCCTGAGCGGCGGGGGTCGGCTCCGGGTCTCCGGAGGGATTCCCGGCAGGGCCTTCAGGCCCGGAGCAGGCGGTCAGCAGCAGGAGCAGCGCAAGAAAGCATGGTACGAAGCGTTTCATTGGATAGTCCCTCCCCAATTGAATGATGAATTTCGCCCGCCTATCACACTATATATGCAGTAGGCGGGCGGTTTTTGTTACAAATCAACAGGATAGCTGCAAGCCGGATTGTAGCATATTGTGCAAAATATGTCAATATTCTTGAAAATATTTTCTAAAAAAATGTATTGCGGGCAGACGCTGCGGCCGCGATAGACAAAGCCCCCGGAAAGCAGGGCTTTCCGGGGGGATTTCCGCCTATTGGCCGTATGGCGAGGGTTCCTCGATGATGCTGGTTTCGCTCCAGCCGTTGTATGCCTGGTGATAGTCATACAGGCTGACGCAGAGGGCCGCCACCCACAGCAGCAGCGCCGTCAGCACCGCCGCGATCAGGATCGTCAGCACCTGACGCCGCCGACGCAGGGCGGCCAGCAGCTCCTGGGTGCTCATGGCGTCCACATACGCCGCGGCCACCTGCTGGGGCGTCCCGAACCGGGCTTCCAGGTCTGCGTCCCGGGTTTCGGCGCAGTAGGACTCCGCCTCGCTGCGCAGAGCCGTCAGCAGCTGCTTTTTGTGTTTTCCGGCACAGGGCAGATAGCTGCCGACGGCCCGGACATATCGGTTGACCTGCCGCTGTCTTTTCCGCATGGCGGTACCTCCTCTCGAATGATGGCCGTCACGCCGGTCATCATGGATTCATATTCCCGGATCATTTCCTCCAGCCGGGCTTCTCCGGCAGGCTCCAGGTGGTAGTATACGCGGGTCATCCGCTTGCCCACCAGCACCCGATGGTCGGAGATCAGTCCCTGCTCCTGCAGCCGGTACAGCACCGGGTACAGGGAACCCTCCTGGGTTTTCAGCCGTCCGCCGCTGCGCCGTTCCGTCTCCTGCACCAGCTGGTAGCCGTACATATCTTCCCTTCGCAGCAGCGACAGCAGGATCAGTGCCATGACGCCGCGCTGGAATACATTGGGTCCCGAATCGCGTGACATACCGCCGCCTCCTTTGCCAAAGTTCTCCTTCTTTTATACCATCCGTTCCGGAAAAATGCAACATTTTCCTGTTTGAAATGTGCGGCTTGAATGCTGAAGGCCCGTACCGGCGGGTATTGGCCGGTACGGGCCGTTGATCGTTATGAAGGCTTATCCGGTGATTTTCCGGCTGCTCAGCATGTACCCCAGCGCACCCAGGAGCAGCAGCCCGCCGCACAGACTCATGCCGTCATAGGCGTCCATTTTCCGGAGGCCATTCGGTGCCTTTCCGGCGCCCCTTCATTTTCCGGCGGCACCCCGTTTTTTCACAAAAAGCACCACGGCGGCGATCAATGCCAGCCCCGCGGCGAGCAGCAAAAGATTCTTATTCATTGTATATCTCCTTATATTTTCGTATTCTTTCGCTGGGAGGCCTGATACCTTCGCACTCCCAAAACCGGATTCTACATGATCACTTCTCCTGTTATATTGATTTTGTGCATCGTTCCGGATGCCTAACTAATATTCATTAGCTTTGCTATAATCCACTGGCTGCTTCTTGTCAAGAGGGCCGCACACTTTTTTGCCGATTCTCTCCCAAAAACCGGGGGAGTTGAAATACTCTGCCGGATTTGCTATAATAGGCCCCGTGAAATAAGAAGCATCCGGCAAAACGGATGTCTGTCTGTTTAAGGAGAAGCTATGTTCAAAGTAATCAAAAAAGAGGGCCGGGCCCGGCGGGGCGAGTTCCGCTGCGCCCACGGCGGCACAGTGCAGACGCCGGTATTCATGAACGTGGGCACCCAGGCCGCCATCAAGGGCGGCGTGGACGCCTTCGACCTCCACGATCTGGGCTGCCAGATCGAGCTGTCCAACACCTATCACCTGCATCTGCGTCCCGGCGACGACGTGGTGCGGCAGATGGGCGGCCTGCACCGGTTCATGAACTGGGACGGTCCCATCCTCACGGACTCCGGCGGCTTCCAGGTGTTCTCCCTGGCCAGCCTGCGGAAGATCACCGAGGAGGGCGTCACCTTTGCCAGCCATCTGGACGGCCACCGCATCTTCATGGGGCCGGAGGAGAGTATGCGCATCCAGTCCAACCTTGGCTCCGATATCGCCATGGCCTTTGACGAGTGCGTGGAAAACCCGGCGCAGTACGACTATGCCAAGGCTAGCTGTGAGCGCACCCTGCGGTGGCTGCAGCGGTGCAAGGCGGAGCATGACCGGCTCAACGCCCTGCCGGACGCCGTGAACCCCCATCAGATGCTGTTCGGCATCAACCAGGGGGCCACCTATGAGGATCTGCGGGTCTGGCACATGCAGCAGATCGCCAAAATCGACTGCGACGGCTTCGCCATCGGCGGCCTGGCGGTGGGGGAGCCCACCGAGGTCATGTACCGCATCATCGAGGCGGTGGAGCCCTATATGCCCGCCCACAAGCCCCGGTATCTCATGGGCGTGGGCACTCCCAGCAACATCATCGAGGGGGTGGCCCGGGGCGTGGACTTCTTCGACTGCGTTATGCCCGCCCGCAACGCCCGCCACGGCAAGCTCTTTACCTGGCGGGGGGCCATGAACATCAAAAACGCCAAGTACAAGCTGGACGACCGGCCCATCGACCCGGAGTGCGACTGCCCGGCGTGCCGCCGGTTCAGCCGGGCCTATGTCCGCCACCTGTTTGCGGCGGAGGAGATCCTGGCCCTGCGCCTGGCAGTGATGCACAATCTGTATTTTTACAACAAGCTGGCCCAGCGCATCCGCGACAGCCTAGATGCCGGCTGTTTTGAGGACTTCCGCCGGGAGTACAGTGAGAAGCTCAGCCGCCGTATCTGACGGCTTCAGCTTGTCAAAAAAGTCTTTTTGACAAGCTGTGTGCGGTTTTTCAGAACTTCAGAAAGTTCTGAAAAACCTGTGATTGCAAACGAAAGACACCCCTGATGGGTTTCTTTCGTAACTATCTTCCTTTCCGATGGCGGAAGTTTTTCGGTTTTTTTAGACAGTCTTGGCTTTTCCGCGGTTTTCTGAAAAAACTTGCCTGTCCCCCTTGCCAAACAGGGAGAAGTTATTGTATAATAACACTATATTCGTGAAAAAGGAGTTTTTGTCCCATGATTGAATTTGCCTATGCCGCCACCACGCCCGGCAATACTCCCGCTGCTGGCGGCGGTATGTCTTCTATCGTACTGATCGTCCTGATGGTGGCCATTTTCTACTTCATGCTGATCCGTCCGGAGAGCAAGCGGAAAAAGCAGGCCGAGGAAATGCGCAGCTCCCTGCAGAAGGGCGACTGGCTGACCACCATCGGCGGCGTGTATGGCCGCGTCGTGGCCATCACCGACCGCACCGTGGTCATTGAGACCAGCGAGGACCGGGTCCGCATCGAGTTCCTGAAGTCCGCCATCGGCTCCGTGGGTACCCTGGATGAGCAGGCCGCCGCCGCGCAGCGGGGCAGCCGCAAGGCCAAGAAGGGCACCGAGGCCGAGAAGCCTGTCGAGGCTCCCGTGGAAGCTCCCGCCGAGGAGACCCCCACCGAGACCGAGAAGGCCGAGGATCAGGAGTAATTTTCCTTCATAAAAAAACCTCCCCTGCATACGCTTAGAAAAAAGCGGGCAAGGGGAGGTCTTTTTATGTCTGCACTGGGGGCTGTTCTGGGAAAGCGGACCTGGCTGGGGGCGGGCGCTATCCTGCTGGCGGCGGCCGGGGGCTGCGCCCTGGGGGCGCTGCTGGTGGTGAAGGGCATCCTGCCGGAGGGCGGCGCTTTGGCCTGGGGCTGCGGCTGCTGGGCGTTAGCTGCCTTTGCCGGAGGGCGGGTGGCCGTCCGGGGCAAGGGAGAGGGGACGCTGACGGCGGCTCTGGCCGCCGGTGCGGCGGCGTACCTGCTGGCGTGGCTGGCGGGTGCGGCCATAGGCGACCCGACCTTCCGTACCGGCGGGCTGTACCTGACAGCCGCCATCTTCGGCGGCGCCGGTGCGGCGGGGCTGCTGGGGAGCAGACCCCGAAAAAAGCGCCGGGACGCCAGACCGCCGATCCGAAAGCCTGTCCGGCGGAAATAGGCCCGCCGGAGCAGCGTGGTGAAAATCACGAAAATGCCGCCGCGGCAAAAAATTCCTTGACAGAGGACTATACGAATCGTAATCACGCGTACAGGCAAGATGTGGGGCCAAAGCCGGACCGTCCGGCCCCATATCTTGCTTTTTTCGACCTGAAAAGAGACGACCCGATCCGGCGGTTTGCGAGGTTAACATAACACAGTTTACATAACAATTTAACATAACTCACAAATTTGCCGCCACCGCCGAAATAATCCTTGCGCCGGCAGCCGTTTTGGCCTATATTAAAGGACGTCCCTTTTGTTTGGCTTATGGCTTCTATTTGCCCCGCTTGTCTCATAGGATCAGATGAGGTGAGTGTGCAAATGAAGCTGTTTCCCGTAAGGACCCAAGCCCTGCGGCTTCCGGCGCTGGTACTGGTATGCCTGCTGTTGGTGCTGGGGGCGGTGCTGGGCTTTGCCGTTTGCCGGGCCGTGCCCCAGCAGGACCGGCAGGAGCTCAGCGACTATCTGCATCAATATGCCCAGGCCACGGCGGACGGCCGGGGGCCTTCGGCCTCGGCCCTCAGCGTGGCCGCCGCCTATTTCCGCTATCCGCTGGCAGCGGCGCTGCTGGGGCTGACGGCGGCGGGACTGGTGCTGCTGCCGGTCCTGTCGGTGGCCCAGGGCTTTTTTCTGTCGTTTTCCGTCGGATGCTTTGCCCGGGCTCTGGGCCGGGGCGGCGTATACCTGGCCCTGGCGGCCTTCGGGCCCCGATGTCTGTTTGTTCTGCCCTGCACCCTGCTTCTGACGGTGCAGGGTTTATCCGCCGCCGCCCGCCGCCGGGACGGCCAGAAGGTCCGCCTGACGGAGGGGGCCTACTGGCGCCGGGTGGGGCTGTGCGGCCTGATTCTGCTGATAGGGGCCGCTCTGGAGCTGACCTTCGGCCCCCGGCTGCTGCAATGGGTCATCGCCCGCACACTGTAGAAAGAGAGGAGGAGACGTGTATGCCCGACTATATCGCCCTGTACCGCGCCTATCTGGAGCAGGAGAAGCACGCCTCCCCCAACACCGTCAGCTCCTACGTCCGGGACCTGACCCAGTTCCGGGCGTGGCTGCCCCAGGGCAGCGACCTGCGCCGGGTCAAGCCCGCCGCCGTGGAGGAGTATCTGGCCCACCTGACGGACCAGGGCCGCTCGGCGGCCACCGTCACCCGCAGCGCCGCCTCCATCAAGTCCTTTTACCATTACCTGGTGCTCTCCGGAGCCATGAAGGCCAGCCCCGCCAAGGACGTGGCCGCCGCCAAGGTGGAGCGCAAATGCCCGGAGATCCTGACCGGCCGGGAGGTGGAGCTGTTTCTGGAGCAGCCCAAGTGCGTGGACGAGAAGGGCTATCGGGACCACGCCATGCTGGAGCTGATGTACGCCACCGGCGTCCGGGTGTCGGAGCTGATTGCCCTGAACGTGGAGGACGTGAATCTTCCGGCGGCGTTCCTGCGCTGCGGCGACGAAAAGCGGGAGCGCATCATTCCTCTGTACCCCCGGGCGGTGAAGGCCCTGCGGGACTATATCCAGGTCATCCGTCCCCGCCTGGCGGACCAGGAGGAGGCGGCGCTGTTTGTCAACATGAACGGCCAGCGCATGACCCGCCAGGGCTTCTGGAAGCTGGTGAAGCACTACCAGGCCAAGGCCGAGATCACCAAGGACATCACCCCCCACACCCTGCGACACTCCTTTGCGGTGCATCTGCTGGAAAACGGGGCGGACCTGCGCTCCATCCAGGAGATGCTGGGCCACGCGGACATCTCCTCCACACAGATCTACGCCCACATCATCAAGCAGCGCCTGCAGGATGTGTACCGCAAGGCGCACCCCCTGGCCTGATAGGATTGAACCACAGCGCAGCAAAAAACTGCTGCGCTGTGTTGCATTTCACCCGAACATTTGTTATAATAAGATGATATTTCGGTGGAGGATCAGCCATGCGCATTTTAGGGATCGACCCCGGCGTGGCCACCGTGGGCTTCGGCGTGATCGAGGCCCAGGCAGGCCGCCAGCAAATGATACAATACGGGGCCATCACCACCCCGGCCGGCCAGCCGCTGGCCGCCCGGCTGGTGCAGATCGCCCAGGACATGGAGACCCTTATCACCCAGTTTCAGCCCGATGAAATGTCCATCGAGGAGCTGTTTTTCAGCAAGAACATCACCACCGGCATCGCCGTGGCCCATGCCCGGGGCGTCATTCTGTACACCGCTGAGCGCCTGCACCTGCCGGTGTATGAATACACTCCCATGCAGATCAAGCAGGCCGTGGTGGGCTATGGCCTGGCCGACAAGCACCAGGTCATGGACATGACCCGTCGGCTTCTGAAGCTCAGGTCCATCCCCCGGCCCGACGACGCCGCCGACGCCCTGGCCATCGCCATGTGCCACGCCCGCAGCGCCACCAGTCTGCTGCGGCGGAAGGACCCGGATGTAAAGGAGACCGTCTGATATGTTTTACTATGTAAACGGTACTGTGGCCGAAACCGGCCCCAATCTGGCCGTCATCGACTGCGGCGGCGTGGGATACGCCTGCGCCACCACCAACTATACCCTGTCCCAGCTGAAAAAAGGGGAGCGGGCCAAGCTGTATACCCATCTCCACGTCCGGGAGGACATTTTCGAGCTGTACGGCTTCTCCTCCCAGGCGGAGCTGAACAGTTTCCGGATGCTCATCGGCGTCTCCGGCGTGGGGCCCAAGGCGGCCCTGTCCGTCCTGTCCGCCGCCACGCCCCAGAATCTGGCCCTGTCCATCGTCACCGGCGACGAGAAGGCCCTGACCGCCGCCCCGGGCATCGGGAAAAAGATCGCCCAGCGCATCATCCTGGAGCTGAAGGACAAGCTGGCCAAGGAGCAGAGCAGCTTCTCCGCCCAGGGCGGGGGAGCGGTACCCGTATCCCTGCCCGGCGACAAGGGCAACGAGGCGGCGGCGGCTCTGGCGGTGCTGGGCTACGGGTCCCAGGAGATCAGCCTGGCCCTGAAGGGCGTCGACATGGACGCCCTGCCCCTGGAGGAGATCATCCGTCAGGCGCTGAAGAAAATGGTACGGTAAGGAGGCAGGCCCATGAGCATCGACTTCGGAACGGATATTTACGAGGAGCCCCTTGTCTCCAAGAGCTTCCTGCCGGAGGACAGCGGCGAGCTGTCCCTGCGCCCCCACACCCTGCGGGAATACATCGGCCAGCAAAAGGCCAAGGAGAATCTGTCCGTTTTCATCGAGGCGGCCCGCCGCCGGACGGAGCCTCTGGACCATGTGCTGCTCCACGGCCCCCCGGGCCTGGGCAAAACCACCCTGGCCGGCATCATTGCCGCCGAGATGGGGGTGAACATCCGCATCACCTCCGGCCCCGCCATTGAAAAGCCCGGCGACCTGGCGGCGCTGCTGACCAACCTCAGTGAAAACGACATTCTGTTTGTGGACGAAATCCACCGTCTGAACCGCTCCGTGGAGGAGATCCTGTACCCCGCCATGGAGGACTACGCCATCGACATCATCATCGGCAAGGGCCCCTCCGCCAACTCCATCCGGCTGGACCTGCCGAAGTTTACCCTTATCGGAGCCACCACCCGGGCCGGGCAGCTGTCCGCTCCACTGCGGGACCGCTTCGGCGTCACCCTGCGGCTGGAGCTGTACACCCCGGAGGAGCTGGCCCTGATCGTCACCCGCAGCGCCGGGATCCTGAACGTCCCCATCCAGCCGGAGGGGGCCATGGAGATCGCCCGCCGCTCCCGGGGCACCCCCCGCATCGCCAACCGTATGCTGCGCCGGGTCCGGGACTTTGCCCAGGTCAAGGGCGACGGCACCATTACCCGGGAAATGGCGGACCACGCCCTTCAGGCTCTGGAGATCGACTATCTGGGCCTGGACCCGGTGGACCGCCGGATGCTCCGGGCCATCATCGAGAATTACGGCGGCGGCCCCGTGGGCCTGGATACCCTGGCCGCCACCATCGGCGAGGAGTCCGTGACCCTGGAGGACGTGTACGAGCCGTATCTGATGCAGCTGGGCTTCCTGACCCGGACCCCCCGGGGCCGCTGCGTTACCCGTAAGGCATACGAGCACCTGCACATGGACTTTATGGGCCAGGAACAGCTGGAATTATAACGAATAGGAGAATCGGAATATGGGAAAACTCTTTGGCACCGACGGCATCCGCGGCATAGCGGGGCAGACCCTGACGGCGGAGCTGGCATTTCATGTGGGACAGGCGGTGGCCGCCGTCCTGACGGAGGAGAAGGGCAGCCGTCCCCTCATCACCATCGGCAAGGACACCCGCATTTCCTCCGATATGCTGGAAGCGGCCCTGATGGCCGGTATCTGCTCCGTAGGCGGCGACGTGATGCCCCTGGGCACCATCCCCACCCCGGCGGTGGCCTTTCTGACGGTGCAGCAGCAGGCGGACGCCGGTATCGTCATCTCCGCCTCCCACAACCCCTATGCCTACAACGGCATCAAGGTCTTCAACGCCCAGGGCTACAAGCTCTCCGATGAGATGGAGGGGCGTGTGGAGGACCTGATCCTGAACCATGCGAAGCTTCCGGCCGCCGTGGACGGCGCCGTGGGCCGCCGCCACCACGGTATGCACGCCCTGCACAGCGCCTATGTGCAGCATCTGCTGGGCAGCATCGACTGCGACCTGACCGGCCTGCGGGTGCTGGTGGACTGCGCCAACGGCGCGGCCAGCGCCACCGCGCCGGACCTGTTCCGGGCGCTCCCGCTTCAGGCGGACTTCATCCACACGGAGCCTGACGGCGTCAACATCAACAACGGCTGCGGCTCCACCCATCTGGAGTCCCTGGCCCGGGGAGTCGTCTCCGGCGGGTATGATCTGGGCATCGCCTTCGACGGCGACGCCGACCGCTGCCTGCTGGTGGACGAGCAGGGGAATACCATCGACGGCGACAAGGTCATGGCCGTCTGCGCCTCCGAGCTCAAGCGCCAGGGGAAGCTCTCCGGCAACACCGTGGTGGCCACCGTCATGTCCAACCTGGGCCTGCATGAGTACTGCCAGGAAAACGGCCTGGACCTGGTGTGCACCGCCGTAGGCGACCGCCATGTGCTGGAGCGGATGCTGGCCGACGGCTTTGCCATCGGCGGCGAGCAGTCGGGCCACACCATCTTCCGGGCGTATGCCACCACCGGCGACGGCGAGCTGACGGCCCTGCAATTCCTGCAGACCCTGCGCCGCAGCGGCGTCCCCGCCTCTCAGCTGGCCGCCCGATGCCCCCAGTATCCCCAGGAGCTCATCAACGTGGAGGTCCCCCACACCCCCGGGGTCAAGGAGCGCATCATGGCCGATGAATCCCTGCGGCAGGAGACCCGCCGCTGGGAGGAAAAACTGGGCGGCCAGGGCCGCATTCTCATCCGTCCCTCCGGCACCGAGGCCCTGATCCGGGTGATGGTGGAGGCGAAAACCACGGAAATTGCCCATCAGGTGGCCTCTGTTTTGGCTGATTTCATAAAAAAACTGTGATTTTCATCACAGGATACACAAATTTCCCAAGAAGGCTTGACAAATTATTTAGTGAAAAGGTATAATGTCTATGGTTTTGGATACTGGACTTCGCTATGACCAATTAGAAAACCTGTCCGACGAGGAACTTTGTTTCTTGAGTCGTGCAGGGCAGCGTCAGGCGGAGGACGTTTTAGCCACCCGGTATCATTGGCTGGTCCGTTCCTGCGCCCGCCCGTATTTTCTCATCGGCGGCGACAGCGAGGACCTGATGCAGGAGGGGATGTTCGGCCTGATCAAGGCCATGCGGGAGTTTGATCCCCAGCGCTCCCCACTGTTCCGGCCCTTCGCCGGGCTCTGCATCCATCAGCAGGTGTGTTCCGCGCTCCGGCGGGATGCCAGCCAGAAGAACGCACCGCTTAACCAATCCGTCCCCTTGAATCCCTCGCTTCTGAACGCAAATTCCGTCTTCGTGCAGGTCGATCCCGAGCGTTTGCTGATCGACAGAGAAAAGGCTGCCAGTCTGCTGGAGAATACCCGCAAACAGTTGTCCGCTTTCGAGGAAAAGATTTTAGGGTTATTTTTGGACGGTCTTGCTTATGGCGAGATCGCGGAAACCGTTGGCAAGCCCATCAAATCGGTGGACAACGCCGTGCAGCGGATTCGCCGCAAAGTGGCGCGGCAGCTTTCATCCGGCGATATCAGCAACAGCTGAACGCAATATATTTCATCTCAAAGAGAGGGTAAAATCATGTACGAAGACAAGACTTTGGTTTGCAAGGAGTGCGGTAAGGAGTTCGTGTTCACCGCCGGTGAGCAGGAGTTCTATGCTGAGCGCGGCTTCCAGAACGAGCCCCAGCGCTGCAAGGCCTGCCGCGACGCTCGCAAGAACGCCGCCCGCGGCCCCCGGGAGTTCTTCACCGCCACCTGCGCTGCCTGCGGCGGCGAGGCCCGCGTGCCCTTCGAGCCCAAGAGCGACCGTCCTGTTTATTGCAGCGACTGCTTCGCCAAGATGCGCGAGAACGGCTAATCGCTGATTCAGTAAATTGTAAAAGCGGCTGTCCACCTCGGTGGACAGCCGCTTTTTACTTCAAGTCGGGTATCAGCCCTCCCGCACATAGTCATAGGCCGTGCGCAGGGTGCCGCTGGAGGCGTAGATATTCCCGCATTTCCGGAAGCCGTAGCCCTCAATGGCGGCCTGCATGGCGCGGTTATCCGCGTGGGTGTCCACCCGCACATAGTCGGAAAGGCCGGTGCAAAAGTCGAAACAGGCCCGGGACACCCCGCGGACCGTGCCGCTTGAGGCCAGGCGGTGGATGGTGCCGTAGGGCCGGTCCGCGTGCCACCGTCCGTTCAGCAGCACCTGATAGGTGGGCTCGTCGCCGATGATGAAGGAAAAGGTCCCCACAACGGTTCCGTTCTCCGTGAGCACATAGCTGTCGCCCCGGGCAATGTCCGGCAGCAGCTCGGGAAGCCCCGGATAGTCGCCGCCCCACTGGGTGGGGTTGCCGTGGGCGGCCATGTACGCCTTGGCGGCCCGGAAGATCTCCAGAATGGCGGGGACGTCATCGGTCGTGCTCTTTCGGATCTCCATGGCGTTATTGCTCCGTGCTCTTGTTGGCGAAAATGACGCCCAGGGTGATCAGCACCGCCCCCAGGATGCTCATCCAGCTGATTTTCTCGTCCAGAAGCAGCCAGCCCACCACCACGGTGACAAAGGGGGAGGCGTACAGGTAGTTGTTGGTGACTACCACGCCCAGGCGCTTGAAGGCGATGTTCCAGATGGCGAAGCACACGGCGTTGCCGAATACGCCCAGAAACAGCCAGGAGATCAGGATATTGGGCTGGGTGAACAGGGGCGTCAGACTGGGCAGACCGTCCGTCAGCAGCACCAGAGGCAGGGAGGTCAGGAAGGCCCACAGGAACACCCGGCGGGTCACCAGGAAGTTGTCATACCGCTCGGTATACCGCTTCACCAGGATGGAGTATACCGCCCACATCAGGGCGGCGGCCAGGGCCAGCAGGTCCCCCAGAGGGCTCAGGTGGAAGGACAGGGTGCCGTTGAGCACCACCAGCACCACGCCGGCAATGGCCACCACCGCGCCGATGTATACCAGCTTTCCCAGCTTTTCGCCCTTCCGGGAGAACAGCTGGGCCAGAATCACCGTCAGAATCGGGGACATGGATACCAGAATGCTGACATTAGCGGCAGAGGTGTGGGCCGAGGCAGTATTTTGCAGGAAAAAGTAAAAGCTGCCGCCGGTGATGCCGATGAGGATGAACATCAGCTCATCCTTCCAGGGGAGCTTCATGGTTTTGGGCCGCAGGGCCCACAGGGTCAGGTATGCAAGCCCCATCCGCAGGGGGATGATCTGGGTGGGGGTGTAGGCCGTCAGCATGACCTTGGTCAGCACGAAGCAGCTGCCCCAGACCAGGATGGTGAACAGGGCATAAATATGCCCCAGGGTTTTCTCTTTCATGGTTCTTCTCTCCTCTTTCTATCCTCGCGTTGGTTTGCGGACCCGCAAAATGCCCGGCAGTGCCGGGCATTTTGCTTGGGTTTAGATTACCTGTGTCAATCCTGGGGCAGGGTGGGGGTCTCGCCGTTCAAAACCTGCTGGATCAGGCCCTTGGCGGTGTTGATCTGTGTGGCGTCGGGCCACATGACCCACAGCTCCTCGCCTCCGGCGGAATAGCACGGCTCCATGCCGCCCTCGCCGCTGACAGAGTAGCTGGTGATGTTCCAGTGAACGTTGTCCCGCAGCTGCATCTGCACCAGGCTGCTGATGTCCTCATAGGTCAGGCTGGTGATGAAGGAGGTGGACACGGCGTCCAGCACCTTCTGATAGCCCTTGAGGATGGCGGGGGAGGAGGCCTTATCCACGATGGCACGGATCACGGCCATCTGGTTCTTGCCCCGCTGGTTGTCGCCGTCGTCAAAGGCGTGGCGCTCCCGGGCGAAGCACAGGGCCTGCTCGCCGTTGAGGTGGTTGATGCCCTTGGTAAAGGTGTAGCCCGCCATGTGGATGCCGTCGCCGTTTTCGTTGGGCACCTCCATGCCCACGGTGGTGAACTCGTGTTCGGAGTTCACGTCCACGCCGCCCAGGGCGTCCACGATCTTCTTCAGCCCAGCGAAGTTCACCCGGGCGTAGTAGTCCGCCTTCACGCCGTAGAGATTCCCCAGAACGGCGGCGGACTCGTCGATGCCGTACATACCGGCGTGGGTCAGCTTGTCCCGCTGGCCGTTGCGGGCCAGGGGCACATAATAATCCCGGGGGGTATTGATCAGCAGGATCTGGTGGGTCCGGGGATGGATCACCGCCAGAATGTTCACGTCGCTGAGGCTCTGGATATTGATGTCCGAGCTGCGGGCGTCGATGCCGCTGCAATAGACGACGAAGGGCTGGGAGGTGATGGAAGCGTTGGGCTTGATGGGCTCCAGCTCCTTGGTGGTGCTGAACTCATAGATGATGCGGGTGTCCTGGGTGAAGGTGCTGTAATCGTCCAGCGAATCCAGGGCGGTGAGATAGCCGGAATTGAGGATGATGGCCCCTGCGTTTCCGTCGTACAGGGCGTCCGCCAGGGAGGTCAGCTCCGAATAGGTGGTGGTGTCCACCTTGCCGCCCAGACCGTCCTTGATGTCCTCCAGCAGGGCACTGGTGTTGTCGGCGCTGATGTCGGCGTCCTGGCTGAGAATGCCGAAGGTGTAGCCCACGGTGTCGCCGATGCTGCGGGCGGGATCATCCGCCATGACCACCACATAGGAGGTAGTTTTTTGCAGGTTCTTGCCGGCGATGGCCAGCAGGGCACTTTTGCCGGAGGCGGCGGCCACAGAGCCATACAGCATCAGACCCGAAAGGATCACCGCCAGCAGGCCGCACACCAGCTTGCTGGTCTTGACCCGGCGGATGGGCAGCTGGATGATCACATGGCCCGCGTTGATCAGAAGCAGCACGATCTCGATGAGAATCAGATAGAGGTCCGTCAGCAGCTTGGTGGACATCAGCTGCACCAGCAGCACCAGGCTGCAGATCATCAGCAGGCCCATGGCCGCTATACCGAACCAGTCGGCGCTGGTGCGGTAGAGCCGGCGCCGTCTGCGGCGGGGCTGTTCTTGTTCGTTCATAAGCGTTCCGTCCTTTCTGTGTTACGGGTTCACAACAGGCGTTTCACCCCGGAGAACCTGCTGGATCAGGTCCTGGGCAGTGGCGACCATCCGTTCATTGGGCAGGACCACGGCGTACCGGGCGTCATTTCCCAGACTGTAGCAATAGTCGGCGCTGTTTTCACCGGCAAGGCCGTATGTAGTGATGTTCCAGCCGGACATATCCTGCAGCTGCATCTTCACCAGGGAGATGATGTCCTCCTTGGGCATATTGGTGGCGATGGAGTCGGAGGCGGCGGCCAGGACGTCCTGATAGCTCTTGAGAATGGCCGGGGAGGCGGCCTTATTGACGATGCCCTGGATCACCAGCATCTGGTTGCGGCCCCGCTGCATATCGCCGTCGTCAAAGGCGTCCCGCTCCCGGGCGAAGGCCAGGGCCTGGCGGCCGTCCAGGTGGTTCAGCCCCTGCTGGAAGGAGTAGGCGGCGAAGTGGAAGTTGCCGCTGCCGTCTTCGTCGGGCACCTCCATGCCCACAGTGTTGAAGGCCACGTCCGAGTTCACGTCGATGCCGCCCAGGGCGTCGATAACGCCCACCAGCCCCGCAAAGTGGACCCGGGCGTAATAATCTACATCCACGTTATACAGCTGCTCCAGGCCCTTGATGGACTCCTCGATGCCGTACAGGCCGAAGTGGGTGAGCTTATCCTTCTGGCCCTTGGAGGGGAGGGTCAGGTAGTAGTCCCGGGGGGTGCTGACCAACAGAATCTGGTGGGTGGAGGGGTTCACAACAGCCAGAATATTGGTATCGCTGCGGCTGTTCAGGGGAATATAATCCACCCGCTCATCGGTGCCGCTGCAATACACCACGAAGGGCTCCCGGGAAATGTTGGCGTTGGGGGCAATGGGCTCTGCATCCGGGTTGTCAATGGAGAACCGGTAAATGACCTTGGTGTCCTTGGAGAAATTCTGATACCCCTCCGTGCCCTTCAGGACGGAGAAATAGCTGTTGTTGAGGATGATGGCGTCCACCTGCTTATTCAGCAGAGCATCGGCCAGCTGGGGCAGGGTGCCGAAGGTTTCGGTCTGCACCTGGCCCATGCCGTCCTCGATGTGGGACAGCAGGGCGTCGGTGTTCTCCCGGTCCAGGGCCTCCAGGATGCCATAGGTATAGCCGAAGGTGTCGTTGACGGTTTCGGCCTTGTCATCCGCCCGGACCACCACGGAAACGGTGGTCTTGGCGGAGCCGCCGGAGGTGATGTTGGACAGGAACTTCATAAAGGAGCCGGCGGCGGTGGAGGTGAAGATCATGGCGGCGGAGAGCACCAGGGCCACCACGGAACAGATCAGCTTCCCGGCCACGCTGCGGCGCACCGGCAGCTGCACAAAGGCGTGCAGTCCGTTGAGAAGCACCAGCACCAGGATGAACACGACGGTCAGCGCCGTGGTCAGCACTCCGGCGTCCAGCACCCGCACCAGCAGGATCACGCTGCACACCAGCATACACACCAGGGCCAGCAGTCCCAGCCAATCTGCCGGGCCCCGGCTTCCGCCCCGGGAACCGTAATAGGATGAATAGGCATTTCTGCGATGATAACTCATGGGTTTTCTCCTTGTTTTTTCTCTATATCTTTTTGCGTGTGCCGCTCAGGGGAGCTGAGGCGTTTCGCCGGACATGACCTGGCGGATGAGCTCTTTTGCGGTATTGACGGTGTCCATATTGGGGCGCATGACCCAAGCGGCATCGCCCAGAGCATAGCAATACGAGGTATCGCCGGAGCCGGATACGGCGTAGCTGGTGACGTGCCAGCCGGACATATCCTGCAGCTGCATCTGCACCAGGGAGGCGATGTCGTCATAGCTCAGGCTGGTGATGAACGCATCGGACAGGGAGGACAGCAGCGTCTGATAATTTTTCAGCACGGCAGGGGAGGAGGCCTTGCTGATAATGGCCTGAATCACGGCCATCTGGTTTTTGCCCCGCTGGTTGTCGCCGTCGGCGAAGGCGTACCGCTCCCGGGAGAAGCACAGGGCCGCCTCACCGTTCAGGTGATTGACACCCTCGGTGAAATCGTAGCCGCCCATGGAGAAGGTCTTGGTGGAATATACGTCCACGCCGCCCAGAGCGTCCACGATCTTGGTGAGACCGGCGAAGTTCACCCGCATATAGAAGGACGTGTGGGTGCCGTAGAGATTGTCCAGGGTCTGCATGGACTCGCCGGTGCCATAGATCCCGGCGTGGGTCAGCTTGTCCAGCTGGCCGTTGTGGGCCAGAGGCAGATAGTAGTCCCGGGGTGTGTTCACCAATAGGATCTGCCGGGTGGTGGGGTTCACCACCGCCAGAATGTTCACATCGCTGCGGCTGGTGATGTTGATGTTGCTGCTGCGGGCGTCGATGCCGCTGCAATAGACCACGAAGGGGTCCTTGGTCACGTCCACCTGGGCGTTGGTATCCGCCGGGGCGGGCTCCACGGTCTTGGTGGTGGTGTATTCATACAGAATCCGGGTGCGGTCGGAGAAGTCGGCATAGCCCTCCTGCTCCTCCAGCAGGGGGATATACCCCTTGTTCAGCAGGATGGCCCCCACCTGGTCGTCGTACAGAGCGTCGGTCAGCAGGGCAGGGGAGGCGTAGGCCGTGTGCTCTGCCGCTCCCAGCTTCTCCTGTAGCTGCTGCAGCAGGGACTGGGTGTTCTCGGTATCCCGGTCCTCCAGAATGCCGAACCGGTAGCCCTTGACGTCGTCCAGACTCTGGGCCGGGTCATCGGCGTTGACGATGACGCAGGTGATGTCCGTCTCCACGGACTTGTCCGCCACATCGGTGATGGCGTGCTGCACGGAACCAAGAGCCACCGCGCCATAGAGCATGGCGGCGGCCAGCACCAGGGCCACGATGCCGCAGGCGATCTTTCCGCCGGTTTTCTCCCGGTGGGGCAGCTGGACCCAGCCGTGCAGACCGCTGAGCACCAGAAGCGCCCCAACTGCCAGCAGCAGCTGGCCGGTGGGCAGGAACTTGGTGGATATCAGCCGCACCACCAGCACCGCGCTGCAGATCACCAGCACGGCGAAGGCGATCAAGCCGAACCAATCCGCCCCGCTGCGGCGGGGGGAGGAGGTCTTTTCGGTTGTCATAGCGTGTCTCCTTTGCAATGGGATAAGTCGCCGGTGCGCCGCTTCGCAAAGCACACCTATTATAACAGTCTCCTATTATATATCCTGCGGCCGCAAATTTCCATCCCAAATTGTAACAATTTTATGAATTTCCCCATATTTACCGGCCTGCTCCCCGGTTTCATACGGTAAAACGGTTGAAGCGGCGGAAAAAATGTGGTATGATGAACTACACTGTCGGACCCGGCGCGGAACACCGGGTCCGGAATATGAGGAGGAAAACAGATATGAAGGCAGCTCTTGTTATCATGGCGGCCGGGCTTGGCTCCCGCTATGGCGGAAATAAACAGGTGGACGGCGTAGGCCCCGGCGGCGAAATTCTGATTGAATACTCCATTCATGACGCTATCCGGGCGGGCTTCACCAAGATCGTGTTCATTATCAAAAACGATATGCAGGACCTGATGCGCAGCCTCTGCGGCGACCGGATTGCCGGGCTGACGGCCCGGGACGGGGAGCCGGTGGAGGTATGCTACGCCGTGCAGGATTATTCCAGTCTGCCGGCCTTCTATACCGTGCCCGCCGGGCGTACCAAGCCCTTCGGCACCACCCACGCCGTGCTGTGCGCCCGGCCCTATGTGCAGGAGCCTTTCTGCGTCATCAACGCCGACGACTATTACGGCGTGGACGCCTACCGGGCCATCTATGAGGAGCTGGGCCGTCTGCCGCAGCAGGGGAAGGCCACCATGGTGGGCTATCTGCTGCGCAACACCGTCAGCGCCCACGGTACCGTGTCCCGGGGCGTGTGCCAGGTGGAAAACGGCCATCTGGCCGGGATTCACGAGGCCCTGAAAATCCAGCTGTTCCCCGACGGCAGCATTGCCGACGTGGCCGACGGCCAGCGCCGTGAGCTGGCGGCGGATACGCCGGTGTCCATGAACTTCTGGGGCTTCATGCCGTCGATTTTTGACCAGATGGAGACTTATCTGGAGGACTTCCTCCGCGCCCTGCCGCCGGAGGAGCTGAAGGCCGAGTGCCTGCTGCCCAACATGGTAGGGGACCTGCTGAAGAAGGGGCAGCTGTCCGTGTCCGTGCTGCACTCGGCGGACCGCTGGTTCGGCATGACCTATCACGAGGACCGCCAGGCCGTGGCCCAGGAGCTGGCCCGGCTCCACGAAAACGGTACATATCCCGCTACGCTGCGGAACTGAAAAGGAGAATCACTTCATATGCAAAGCAGCAGAAAACAGCCGTCCCGGCGACTGGAAAAGCGAGAAAATAGCCGCCGTTGGCTACTGATCCCGGCCCTGTGCGCCGCCGTCATTCTGGCGGTGGTGCTGATCGTGAAGCTGAACAAACAGCCCCAGGTGCTGCCGGACAACTCCAACACCACTCCCGTTTCCCATGACCAGCCCACGACTCCGGACCCCGAACCGGAGCCGGACCCAGAGCCTATACCGGAGCTTCTGACTCTGGTGAACCCCTGGAATCAGGTGCCGGAGGACTGGACGGTGGACTTGGTGACCCTGCCCAACGGACTGGAGATCGACAAGCGCTGCTATGACGCGCTGATGGACATGATCGACGGATGCTACGATGCCGGCCTGACGCCGGTGATCTGCTCTGCCTACCGGACGCAGGACTTCCAGCAGACCCTGTATGACAACAAGGTGTCCAAGTGGATGGAGCAGGGCTATAGCCGGGAGGAGGCCCGGGAGAAGGCCGGGCATCAGGTGGCGGTCCCCGGCACCAGCGAGCACCAGCTGGGGCTGGCGGTGGACATTGTGGACGTCAATTATCAGCTGCTGGACACCAACCAGGAGAACACCGCCGTGCAGAAGTGGCTACTGGAAAACAGCTGGCGCTATGGCTTCATCCTGCGCTATCCCACGGACCAGACGGATGTCACTGGAATCGTGTATGAGCCGTGGCATTATCGGTATGTCGGTAAGGAGTACGCCCAGGATATCTACAAGAAGGGTCTCTGCCTGGAACAGTATCTGGAGCAATGGGGAAAGTGAGACATTGGCTCATGCGGCAAGAGTGGAAAAAACAATGGACAAACACCTATGATCGCTTCAGGTACCAGATACAATAATAACGGCGGCCCGGGTGGCTTGTGCGCTGACTGCAAACGCAGTCGGTACACGCTACCCGGGCCGGAATTTTTTTCAAATAGGTGCAGTACTGACTCATACTGAGCGCGCACGCACAGCGTGCTTAAACACACTGTGACTAAAACCCACAAACTCTGCACCGAGGCCGCACAGGGGACCCCGGAAGCGCAATCTTTGATCCGGATGCCCATTCAGCCCAAATGCGCTCTACGCCTACTCTCAATTGAACAAAATTTACATTTTGTTCAATCTTGATTGCACCCAAAAAATGCCCCCCTTCCTGCCTGGTCCCGTGAATGACAAAAGCACCGGGAGTATCTTCTCTCCGGTGCTCCTGCCCCTTGCTATTTTTTCGCGCCTGTGGTATCGTATCAGACGCCGGGCCGTTGTCCGGCTATGCCATTCAATAAGGAGACTCCCATGAAAATCGCTTCCTGGTGCCGGGCCAACGCCATGCCCCTGATTGCTGTGCTGACAGCGGCGGTCACGGCCTGTTTTGTGCCGCCGGACGCGGCCTATACCGGATATTTCGACTGGAAAACCCTATCCTGCCTGTTCTGCGTGCTGGCGGTGGTGTGCGCCCTGCGCAGTGTGGGTCTGTTCCCGGTGATCGCCCGGCAGCTGCTGCAGCTGTTCGGAACCGCCCGCAGCGTGGGCACGGCCCTGGTGCTCATCACGCTGGTGGGCTCCATGCTGCTGACCAACGACACGGCCCTTCTGACCTTTCTGCCTCTGAGCTGGATGGTCCTGCAGGAGGCGGGACAGGAAAAGCTGACCGCCTATGTCTTTATCCTGCAAAACTGCGCCGCCAACTTAGGCGGTATGCTGACCCCCTTCGGGAATCCCCAGAACCTATATCTGTTCGACCACTATCACATTCCCGTGGGCCAGTTCCTGTCCATTATGCTGCTGCCGTTTGCCCTGTCCACGGGGCTGATTCTGCTGTGCTGCCTGCTGATCCCCCGGCAGGTGCTGGCGGTGCCCCAGCGGGAGCTGACGCTGGACAAGCCCCGGGCCATCGCATACGGACTGCTGTTCTGTCTGGCCGTGGGGATGGTCCTGCGGGCGGTCCCCTACCCTGTGGGCCTGGCGGTCATCGCGGCGGCGCTGGCCGTTATGGATCCTCGGGCGCTGAAAAGCGTAGACTGGGGGCTGCTGGTGACCTTTGCCGCGTTTTTCGTGTTCTCCGGCAACATGGCCCGGATTCAGCCGGTGCGGGAGCTGTTCGGCCGACTGCTGGGTCACGGCGTCCTGCCGGTATCGGCGCTGACGTGCCAGGTAATTAGCAACGTACCTGCCGCCATTCTGCTGAGCCAGTTCACGGACCGCTTCCGGGAGCTGTTGATCGGCGTCAACATCGGCGGCACCGGAACGCTGATTGCGTCCCTGGCCAGCCTCATCACCTTCCGGGAATACACCCGCCGCTGCCCGGAGCAGACCGGCCGGTTCCTGGGCCTGTTTACCCTGGTCAGCTTCGGCTTCCTGGCAATTCTGCTGGCGGCGCTGAGCCTGTAGGGGGTTTACAGCCGGGCCGGAATGCGGTATGATTAAGCCATAGAAAGCGAGGTGCGAAGCCATGGACTACCGGGAGGATTCCCCGGAAATTCTGCTGGATTTCCTGTCATATCACGAGACCATCAAGGCCCACTCCCAGCGGACGGTGGACGAATACTATCTGGACCTGCGGAATTTTTTCCGCTACCTGAAGTGGACCCGGGATCCGGCGCTGCAGGAACAGCCCATGGAGTCCGTGGACGTCCGGGACGTGGACCTGACCTTCGTGGGCTCCGTGACCCTGACGGAAATCTACGCCTACATGTCCTACCTCAGCCGGGACCGGGTGCTTCACCCCAACAGCGACCGGTCCGCCAAGGGACTGAACCCCACCTCCCGGGCCAGGAAGCTGGCCACCATCCGCTCCTTTTATGGGTATCTGTGCAACAAGGTCCACAAACTGGACCGCAACCCGGTGAAGGACATCGACGCGCCCAAGCTGAAAAAGACCCTGCCCCGCTATCTGACGCTGGATGAGAGCATTTCTCTGCTGGAATCCGTGGACGGGCCCAACCGGGAGCGGGATCTGTGCATCCTGACGCTGTTTCTCAACTGCGGACTGCGTATTTCGGAGCTGATCGGGCTGAACCTGTCGGACGTTCACGAGGACGCCCTGCGGGTCCTGGGCAAGGGCAACAAGGTGCGCATGGTGTACCTGAACCAGGCGTGTCTGGACACGCTGCGGGACTATCTGGCGGTGCGGCGGCCCATTACCGGGCCGGACCGGGATGCCCTGTTTCTGTCGGCCCGCAACCAACGGATCAGCCGCTCCATGGTCAACGCCCTGGTGAAAAAGCACCTGTCCCAGGCGGGGCTGGACAGCACCCAGTATTCCTCCCACAAGCTGCGCCACACCGCCGCCACTCTGATGCTGCAAAACGGCGTGGACGTGCGGGCGGTGCAGGAGGTCCTGGGCCACGAGCACCTGAATACCACGGAAATATACACCCATATCGACAACGAGGCCCTGCGGGTAGCTGCAAAGGCAAATCCCTTGTCACAGGTGAAGACCAAAGGGAAAATCAAGGATGACGACAACTGAGAGGGTCCGTGTGGACCCTCTCCCCTTTTTGCGGCAATTTCCGGGGAAAACCGGGAATTTTTCCGGCCAGGCCATTGACATTCTGCCCGGAATGCTATACCCTAACGAGAGGTAATTATTTTATATGGAGGTTTCTCATGAATACGGCAGAGCTTTCCAGCATGAGCAAGCAGGTCCGGCGGGATATCATCAACATGACCGCCAACGCCGGCAGCGGCCACCCCGGTGGTTCCCTGTCTGCGGCAGACCTGATGACTTGCCTGTTTTTCAACCACATGCATGTGGATCCCAAGCACCCGGACGACCCCGATCGGGACCGTTTCGTGCTGAGCAAGGGCCACGCGGCCCCCTGCTACTATGCCGTCCTGGCGGAGATGGGCTTCATCAGCCGGGATGAGTTCAGGAATTTCCGCCAGCTCCACAGCATTCTCCAGGGTCACCCCGACAGCAAGAAGGTCCCCGGCGTGGACGCCGCCACCGGCTCCCTGGGCCAGGGCTGTTCCATCGCCGTGGGCATGGCCCTGGGTGCCAAGGTGCAGCATAAGGACTGCAAGGTCTATACCCTGCTGGGCGACGGCGAGTGCCAGGAGGGCCAGATTTGGGAGTCCTTCATGGCAGCGGCCCACTATCATCTGGATAACCTGACCATCATCATCGACAACAACGGCCTGCAGATCGACGGCACCAACGATGAGGTCATGTCCCTGGGCGACCTGCCCGCCAAGCTCCGGGCCTTCGGCCTGGACCTGCATGAGATCGACGGCCACGACATGGACACCATTGAGGCGGCCCTCAGCGCCCCCGCCGTCCCCGGCAAGCCCAAGTGCATCCTGGCCCACACCGTCAAGGGCAAGGGTGTCTCCTTCATGGAGAACCAGGTGGGCTGGCACGGCAAGGCCCCCAACGAGGAGCAGCGCCGGCAGGCTTTGAAGGAATTGGAGGACTGAGACCATGAGTGAAAAAATCGCAACCCGTGAAGCCTACGGCAAGGCTCTGGTAGAGCTGGGCGCCGCCAATGAGCAGGTGGTGGTGCTGGACGCCGACCTGGCCGGCGCCACCATGACCAAGCATTTCAAGGCCGCCTATCCCCAGCGCTTCTTCGACTGCGGCATTGCCGAGGCGGACATGATGAACATCGCCGCAGGCCTGTCCACCATGGGGCTAGTTCCCTTCTGCTCTACGTTTGCTATGTTCGGCGCAGGACGGGCCTATGAACAGATCCGCAACTCCATCGCCTATCCCAAGTTCAACGTGAAGATCTGCTGCTCCCACGCCGGCGTGTCCGTGGGTGAGGACGGCGGCAGCCACCAGGCCATCGAGGACATCGGTCTTATGCGCCTGATCCCCGGCATGACCGTCATCGTTCCCGCCGATGCCAAGGAGGCCCGGAAGGCCACCCTGGCCCTGGCGGAGTTCCGGGGTCCGGCCTATATGCGTCTGGCCCGTCTGGCCACCCCCGTGTTCGAGGAGGATTATCCCTTTGAGATCGGCAAGGCCAACGTCCTGCGGGAGGGCACCGACGCCGCCGTGTTTGCCTGCGGCCTGATGGTCAGCGAGACGTTGGCGGCCGCCAGGCTGCTGGAGGCCCAGGGCATCCGCATCGCGGTCATCAACGTCCACACCATCAAGCCCATTGACGCCGCCTGCGTCACCCAGTGGGCCGAAAAGTGCGGCAATGTGGTCACCGTGGAGGAGCACAGCGTCATCGGCGGCCTGGGCGACGCCGTGGCCGACGTGCTCATGGGCAAGGTCAGCTGCAAGTTCCGCAAGATCGGCGTCAACGATCAGTTCGGCCAGTCCGGCAAGGCTGCCGACGTTCTGCGGGAGTATGGACTCACCGCCGACCAGATCGCCGACCGCATCCGGGAGACTCTGTAACCTCATTCGATGCAAAAATCGGGAGAAATCGTCTGATTTCTCCCGATTTTTCTGTCCTGATATGATTATTGGGGAATGACCTGCACGATTCCCCGGGCGCAGTCCACGGACACGAAGGTGCCGTCCTTCAGGCGGCGGGTGGCGTCCGAGGCCGCCACGATGACGGGCTTATTCAGCAGCAGTCCCACGGTGGCCGTGTGACAGTCGGCGCTGGCCTCCTCACTGACGATGGCCGCAGCCTGCCGCAGCCAGGGCAGTACCTCGTTGTTGGTATAGGGCACCACCAGCACGTCGCCGGGGTGGAACTTCTCCGGAATATCCTCCAGTGTCCGGCAGATACACAGCGGACCGGAGGCGATCTGGCTGCCCACGCCGATGGCGTTGACCAGGGAGCCGCCCACCTGGGCGATGCGGATCATATTGGTGGTGCCGGAAATTCCCACCGGCACGCCTGCGGTGACCACCACCAGATCCCCGTGCTTCACCAGCCCCGCCTCCTGGGCGGACTGGATGGCCAGGTCTACCAGCTGATCGGTGCTGCTGGCCCGGGGCATGGTAATGGGCACCAGGCCCCAGTACAGGGCCATCTGGCGCTGGACCTGGGGGTCCAGCAGCAGGGCCACCACCGTGGCGGCAGGCCGGAAGCGGCTGACCATCTGGGCGGTAATGCCCCGCTGGCTGACGGTCAGGATGGCGTCCGCGCCGATGTCCTCCGCCGTGGTGCAGGCGGCGTGGGCCGTGGCGGCGGTGATGGACAGTCGGGTGCGCTTGGGCGTCTTGGCGGGACAGATGCGGTCGATGTTGCTCTCGGTTTTCCGGGCGATGGCGTCCATAGTCTGAACGGCCTCCACCGGGTACTTCCCTGCCGCCGTCTCGCCGGAGAGCATAATGGCGCTGGTGCCGTCATAGATGGCGTTGGCCACGTCGGTGATCTCCGCCCGGGTGGGCCGGGGATTCTCAATCATGGAGTCCAGCATCTGGGTGGCGGTGATCACGGGCTTCCCGGCGGCCACGCACTGGGCAATGATGTTCTTCTGGATAGCGGGAATCTCCGTGAAGTCGATCTCCACGCCCATGTCCCCCCGGGCCACCATGATGCCGTCAGCCACGGACAGGATGTCCGCCAGATTGCTGACGCCCTCCTGGTTCTCGATTTTGGCGATGATCCGGATCCTGGAGTGATTCTTATCCAGAATGTGCCGGATCTCCCGGATATCGGCGGCAGACCGGACAAAGCTGGCGGCGATGAAATCGAACCCCTGCCGGATACCGAACAGGATATCCTCCCGGTCCCGCTGGTTCATATACGGCATGGACAGGGACACGCCGGGAACGTTGACGCCCTTCTTGTCCTTCATCACGCCGTCGTTCTCCACCCGGCACTGGATCTCCCGTTCGGTGGTCTCCAGCACCGTCAGCCGCACCAGTCCGTCGTCCAGCAGGATGGTGTCCCCGGGCTTCACGTCCTGGGGCAGCTGGGCATAGGTGATGGAGCACCGGCTCTCGTCGCCGGGAACGTCGTCGGTGGTCAGGGTAAAGCTCTGGCCGGTTTTCAGCTGCACCGGCCCGTTCTGAAAGCTCCTCAGCCGCACCTCCGGCCCCTTGGTGTCCAGCATGGCGGCCACCGGCAGATGAAGCTCCTCCCGCAGGGCCACCAGCTGGTCCAGTCGGCGCTGATGCTCGTCATAGCTGCCGTGGGAGAAATTGAACCGGGCCACGTTCATGCCCGCCTGCAGCATCTGCCGCAGCACCCCCTCCCTGTCGGTGGCCGGACCCAGGGTGCATACGATTTTTGTCTTTCTCATGGTCTTTCCTCTCTGCTCTGTTGGGGTGGCAATCCTGAAAATGCGCCCCCCTGGGCACCGGTGGGGTCACAGGGGGGACGCAAATGGGGTCCTTATCTCTCAGAATGCCTTGCCGTCGCAGCCCAGAACGTCCACGATCTTGTGGGCCACCAGCTCCTTGATGGCCTGGCGTGCGGGCTTCAGATACTGCCGGGGGTCAAAGTCCGCCGGATGCAGAGCGAAGTGCTCCCGGATGGAGGCGGTCATGGCCAGACGCAGATCGGAGTCGATGTTGATCTTGCACACGGCCAGGGAGGCAGCCTTGCGCAGCTGATCCTCGGGCACGCCGATGGCGCCGGGCATATTGCCGCCGTACTGGTTCACCTTGGCCACCAGATCCTGGGGCACGGAGGAAGAACCGTGCAGCACGATGGGGAAGCCGGGCAGACGGCGGGAGACCTCCTCCAGCACGTCGAAGCGCAGCTGGGGCTTGGTGCCGGGCTTGAACTTATAAGCGCCGTGGCTGGTGCCGATGGCGATGGCCAGAGAGTCGCACCCGGTCTTGGACACGAACTCCTCCACCTCCTCGGGGTGGGTATAGGAGGAATCCTCGGCGGACACGTTGACCTCATCCTCGATGCCGGCCAGGGTGCCCAGCTCGGCCTCCACCACCACGCCGTGGTCATGGGCATACTCCACCACCTGACGGGTCAGGGCAATGTTCTCGGCAAAGGGCTTGGAGGAGGCGTCGATCATCACGGAAGTGAAGCCGTCCTCAATGCAGGACTTGCACAGCTCGAAGCTGTCGCCGTGGTCCAGGTGCAGGGTGATGGGCAGGCCGGTCTCGATAACGGCGGCCTCCACCAGCTTCTTCAGATAGGTGCGGTTGGCATAGGCCCGGGCGCCCTTGGACACCTGCAGGATCAGGGGGGCCTTCAGCTCGGCAGCGGCCTCGGTGATGCCCTGAATGATCTCCATGTTGTTCACGTTGAAGGCGCCGATGGCGTAACCGCCGTTATAGGCCTTCTCGAACATTTCCTTTGTTGTAACCAGTGGCATAATAAATCGCTCCTTTTGAAAATTTGGTCTTGACTTGTATGGAATGATTGGGATAAGATGTACATATGCATTGTACCACATTTTTTCTTTTTTGCAAGCCCCGATGGTTTACTTTATCAATCTTTTATGATAAAATATTCCGCACGGCAAGAAAATTCTACTGGGAGGTAGTCAATCATGAAAGAATTAAAAGGTGCCTGTATCATCGGTCAGTCCGGCGGGCCCACGTCTGTGATCAACGCCAGTGCCTACGGCGTCATCGACACGGCCCTGAAATCCGGCGTCATCACCCAGGTGCTGGGCGCGGAGCACGGCATCAAGGGCGTTCTCAGCGACCGTCTGTTCGACATGGGTCTGGAGGATCCCGAGGAGCTGCGTCTTCTGAAATACACCCCCTCCTCCGCCCTGGGCTCCTGCCGCTATAAGATCGCCGATCCTGAGGTGGACGATACCGATTATCGCCGCATCCTGGAGGTGTTCAAGAAGCACAATGTCCGCTACTTCTTCTATAACGGCGGCAACGACTCCATGGACACCTGCAACAAGATCAATCAGTATATGCAGTCCGTGGGCTACGAATGCCGGGTCATGGGCGTTCCCAAGACCATCGACAACGACCTGTTCGGCACGGATCACTGCCCCGGCTACGCCTCCGCCGCCAAGTACATCGCCACCTCCCTGATGGAGGTGAACCTGGACGCCCACGTGTACGATACCGGCATGATCGTGGTTATGGAGATCATGGGCCGCCACGCCGGCTGGCTGACGGCCGCCGCCGCCCTGGCCGGTGAATACGGCGCAGGCCCCGACTTGATCTACCTGCCCGAGGTGGACTTCAGCATGACCCAGTTTATTGAGGATGTCAAGCGTGTATACGCCGAAAAGGGCTCCTGCATCGTGGCTGTGTCCGAGGGCATCCACTATGAGGACGGCGGCTTCGTCTCCGAGGCCAAGGTGGCCGCCAACGACGGCTTCGGCCACGCCCAGTTGGGCGGTCTGGCCGCCATGCTGGCCCAGGTGCTGAAGGAGGAAACCGGCGCCAAGGTCCGGGGCATCGAGCTGAACCTGCTGCAGCGCTGCGGCGCACATCTGGCCTCCGAAACCGATATTGAGGAGTCCTACATGGCCGGTAAGGCCGCCGTGGAAAACGCCATCAACGGCATCAACGGCCGCATGATCGGCTTCGAGCGCGGCATCCGGGACGGCAAGTATGCCTGCAAGACCAAGCTGATCCCCCTGATGGAGGTGGCCAACACCGAAAAGAAGGTCCCCCGGGAGTGGATCAACGAGGCCGGCAACGGCGTGAACCACCAGTTTGTGGAGTACGCGCTGCCCCTGATCCAGGGCGAGCCGGACCTGCCCAAGGTGGACTCCCTGCCCCGCTTTGCCCATCTGAAGAAGATCCTGGCCAAGTAAATCCCCGTTTCAACGATCCCCTGGCGCTTACGCGCCAGGGGATTTTTAACTTTTCCTGCAAAGCGAAAATGCTTTATAGCTTTGTCAGATGCGCGCCTGCGGCCTTCAGCATGAGCCGCTTGGTGCCCACCCGGTCGAAGGCCACCTCTACCAGGGCATCGCCGCCCATGGGCCGCACGCTCAGGACCATCCCCTGGCCGAAGGCGCTGTGCCGCACCCCGTCGCCGGGCTGCAGCTGCAGCAGCGGTGCGGAGACCGCCGCCGGACGCACCGGGCGCTCCGGGTGTGCCGGACGCTCCGTCCCGGGTTGCGCTTCCCTCTGCGGCGCATAGGCAGGCCCATCGCCGAAATCGTCCCAGGAGGACGTCGGACGGGGCTCGGGCTTCCCCAGCCACTCCATGTTCTCCTCCGGGATCTCCTTCAGAAACCGGGAGGGCATGCAGGGAGTGGTGCGGCCGAACAGCATCCGCTGCCGGGCGTTGGTCAGGGTCAGCTTCTCCTTGGCCCGGGTCATGGCCACATAACACAGCCGCCGCTCCTCCTCCATTTCCTCCGGCTCTCCCATGGCGCGATTCCCCGGGAAAAGCCCGTCCTCCATGCCCACCACGAACACGCTGGGAAACTCCAGTCCCTTGGCGCTGTGCATGGTCATCAGCGTCACGCAGTTGTCCCCTGCCTCCTGGCTGTCCAGGTCCGTATACAGGGCCACCTCGTCCAGGAAGCCCGACAATGTGGGATTCTCCGGATCGTTTTCCAGGAAGGCCTGGATGCTGGAGCTGAGCTCCTCCACGTTTTCCAGGCGGCCCCGGCTCTCCATATCGTTCTTCTCCTGGAGCATCCCCACATAGCCGCTGCGGCGGCACACATATTCATAGAACTCCACCAGGCCCATATCGTCCGCCTGGCGGCGCATTTCGTCGATCATTGCTGTAAAGGCAATCAGCTTGCCAGTGCTTGCCTTCAGCTGGGGATAGTCTCCTGCCCGCCGCAGAACCTCCATCAGCGGCAGGCCCTCCTCCGTGGCGATGACCTGGGCCTTGTCCATGGTGGCCGCGCCGATCTTCCGGGCGGGCACGTTGACGATCCGCCGCAGCCGCAGGTCGTCGGCGGGGTTGTTGATGACGCACAGATACGCCAGCATGTCCTTCACCTCGGCCCGGTCGAAGAACTTGGTGCCGCCGATGATCTTATAGGGCACGCCGTTGCGCTTGAAGGCATACTCCAGGGCGTTGGACTGGGCGTTCATGCGGTACAGCACGGCGTTGTCCTTCCAGTTTCTCCCCCGGCGATAGTTCATCATGATCTGCCCCACCACATAGTTGGCCTCGTCTCCCTCGTTGAAGCAGGTCTTCACGGTGACCACCTCCCCCGCTCCGTTCTCGGTCCACAGGGTCTTGCCCTTGCGGCCCACGTTGTGGCGGATCACGGCGTTGGCGGCGTCCAGAATATTCTGGGTGGAGCGGTAGTTCTGCTCCAGCCGGATGGTCCTGGCCCCGGCGTACTGCTTTTCAAAGCTGAGGATGTTCTCGATGTTGGCCCCCCGGAAGCGATAGATGCTCTGGTCGTCATCGCCTACCACGCAGATGTTCTTCCGTCCCCCGGCCAGCAGGCTGGCCAGCATATACTGCATGTGGTTGGTGTCCTGATACTCGTCGATGAGAACATAGCGGAACTTGTTCCGGTAATATTCCAGGGTCTGGCGGTCCGACTGCAAAAGCTCCACCGTGTGCAGGATGATGTCGTCAAAGTCCAGGGCATTGGCGTCCCGCAGGCGGCGGTTATAGGCGGCATAGACCCGGCCCATCCGCACCCGTCTCCAGTCGCCCCGCTGTTCCCACAGCTGGCTGAACTCCTCGGGCATCATCATGGCGTCCTTGGCGTTGGAGATCACCGACAGCACCTCCCGCACCGGGAAGGTCTTTTCCTCCAGCCCCATCTCCTTGAGGATGTCCTTGATGACCCGCTTGCTGTCGTCGGTGTCGTAAATGGTAAAGCTGCGGTCGAAGCCGATTTTGTCGATGTCCCGGCGCAGGATGCGGACACAGGCCGAGTGGAAGGTGGCGGCCCACACGTCCCGGGCCTCCTCCCCCAGCATCTTCTCCAGCCGCTCCTTCAGCTCGTTGGCAGCCTTGTTGGTGAAGGTGATGGTCAGCACCTCCCAGGGGCGTGCAGGCTCCACGGCGCAGAGATACTGCATCAGCGGCCGCTGCTCCGGGTCCGGCCGGGCGGCATACTGCTCCAGAAATTCCACCTCATCCCGGGAAATGGGCAGCGGGATCTCATCTGTGTCGCTGCCTCGGCCATAGCGCAGGAGGTTCGCCACCCGGTTGATCAGCACCGTGGTCTTGCCGGACCCGGCCCCCGCCAGCAGCAGCAGCGGCCCCTCGGTGGTCAGAACCCCCTCCAGCTGCCGGGGGTTCAGGTGCCCATAATCCGTGGCAATGGCCCTTGTCCGGGCCTCAATAAATCGTTTCTCCAGGTCGTTCATAGTGTTCCTTCCCCTGTCTGTATTCTCGCCTCCCATTTTAATACAATTTTCGCCTTCGGTCAACCGCTCCGCAAAATTTGTCGAATTTTTGTTCGATTACCTCTTGACAAGAACGTCTGTTCTATTTATAATACCGATAGAACAAATGTTTTGGAGGCGTTCCCTATGACGACTTTTGGATTTATTGTGATGCTGCTGGGTGCCGGTGCTTTCTCCGCCGGGGTTATCCGTCTGGCGGACTGGATTGACCAACCCCGTCCTCGCCGCCGCACCGCCTGAGGCCGCCGGTCATGGAACTGCTGGATAAGCTGGCCATCCTGGCCGATGCGGCCAAATATGACGCGGCCTGCACCTCCAGCGGCGTTCGCCGGGGCTCCCGGCCGGGCATGATCGGCAACACCAGCTCCTCCCTGGCAGGCTGCTGCCACAGCTTCTCTGCCGACGGGCGCTGCATCACCCTGCTGAAGGTGCTGATGACCAATAGCTGTGTCTACGACTGCAAATACTGCGTCAACCGCCGGTCCCACGATACCCGCCGGGCGGCATTTACGCCCCGGGAGCTGGCGGAGCTGACCATCGGTTTCTACCGGCGCAACTATATCGAGGGACTGTTCCTGTCCTCCGGCGTCCTGCGCAGCCCCGACTACACCACCGAACAGATGATCGAGTGTCTGCGCCTGCTGCGGCAGGAATACCGGTTCAACGGATATATCCACGCCAAGGCCATCCCCGGCACGTCCCCGGAGCTGGTGCAGCAGCTGGGCCTGCTGGCAGACCGGCTCAGCGTCAATATCGAGCTTCCCTCCCAGGAGGGGCTGCAGACCCTGGCCCCGGATAAAAGCAAGCAGGCCATCCTGCGGCCTATGGGCCTCATCCGGGACCGGACCGCCCAGAGCAAGGCGGAGCTGGTGCAGTATAAGCACGCCCCGGTCTTTGCCCCGGCGGGCCAGAGCACCCAGCTCATCGTCGGCGCCACCCGGGACACGGACCGGCACATTCTGCACCTGACAGAATCCCTGTACCGGAAATATCGGTTAAAACGCGTGTTCTACTCCGCCTATGTTCCGGTGGTGGAAAACGCCCTTCTGCCCTCTCTGGACACCAAGCCGCCCCTGCTGCGGGAGCACCGGCTGTACCAGGCGGACTGGCTGCTGCGGTTTTACGGCTTTAAAGCCCAAGAGCTGCTGGACGAGGCCCACCCGGACTTCAATCCCCTGCTGGACCCCAAGTGCCATTGGGCCCTGTGCCACCTGGAGCAGTTCCCGGTGGAGATCCGCAAGGCGGACCTGGAGACTCTGCTGCGGGTGCCGGGCATCGGCCCGGTCAGCGCCCGGCGCATCGTCTCCGCCCGCCGGCAGACTCCTCTGCGGCTGGAGGACCTGCCCAAGCTGGGCGTGGTGCTGAAGCGGGCGCAGTTCTTCGTCACCTGCGGCGGCCGTATGCGCCCGGGGCTTCACTTCTCTGCCGCCACCCTGTCCCGCCAGCTGGAGGTCATGGAGCGGGGCCAGCTGCCGCCCCAGGAATGCCGGCAGCTGTCGCTGTTCGATGCCGGGTGACGCCATGGAGGATGTGATCTTTCAATATGACGGCAGCTTCCCCGGCTTCCTGTGCTGCGTGTTCGACAGCTATGCCCATAAAGAATTCCCCATCGCCTTTTACAGCGATGAGGAATGCGTCTCCCTGTATCCGGTGCGGGTGGTGGTTACCCGCCGGGACCATAGCCAGCGGGTGTACGACAGTTTGCAGCGCCTGTCCCCTCCGGCTCTGAAGGTCCTGCGCCGGGCCTGGCTGACCTGTCTGGAGGACAAGGAGCTTCGCCTGTACGCCTTCATCCGCAAGCTGTACGACCAGGGGCCCGGCTTTATGCGCAGCAAGGCCGACGATGTGTACTACCCCATCGCCTGCGCCCTGCGTCACCTGGGCGGTGAACTGGAAAAGCTGCGGGGCTTCGTGCGTTTTTCCGATTACAACGGCATCCTGGGCGGCGAGATCGAGCCAAAGAACCGGGTGCTTCCTCTGCTGGCCAACCACTTCTGCAGCCGCATGGCCGGGGAGTCCTTCTTCCTGTACGACCGCACCCACCGGGAGCTGCTGCTGTACACCAAGGGCCAGCGCCGCATCGTCCCGGTGGAAAGCCTGACGCTGGAGCTGCCCGGCTCGGAGGAGCTTCAATACCGGGCCCTGTGGCAGGAGTTTTTCCGCACCGTATCCATCCGGGAGCGGACCAACCCCCGCTGTCAGAACTCGTTTCTCCCCAAGCGGTATCGGGGCGTCATGACGGAATTTCTTCCGGTGGACTACGAGGGCCTCAACCGTCCAGCAGCCGCCGGAGATCTGCCAGCCCCCGGCGCTCCAGCCGGGATATCTGCACCTGGGACACCCCCAGGATCCGGGCCGTCTGCTCCTGGGTCAGACCCTTGAAGAAGCGCAGCAGGATGGTCATTTTCTCCCGCTCCGGCAGCTGGTCGATGGCCTCCCGCAGGGCGATGTGCTCCACCATGCGCTCCTCCGGGCTGTCGGTGCCCAGGGTGGACTCCAGGGTCAGCCCCTCCGCCGTCTCCTGCTGCAGGGATTCCGGCGCGCCGGTGGCCAGCTCCACGCTGGCGATCTCCTCCGGCGTCAGCCCCGTCTCCTCCGCCAGCTCCGACAGCCGGGGATCCCGACCCAGCCGGTGCCGCAGCCGCTCCCGGGCCGCGGCCAGAGCCTGCCCCTTCTCCCGGATGCTCCGTCCCACCTTTATCGCGCCGTTGTCCCGCAAAAAACGCCGTATCTCCCCGGCGATTTTCGGGACAGCATAGGTGGAAAACTGCGTTCCGTATGTCAGGTCAAACCCCTTTACAGCTTTGATGAATCCAATGCATCCCAGCTGATACAGGTCGTCCGTCTCCACCCCGCAGCCATAATACCGCCGCACAATGCTCCAGATCAGTCCGCTGTTTTCCAGCAGCACTTGCTCACAGGCCTCGTCGTCGCCGTTCTGGGCCCGGTCCAGCAGAGCGAACAGCTGTCCGCCGCTCATCGCCGGCCGGACAGGCGCGGGGCGATGCGCTTGCGCATGGACACGGTGGTGCCCTTCCCCGGTGTGGACTTCACCGTCAGCCGGTCCATAAAGCTCTCCATAATGGTAAAGCCCATGCCGCTGCGCTCCTGGCCGCCGGTGGTGAACAGCGGCTGCCGGGCCTGGCCGATGTCATCAATCCCCCGGCCCCAGTCCCGTACCGTCAGCTCCAGCACGCCGCCCTCTAAAATGCGCAGCTTCATCACGATTTTCCCCAGCTCGTCCGGATAGGCGTGGACGATGGCGTTGGTCACCGCCTCGCTGACGGCGGTTTTGATGTCCCCGATCTCGTCCAGCGTCGGGTCCAGCTGGGCGGCAAAGGACGCCGCCGCCATGCGGGCAAAGCCCTCGTTGGCGCTGCGGCTGAGAAATTCCAGGGTCACATAGTTTTCGGCCTTCATCTTATGTACCTCCTCTCTATTCCACGGTGACAAAGCGGTCCAGGCCCGCGGCGTCCAGCACCTTCCTCGCCTGGGGCCTCACGCCCCGCAGCGTCACGGCGCCGCCCAGGTCCCGCACGCGCTGCCGGACCCGCATGACCACCGCGATACCGGAGCTGTCCATAAACGTCACCCCGGACCAGTCCAGCACCAGCCGCAGCGGCAGCGCCGCCTCGATGGCCCGGTCCAGCCGACCCCCGATCTCCCGGGCGGCGTGGTGGTCCAGCTCCCCGATCAGGGCGATCTCCAGGCACCGTTCCTCCTGTCTGACCGTCATTTCCATGCCGATTCACTCCCTTATCATCCGCCCTGTGCTCCAGGGTTTTTGTGCGTTCAGAATACAATCTTCTCCGCAGGCCCCGAGACCCTCGGGGCCTGAAAAAAATCACCGCAGATCATTCGATCTGCGGTGATTATCAGCTTGTCAATTTTTTTGACAAGCTGAGTACGTTTTTTCAGAACTTTATAAAGTTCTGAAAAAACCTGATTGCAAACGAAAGACACCCCGGATGGGTTTCTTTCGTAACTATCTTCCTTTCCGAAAACGAAAACCGCCGGATTCTCTTGATAGCAGCAATCAGCGCAGATCATTCAATCTGCGGTGATTGTATCATATTGGGGATTTCGTTTTCTGTCGGAAGCCGCCGGGGCGGGAAAAATCAGCCGCGCATGGCCTGGGCGGATTCCTCCAGCTTGGCGATCAGGGCCCGGGCCTTATCGGCCTTCTCCCGCTCGGCGTTGACCACCGCTTCGGGGGCCTTGGACACGAAGCTCTCGTTCTGCAGCTTCTTCTCGATGCGCTCCAGGTTCTCCCGGGCCTTGGTCAGCTCCTTCTGGATGCGCTCCAGCTCCTTCTCAATATCCACCAGCTCCGCCAGAGGCAGGTACATGGTGGCATCGTGAGTGGACACCGTCACCATACCGTTCAGGTCCTGGGGCGCCTGGCTGCCCACCTCCACCTCGCTGGCATAGGCCAGACGGGTGATGAAGTCCCGGCCGCCGGCGTAGATCTCCGGGGTCTGGCTGGCGATGATGATCTTGGCCTTCCGGGACGGCGGCACGTTCATCTCGGCCCGGCGGGCGCGGACGGCGGAAATGGCGTCTTTCACGGCCTCCATGGCCTGCTCCTCCCGGGCGAAGGCGAACTCCTCCCGATAGGTGGGCCACGGCGCCCGGATCAGATACTCGCCCTGGTGGGGCAGCGCCTGCCAGATCTCCTCGGTGATGAAGGGCATGAAGGGATGCAGCAGCTCCAGCACCCGCAGTAGCACATAGCACAGCACGTTCTGGGCCGCCAGCTTGGCCTCCTGGTCCTCGCCGTACAGGCGGGTCTTGGTCAGCTCGATATACCAGTCGCAGTAGGTGTCCCAGATGAAGTCGTAGATCTTGGCGGAGGCCACGCCCAGCTCATAGGCCTCCATGTTGTCGGTGAGCTCGCGGATCAGGGTGTTCAGCTTGCTGAGGACCCACTTGTCCTCCAGCTCCAGCTTCTCCGGCAGCTCCACCTGGTCGATGGTCAGGTTCATCATCACATAGCGGGAGGCGTTCCAGATCTTATTGGCGAAGTTACGCATCGCCTCGCACTTCTCCACGAAGAAGCGCATATCGTTGCCGGGGCTGTTGCCGGTGATCAGGTTGAAGCGCAGGGCGTCCGCGCCGAACTTGTCCGCCATCTCCAGGGGGTCGATGCCGTTGCCCAGGGACTTGGACATCTTGCGGCCCTTGTCATCCCGGACCAGTCCGTGAATCAGGACGGTCTTGAAGGGCTCCTGCTTCATCTGCTCCATGCCGGAGAAGATCATGCGGGCCACCCAGAAGAAGATGATATCATACCCGGTGACCAGCACGGAGGTGGGATACCAATACTGCAGGTCCTTGGCGTCCTTGTCGGGCCAGCCCAGGGTGGAGAAGGGCCACAGAGCGGAGCTGAACCAGGTGTCCAGCACGTCCTCCTCCCGGGTCAGATGGGTGCTGCCGCACTTTTCGCAGCGGGTGGGGTCCTCCCGGCTGACGTTGATGTGGCCGCAGTCGTCGCAGGTCCAGGCGGGGATCTGGTGGCCCCACCACAGCTGGCGGGAGATGCACCAGTCATGGACATTCTCCATCCAGTTGGTATAGGTCTTGGTAAAGCGCTCCGGCACGAACCTGATGGTGCCGTCCTTCACCACCCGGATGGCCTCCTTGGCCAGGGGCGCCATCTTCACAAACCACTGGGCGGAGATCAGCGGCTCCACGTCGTTGTGGCAGCGGTAGCAGGTGCCCACGTTGTGGGAATAATCCTCGGTCTTGATGAGGTAGCCCTGCTCCTCCAGGTCCTTGACGATGGCCTTGCGGCACTCGTAGCGGTCCATGCCGTTGTACTTGCCGCCGTTTTCGTTGATGGTGCCGTCGTCGGCGATGACCCGGATCACCTCCAGGTTGTGCCGCAGGCCCACCTCGAAGTCGTTGGGGTCGTGGGCGGGGGTCATCTTCACCGCGCCGGTGCCGAAGCCGATCTCGCAGTATTCGTCGCCCACGATGGGGATCTCCCGGTTCATAATGGGCAGGATGCAGGTCTTGCCGATGAGGTGCTTGAACTTCTCGTCCTCGGGGTTCACGGCCACGCCGGTGTCGCCCATCATGGTCTCCGGGCGGGTGGTGGCCACCACGATGTCGCCGCTGCCGTCGGCCAGGGGGTAACGGATATACCACAGGTGGCCGGGCTTGTCGGTATACTCCACCTCGGCGTCGGACAGAGCCGTCAGGCAGTGGGGGCACCAGTTGATGATGCGGCTGCCCTTATAGATCAGGCCCTTGTCATACAGCTCGCAGAAGGTCTCCCGGACGGCCCTGGAGCAGCCCTCGTCCATGGTGAAGCGGGACCGGTCCCAGTCGCAGGAGGAGCCCATCTTCTTCTGCTGCTCCACGATGCGGTTGCCGTACTTTTCCTTCCAGGCCCACACGCGCTCCAGGAACTTCTCCCGGCCCAGGTCATAGCGGGTCAGGCCCTCCTGGCGCAGGTTCTCCTCCACCTTGATCTGGGTGGCGATGCCGGCGTGGTCCGTGCCGGGCAGCCACAGGGCCTCGTACCCCTGCATCCGCTTGAAGCGGATGAGGATGTCCTGCAGGGTGGCGTCCATGGCGTGGCCCATGTGCAGCTGGCCAGTGACGTTGGGGGGCGGCATCACGATGGAAAAGGGCTTCTTGTCGGGATTCGGCTCCGCCTTGAAGCAGCCGCCGTCCATCCACATCTGGTAGATCCGGGGCTCCACCTGCCGGGGATCGTACACCTTGGGTAATTCTTTGCGCATAGCTATTCTCCTTGTCTGAGTATTTGGCAAAACAAAAAGGCCCGCTCCGTTTTGCCATGGCAAAACAGGGCGAACCGTAAAAAGTCCGTGGTACCACCTGTATTCGGGAAATCCCGCACTCATGGGCGCAGAAAACGCCCTGTCCCGATAACGGAGGACACACCGTTGCAGCCTACTGTCAGTTCAGCCCAAGACTCCGGGACGACTTGGGCGGCGCGTCACGGGAGCTTCCACCAACCGCTCCCTCTCTCAGCATCCGCAGACCGCCTACTGCTTCCCATCACAGCCGTTTTCAATATGTGGGCATTTTACACCATTCCCGGAAAATTGTCAACCATTCCTTTGCCCGGGATTCAGAATTTGTTCAAAATCCCGCCGCATACTTGATTTGTTCACAAAATTATGGTATAAATTCTTCTATATTTTATCCGAGGAGGCTGTGCCATCCATGAAAAAGACCCTGCGGGACTATCTGCCCATCCTGCTGATGCTGCTGTGCACGGCAGGCTTCGGCATCCTGCTGCTGACAGGCGTGCTGGACCTGAACACCATTCCCCAGCTGGTGGACCACCGGCCCGGTCTGGCGGTGGCGGTGATCCTGGCCCTGTTTGCGGTGAAGGGCATCTCCGGCGTGGTGGTATACAACGCGCTGGTGGTGGTTGTGTCGTTGATCTTCCCGCTTCCGGCGGCCCTGGCCATCAACGTCGTGGGCACGGCCCTGTGCCTGTCCATCTCCTATTGGATCGGACGCTCCACCCGCACCGAGAGCCTGGAGGGCCTGCTGAACAAGCACCCCAAGCTCCGGAAATATTTCGCCGCCACCCAGGAATACGGCTTCGTCTCCTGCTTCGCCATCCACATGCTGGGGCTGAACATGGAGGTGCTGGGGGTGCTGTTCGGCATGATGCGGTTGAATTACTGGTCGTATCTGGCCTCGTCGTGGCTGGCCATCATGCCGGGCATGGTGTGCTTCTGCATTCTTGGCAACAACCTGGATTTCCGCAATCCGGTGTTCTGGGCCCTGCTGATTGCGGACGGTCTGCTGATTCTGGGCGCCCTGTGGTACACCCGGCACAAGCTGGGTCAGTCCTCCAAGCGCACCTGAAGCAGCTCGTTCTCCTCCGCCGCGTCCCGCAGCACCGCCAGCGCCCGCTGCATATAGTCCTCCTCCGGCCAGTTCTCCACATGGATGGTGGTGGGCACGGACAGGTCCGTCAGGCAGTCATACAGGGCGTCCAGGCTGCGGCCATACCATTCCGGCAGCTCCAGCGCCTCTGACAGGGCGTCGTGCAGCTGTTCCCGGTTGGTGATGTCATTTCCGTTCAGGTGGATCTGCATAGTCATTCTCCTCCATACAGCAGTTCAAAGGTCTTGTAGTGGTCGCCGGTGTAGTAGATCAGGCCGTCGTTGGAAAACACGATGCGCTCCGCTCCCCGGGAATCGGCCCCCAGGGTGTTGATGTCGCACTCGGTCCAGGTGCGGCCGTTGGCCTCCGGCAGCAGGCCCTCATAATTGCCGAACCGGCTGCCGCCGATGCAGCAGCCCGGGGCATAAGGCTCCAGGGAGCCTCCGGTCCAGCCCAGCTGCTGGGCCTCTTTTTTTGTGATGAAATTGTCCGGCAGGCGGCCGTACAGGTGGATATACAGCGCCACATCCTCTTTTGTGGTGTATGTACCCCCCTGCGCCAGCTGCTCCTGCTTCGGGTCGGCCGGCGGGTCCTGCTCCTCCGGCAGCATCACAAAGCTGCACGCCGTCAGGGACAGCGCCATCACCAGCGCCAGCAGAAGCGCCGTCAATTTTTTCATGGGATTCCCCCCTTTCCGTGTTTTGTCAGTATAACATATCCCGCTCCGTTGTGCAACCGAAACAATTCCCGTCTGGTCATTTTCCATCTTTTGCCGCATTTCGCACAAGGTAGCGAGATGAAGTCGTTTCGTTCATATGGCGCATAATGATCCCGCTTCATCGCAAAAATAACATCAGAGGCCTGAAAAAAGCCGCCGGTTCAGGAACCGGCGGCTTTTTTCAGCGCTGATACTCAAATTCCAGGTTGTACATGGACACGATGTCGCCGTCCTGGATGCCCATGCGCTCCAGCTGGTCAAACAGGCCGGACTGGCGCAGCATTTTATCGAAATACATGCGGCTTTCGTAGTCGGAGAAGTTGATGTTGGCCATAAGGCGCTGAAGCCACGGACCCTCCACCAGCCAGGTGTTGTCCTCCTGCTGGATGTTGAGAGGCTCGGAGGTGTCGATCTGGGGCGGGCGGGGCACATACTCCGGCTCGTACACCGCCACCGGCGGCAGCTCCGCCAGCCGGGCGGCAATGGCCTGCACCAGCTCCCGGGTACCCTGGTGGGTGGCGGCGGACATGGCCATGAACGTGTAGCCCGCCTCCTCCACATGGGCACGGAAGGCGTCCAGCTGGGCGGGGTCCGCCAGCAGGTCCGTCTTGTTGGCCACCACGATCTGGGGCCGGTCCGCCAGCTCCGGACTGTACTGCCGCAGCTCCTGGTTGATGGCGTCAAAGTCGGCGATGGGGTCCCGGCCCTCGCTGCCGGACACGTCCACCAGGTGGACCAGCAGGCGGCAGCGGTCGATGTGCCGCAGGAAGTCGTGGCCCAGGCCCGCGCCCTCGCTGGCCCCCTCGATGATGCCGGGGATATCGGCCATGACGAAGGACACGCCCTCGTCCACATACACCACGCCCAGGTTGGGGTACAGGGTGGTGAAGTGGTAGTTGGCGATTTTGGGGTGGGCCTTGGACACCACGCTCAGCAGGGTGCTCTTTCCCACGTTGGGGAAGCCCACCAGTCCCACGTCCGCCAGCAGCTTCAGCTCCAGCACCACGTCGTGACTCTCGCCGGGCAGGCCCGCCTTGGCAAAGCGGGGCACCTGACGAGTGGGGGTGGCGAAATGCTGGTTGCCCCAGCCGCCCCGGCCGCCCTTGCACAGCACAAAGGGCTGGTCGTCGGACATATCCTTGATGATCTCGCCGGTTTCGGCGTCCCGGATCAGGGTGCCCCGGGGCACGCGGATGGTCAGACTCTGGCCGTCCTTGCCGCTTTTGCGGCCGCCCTGGCCGTCTACGCCGTTGGCCGCCACATATTTGCGCTTATAGCGGAAGTCCATCAGCGTGGACATATTGTCGTCCACCCGGACGATGATGCTGCCGCCGTCGCCGCCGTCGCCGCCGTCGGGGCCGCCTGCGGCGATGTATTTTTCCCGGTGAAAGGCGACGGCTCCGTTGCCGCCGTTTCCGGCCCGGACGGTGATGCGGGCCTTATCAATGAATCCATTTGCCATATCGTTACCTCATCTGAAAGAATACGTTTTTATCTTACCCATTTTACAGGAAAAACGCCGTCCCGTCAAGATGCGTCTGCTTCCCTGACGACGACTCTTTTTTCAGGGAAAGCGCAAAAAAAGCTTGCAAAACCGGCTCGGATGTGATATCCTATCATGGCGTAAAAAGGGCGGTCCTCTGCCGCCGGGGTCCGGAACGAGTCGGACGCCGCATACATGACGGCACGAACGCCTATATAAACAGGAGGAAATATCCATGGATCTGATCAAAGCACTGAACAAAGAGCAGCTGGAGAAGGAAGTCCCCCAGGTGCAGGTGGGCGATACCGTCCGCGTGCACGTGAAGGTCAAGGAAGGCGCCCGCGAGCGTATCCAGGTCTTCGAGGGCACCGTCATTGCCAAGAAGCACGGCGGTATTGAGGAGACCTTCACCGTCCGTCGTATCTCCTACGGCGTGGGCGTGGAAAAGGTGTTCCCCGTGCACTCCCCCTCCATCGCCACCATCGAAGTGGTCCGCCACGGCTTCGTGCGCCGCGCCAAGCTGTACTATCTGCGTGACCGCGTTGGTAAGGCTGCCAAGGTCAAGGAGAAGCTGTAAGCTGTATCCCCCGAAAAAGAACGAACGCCCGCAGACAGCGGGCGTTTTTTCTTTTGCCAAGCGGCGGAAAATATGATATAATTTCTTAGTTACGAAGGAAATACGAGAGGTGAACGACATGCAGGTTGATAATCTGAGCTGGTTCCCCGGGCACATGGCCAAGACCCGGCGGATGATCACGGCGGAGATCAAAAATATGGACGCCGTGTGCGAGATTCTGGACGCACGCATTCCCCTGTCCAGCCGGAACCCGGATGTGGACGAGCTGACGGCGGGCAAGCCCCGGCTGGTGGTCCTGAACCGGGTGGACCAGGCGGACCCCGGCGAGACCCGGCGCTGGGCGGCTTATTTCCGGGAAAAGGGCTATGCTGTGCTGGAGGCCAATGCCAAGGGCGGCGCAGGCACCGCCCAGTTTGCCGCCGCTGTCCGGGAGCTGCTGCGGGACAAGCTGGCCGCCTGGGCCCAGCGGGGCCAGGCGGGCCGCACCGTGCGGGTCATGGTGCTGGGGATCCCCAACGTGGGCAAGTCCACTTTTATTAATAAGGTAGCCCGCCGCAAAACCGCCCGGGCCGAGGACCGGCCCGGCGTCACCCGCAGCAAGCAGTGGGTGCCGGTGGACAGCACTCTGGAGCTGCTGGACACCCCGGGGATTCTGTGGCCCCGGTTCGATGACCCGGAGGTGGGCAAGCGCCTGGCCTTCACCGGCGCCATCAAGGACGACGTAGTGGACATGGAGGAGCTGGCCTGCTATCTCATGGACTATCTGGGCCGGCGGTATGCGCCGGTGCTGGAGGAGCGGTACAAGATCGACGTGCAGCCGGAGGACAGCGGGTATGACCTGCTGGAAAAGGCCGGGCGGAAGCGGGGCTTCCTTATGCGGGGGGCCCAGGTGGACACCCAGCGCATGGCCCGGGTGCTGCTGGACGAGTTCCGGGGCGGCAAGCTGGGCCGGTTCACCCTGGAGACTGTGGAGGATGCGCAATGAAGCCGGATGAATCCCTGGAGCAGGCGGCCCGGCAGCAGGGCTATGCCGTTGTGTGCGGCTGTGACGAGGCCGGTGCAGGACCCCTGATGGGTCCCGTGTGCGCGGGCGCGGTGATCCTGCCGCCGGGCTGCGATATCCCGGGGCTGGACGACTCCAAGAAGCTGACGGAGAAGAAGCGCGAGGCCCTGTATACTCTCATCACCGAGCGGGCCGCGGCCTGGGCGGTGGCTTCCGTCAGCGCGGCGGAGATCGACGCCACGGACATTTTAAGCGCCCGGATCCGGGCCATGGCGCTGGCCATAGAGGCCCTTTCCCTGTCCCCGGACTATGCCCTCATCGACGGCAACCGGGACCATGGGCGGTGCGCCTCCATCGACCTCCCCCATGAGACGGTGGTAGGCGGCGACGGGCGCAGCATCTCCATTGCAGCAGCGTCCATCCTGGCCAAGGTTACCCGGGACCGGTATGTGACGGAGGTGCTGGACAAGAAGTACCCCCAATATCACTTCGCCCAGCACAAGGGCTACGGCACCACGCTGCACTATGCCATGCTGGACCAATACGGCCCCTGCCCGGAGCACCGGCAGTCGTTCCTGGTCAAGTGGAAGGAGCGTCGGTCATGAGCCGGGCGGAGGGCACCTGGGGCGAGGCGGAGGTGGCCAACTATCTGCGCCGCCGGGGGTATACCCTGCTGGCCCACGGCTTTCACTGCCGGTTCGGGGAGATCGATCTGATCGCCCGAAAGGACGGGGTGCTGTGCTTCGTGGAGGTCAAGACCCGGACCAATCTGTCCTGCGGCCTGCCCCGGGAGTACGTGACGCCCCAGAAGCAGCAGCGGCTGCGGAAAACGGCGGCGTGGTATCTGATGGTGAAGGACCTGGACTGCCCCGCCCGCTTCGACGTGGCGGAGGTGTACGCCGACGGACCGCACCCCCAGAAGGCCGCCCGCATAGAGTACATTGAAAACGCATTTTGAGGTGACATATGGAACATATCCCCTATTTTGACGCGCACTGCGATACCATTTACCGCTGCATGCGGACCGGAGCGCAGCTGCGGGAAAACGACGGTCATCTGGATCTGCGCCGGGCATCGGCCTTCGGGCGGTTCGCCCAGGTGTTCGCCCTGTACCAGGACCCGGAGGAGGTTCCCCAGGGCAGCACCATGGTCCGGGAGGGACAACTCCTGCATCAGAAGTTCCTGCGGGAGATGGAGCAAAACCGGGACGTCATTGTCCCCTGCCGCACCGGCGCAGAGGTGGACCGGGCCGCGGCAGACGGGAAAATGGCGGCGATTCTCTCCATAGAGGGGGCCGAGCTTATAGGCTGCGACCCGGGACAGGTGGAGACGGCGGCGGAATGGGGCGTGCGGTTTCTCAACCCCGTGTGGAACTGGCCCAATGTTCTGTCCGGCACCAACTGCCGGGACACGGATCGGGGCCTCTCCCCTCTTGGCGCCGACTTCCTGCGGCAGCTGGAGGCGTGCCATATCTGCCCCGACGTGTCCCACATCAGCGACCCGGGGTTCTGGGACGTGGTGCGCCTGGCCCGGGGGCCGGTGGTGGCCACCCACTCCAACAGCCGGGTCCTGTGCCCCCACCGACGCAATCTCACCGACGATATGTTCCGGGCCATCCGGGACTCCGGCGGTGTGGTGGGGCTGAACCTGTACCGGCCGTTTGTGGGTCCGGCGGGCACCATGGAGGAGCTGGTGGCCCATGTGGAGCACTTTCTGTCCCTGGGCGGGGAGAAAGCTCTGTGCCTGGGCGGCGACCTGGACGGCTGCGAGGAGCTGGCCGCCGGGATGGAGGGCATCCAGGATGTGCCGCAACTGTGGCAGGCTCTGGCGGACCGGGGTTATCCCCGGCAGCTGTTGGAGGACCTGTTCTGGAACAATCTGCGGAGGATGGTGTAAAAACCGACAGGAGGTACTATGCAGATCGTATTTGACTTTATCGCCGGAGATATCCCATTTGATGAATTTTGGGAAGCCTACTGTGCGGACCCCAAAATCGGAGAGTGGCTGGACAGTATTGCTGATTTCAGCCATGAGCCGCCGCCGGTTATTGCTAAGGATAGATTACTCTATGCTTTATACCGGACAATAGCTTTAGTATATGATGGACACGTACTGAGAATGCTGGTGGAAAGTCCCTATCCGCCCAAAGACTCGTACACAACGATCGTTCGCAGGCAATGTGGCATATATAATTTAATGCTTACAGCGATTTTGACGAAATACCCCGATGCTAAAAGGACAAAGCGCTACAAGGATGATGACGATTATTACTTCAAGGCACTTGGAAGGTCTATTGGTGGTGCAGAAGTAATGTCCTATGCGGCAGAGGTTTTGGACAAATTCCCCAGGACGATGAAAAAGGCCGACCGTGCGGCAGCCGGTAAAGAAGCCTTATGGAAAGCTTTTCACATCAAGGATAGGAAATTTCCTCGCTGGGCGCAGGAGGCCGATTGGCCTATGGGCAAGAACTCTCCCATGGAGTATCTTAGTCAGCGCCGGGACGGAGAACTGGTAGAGCTGCGCTTCCGGGATGTAGACACCGGTGAAGAACGTACCGTGGAGCAGTATTATTAAGGCACATGTCTTGTTGTTAGTGATGGCGAGGTCAATTATGAAATTTTCAGACTTTTTCTGGCCGGACAGTTCCCTGGAGCAAATCAGGATTTGCTATGATGCTGCGGAATTGACCATCTGGAATTGCAGCATGAACCATAAGGTTACTGTGCGGTGCGAGGGCTTCATAGGTATGACAGATTTATGTATCTGGGACGATCAAATCATTCTCCAGGCGGAATGCCGGAATATGCCTTGGTCCGACGCGATCCGCTCTCAGGATACCTTCCTGCAATCCCTATGTAAAGCATACCCACATTCCTCACAGTGGGACGAAAGGCGGCTCGAGGATGGTGTGGTGGTGTTGAGCGTTCTTTTAACAAATCACATTCGCTTCCGTCTATACTGCCAACGGATTGACGTGGACACTACTGAAAAAAACACTGTGGAACAGTATGATTAAGGTACGCGTCTCCGTAACGTTGGATAAGCATCAACTACACACCAAGAAAGGAGGTGCCGTATGGCGCTGTATGCCATTGGCGACCTGCATCTGTCTCTGCGCTCCAACAAGCCCATGGAGATCTTCGGGGACGGCTGGAAAGACTATGTGGCCCGCATCCGGGAGGGATTCTCCGTGCTGACGGCGGATGACGTCACCGTGCTGTGCGGCGACCTGTCCTGGGGCATGAGCCTGGAGGAATCGCTGGAGGATTTCCGGTTCATCGACGCCCTGCCGGGGAAGAAGTACCTGCTCAAGGGCAACCACGACTATTGGTGGAACACCGCCGCCAAAATGGAGCGCTTTTTTGCCGAAAACGGCCTGACCACCATGGAGATCCTCCACAACAATTGCCGGTTCTACGGGGACACGGCCCTGTGCGGTACCCGGGGCTGGTTCTATGAGCTGGACAACCAGGGCACCCACAACGAAAAGGTCCTGCTGCGGGAGATCGGACGGCTGGAGACGTCCCTGAAGGCGGCGGGAGATCACGAGAAGCTGTGCTTTCTTCACTACCCGCCTCTGTACCAGGGGTATCAGTGCCCGGAGATCCTGCGGCTGCTGCGGGAATATGAGGTGAAGGTGTGCTGCTATGGCCATCTCCACGGTCCCTCCCACCGCCGGGCCCTGCAGGGAGAACGGGGCGGAACCTCGTTTTTCATGGTGTCCGGGGACTATTTGAGCTTTCATCCCAAAAAAATTTGTGATTAGAGCAAAAAAGTGTGGAAATTGAAATTGTTTTCTGCTATTATATAGAATTGCATTGATACGATTTAATGCTGAACGGAGGAAAAATCAAAATGAGTGTAAAATCCTGTGAAAAACTGGACAAGAGCAAGGTCGCACTGACCATCGAAGCAGATGCCGCCGCCTTTGAGGCCGCCATCAACAAGGCGTACCTGCAGCAGCGGTCCAAGATCAGCGTTCCCGGCTTCCGCCCCGGCAAGGCTCCCCGCAAGATGATCGAGAGCATGTACGGCGCAGAGGTCTTCTATGAAGAAGCAGTGAACATCCTGCTGCCCGACGCCTATGAGGCCGCCGTGAAGGAGCAGGAGCTGAAGGTCGTGGGCTATCCCGAGGTGGAGCTGGAGTCCTGCGGCAAGGACGGCGTGGTGTTCAAGTGCACCGTGGCCGTGTATCCCGAGGTGACCCTGGGCCAGTATAAGGGCCTAGAGGCCCCCAAGGCCGAGGTCAACGTCACCGACGAGGACGTGGAGAACCGTCTGAACGAGATGGCCGACCGCAACAGCCGTCTGGTCAGCGTGGAGCGCGAGATCCAGAAGGGCGACACCGCCGACATCGACTTCGAGGGCTTTGACAACGGCGTGCCCTTCGACGGCGGCAAGGGTGAGAACTTCGATCTGGAGATCGGCTCCGGCAGCTTCGTCCCCGGCTTTGAGGATCAGCTGGTGGGCATGAAGGCCGGCGAGGAGAAGGACATCGACATCACCTTCCCCGAGAACTACACCCCTGAGCTGGCCGGCAAGCCCGTGGTGTTCCATGTGAAGGTCAACGAGGTCAAGCACAAGGAAGTCCCCGCCATTGACGACGAGTTCGCTAAGGACGTGTCCGAATTCGACACCCTGGACGAGCTGAAGGCCGACACCCGCAAGAAGCTGGTGGAGGACCGCGAGCCCGCTGCCCAGCGCGCCTTTGAGGACGCCCTGATGCAGAAGGTGGCCGACGGCATCCAGGCCGACATCCCCGACGAGATGGTGGACGTGCAGGCCCAGCAGATGATGGAGAACTTCCAGCAGCAGCTGGCCGCCCAGGGCATCCCCTTTGATCAGTATCTGAAGATGACCAACACCACCGAGGACGACTTCAAGAAGCAGGCTCATGAGCCCGCCCTGCAGCAGGTCCGCATGGATCTGGCCGTGGCCGCCCTGGTGAAGGCCGAGGAGCTGGAGGCCACCGCCGAGGAGATCGAGGCCGAGATGAAGTCCGTGGCCGATAAGTACGGCATGGACCTGGATACCATCAAGAAGTATCTGCCCGAGGCCGACGTCCGCGAGCAGGTCCTGCGCAGCAAGGCCATCAAGGCCGTGGCCGACGCCGCCGTGGCCGTGGCTCCCGTTGTTGAGGAGACCAAGGAAGAAGCCAAGCAGGAAGAGGAAAAGAAGGACGAGGAATAATTTTTCGTCCCCTGCTTGAGATACCCACCGGGCGGGTATAATGGGGTTGAGTTTCATCTATTTGTACAGGAGGTTTTTTCTATGAGTTTAGTCCCTTATGTTGTGGAGCAGACCAACCGGGGCGAGCGTTCCTATGACATCTTTTCCCGGCTGCTGAACGACCGCATCATCTTCCTGGGCGAAGAGGTCAATGATACCACCGCCAGCCTGGTGGTGGCCCAGCTGCTGTATCTGGAGGCCCAGGACCCCGACAAGGATATCCAGATGTACATCAACAGCCCCGGCGGTTCCGTGACCGCGGGTATGGCCATCTACGATACCATGCAGTATATCAAGTGCGACGTGTCCACCATCTGCATCGGCATGGCTGCCAGCATGGGCGCGTTCCTGCTGTCCTCCGGCGCCCGGGGCAAGCGCATTGCCCTGCCCAACGCGGAGATCATGATCCACCAGCCCTCCGCCGGGACCCAGGGTAAGGTCACGGATATGGAGATCGACGTGGAGCATTTCCTGAAGCTGAAAAAGCGCCTGAACCAGATCCTGGCCGACAACACCGGCAAGGACCCCGAGCAGGTGAAGCAGGATTCCGAGCGGGATCACTGGATGCTGGCCGAGGAGGCCCGGGAATACGGCCTGGTGGACAAGGTCATTTACAAGAGGTAACCAATGGCAGACGATAAGAAATCCCTGCGGTGCTCCTTCTGCGGCAAGGCGGAGAACCAGGTGCACCGCATGATCCAGGGCCCCGGCGTGCGCATCTGCGACGAGTGCGTCCAGCTGTGCATGTCCATTCTGGACGATGGGTACGAGCCCGGCCCCGAGGCCGGGTACGAGACCCCGGACCAGCTGCCCACTCCCCGGGAGATCAAAGAGGTGCTGGATCAGTACGTCATCGGCCAGGACGCCGCCAAGGTGGCCCTGTCCGTGGCGGTCTATAACCACTATAAGCGCATTTTCTTCGGCGGCGGCGAGGATGTGGAGCTGCAAAAGAGCAACATCCTGATGATCGGCCCCACAGGCTCCGGCAAGACTCTGTTTGCCCAGACCCTGGCCCGGGTGCTGAAGGTTCCCTTCGCCATCGCCGACGCCACCACCCTCACCGAAGCCGGTTATGTAGGCGACGACGTGGAGAACATCCTGCTGCGGCTGCTGCAGGCGGCGGATTTCGACGTGGAGCTGGCCGAGCACGGCATCATCTATGTGGACGAGATCGACAAGATCGCCCGCAAGAGCGAGAACACCTCCATCACCCGGGACGTGTCCGGCGAGGGCGTGCAGCAGGCACTGCTGAAGATCCTGGAGGGCACCGTGGCCAACGTGCCGCCTCAGGGCGGCCGCAAGCACCCCCATCAGGAGTTCATCCAGGTGGACACCCACAACATTCTGTTCATCTGCGGCGGCGCCTTCGACGGTCTGGAGAAGATCATCGAGCAGCGCACGGACCGCAAGGGCATCGGCTTCGACGCCGTGGTGGAAAGCAAGGCCGAGCGTCGGACAGGACAGCTCCTCAAGGAGGTCCAGCCCCACGATTTGCTGAAGTTCGGCATTATCCCGGAGCTGGTGGGCCGTTTGCCGGTGATCGCCGCTCTGGACGGGCTGGGCCGGGAGGATCTGGTCCGGATCCTGACGGAGCCGAAGAACGCCCTGGTCAAGCAGTATCAGAAGCTGTTTTCCTATGACGATGTGAAGCTGGTGTTCGAGCCGGAGGCCCTGGAGGCCGTGGCCGACAAGGCCATCGAGCGCAACATCGGCGCCCGGGGCCTGCGGGCTGTCATGGAGGGAGTCCTGACCCCCATCATGTACGATATTCCCTCGGACCACACCATCGAACAGGTGACCATCACCGCCGGGGCCGTCAACGACGGCGCAGCGCCTGTGATCCTGCGGGATCCCAGCCGCGGCACCAAGAACGCGCCGGCGTCCTGAAACAAGCACAAAGGGGAGAGACGCGTGCGCCTCTCCCCTCTTGCCCTATTGTACTTTCCCTATCGCAAAGGAGATACCCTTATGACCACACAAAATATGCCGGTGCTGGCCCTGCGGGGGCTGACTGCCTTCCCGGGCCAGACGCTGAGCTTCGACGCGGAGCGTGAGATATCCATCCTGGCCCTGGAAAACGCCATGGAGGGCGACCGGGAGCTGCTGCTGGTGACCCAGCGGGAGATCGGCGTCCAGGACCCCCAGGAGGAGGACCTGTACGAGATCGGCACCGTGTGCCGCATTTTCCAGATCGTCAAGACCTCGGATACCGGGGTACGGGTCATCGCCGGGGGCCTGCACCGGGCGGCCCTGCGCCGCCTGTGGCAGACCAAGCCCTTCCTGCAGGCCAATGTGGAGCTGCTGGAGGACCAGAGCTGGCGGGCCTCGGACCGCACCGAGGCTCTGACCCGGCGGACATACGCCCTGTTTGGCCAGTATCAGGAGCTGGTGGGGAATCTGTCCGACCAGCTGGTGGCCTCCGTGCTGGACATCCGGGACCCCGGCCTGCTGGCGGACACCATCGCCGCCAACATCAACCTCCGGCACCAGGATCGCCAGCGGGTGCTGCAGGAGCTGCATCCCGCCCGGCGGCTGCTGGTGATGAACGAAATTCTGGTGCATGAGGTGGATATCGCCGTCCTGGAGTCGGATATCGACCAGAAGGTCCGCCAGCGGGTGGGCCAGGTCCAGCGGGATATGGTCCTGCGGGAGCAGCTGCACGTCCTGCAGCATGAACTGGGTGAGGACGGCGACGACGAGCTGTACGAATACGAGGAGAAGATCAACCGCTGCCGGGCCGGTGACGAGGTGCGGGAGAAGCTCATGAAGGAGCTGCACCGCCTGTCCAAGCAGCCCTTCGGCAGCGCCGAGGGGGCCGTCATCCGGAACTATCTGGATGTGTGCCTGGACGTGCCCTGGGGTGTGGAGACCCACGACCGGGCCGACGTGGAACAGGCCCGGAAGATTCTGGACAAGGACCACTACGGCCTGGACAAGGTGAAGGAGCGGATCCTGGAATTCATCGCCGTGCGGCAGCTGAACCCCCAGGCCAAGGGCAAGATCCTCTGCCTGGTGGGCCCCCCGGGCGTAGGCAAAACCTCCATCGCCCTGTCCGTGGCCAAGGCCATGCACCGGAAACTGTCCCGGCTGAGTCTGGGCGGTGTCCGGGACGAGGCGGACATCCGGGGACACCGGAAAACCTACATCGGCGCCATGCCCGGCCGGATCATCGACGCGGTGATCCGCAGCGGCTCCATGAATCCCCTGCTGGTGCTGGACGAGATCGACAAGCTGGCCAGCGATATGCGGGGCGACCCGGCGTCGGCCCTGCTGGAGGTGCTGGACAGCGAACAGAACCACGCCTTCCGGGATCACTTCCTGGAGGTGCCGGTGGACCTGAGCCGGGTGATGTTCATCACCACCGCCAACACCCTGGACACCATCCCCCGTCCCCTGCTGGACCGGATGGAGGTCATCGAGCTCACCAGCTATACCGACGAGGAGAAGCTGCAGATCGCCAAGCGGCATCTGCTGCCCAAGCAGCTGAAGGAGCACGGTCTGAAGAAAACCCAGCTGCGCATCACCGACGACGCCATCCGGCGGGTCATCGCCGCCTACACCAAGGAATCCGGCGTCCGGGTGCTGGAGCGCCAGCTGGGGAAGCTGTGCCGAAAAGCCGCCATGCAGCTGGTGGAGGGCGATGTAAAGCGAGTTGACATTACAGAGAATAACCTGAAAGAACTGCTGGGAACCGAGCGGTACAGCGAGTCCATCCACAGCGACCGGGACCAGGTGGGCGTGGTAAACGGCCTGGCCTGGACCCAGGTAGGCGGCGAAATTCTGGAAGTGGAGGCCCAGGCCCTGGACGGCAGCGGAAAGCTGGAGCTTACCGGCAATCTCGGCAGCGTTATGCAGGAATCCGCCAAGGCCGCCCTGACCTGCCTGCGCAGCCGTTGGGAGGAGCTGGGCCTGCCCCGGGACTTCTATAAGACCAAGGACGTGCATGTCCACTTCCCGGAGGGGGCCGTGCCCAAGGACGGACCCTCGGCGGGTATCGCCATCACCACCGCTATGCTGTCGGCGCTGACCGGACGGCCTGTCCGGGGCAGCGTGGCTATGACCGGCGAGGTGACGCTGCGGGGCCGGGTGCTTCCCATCGGCGGTCTGAAGGAAAAGACCATGGCCGCCCTGCGAAACGGCGTACATACGGTGCTGATTCCCCGGGAAAACGTCAAGGATCTGGACGAGATCGACCAGACCGTCCGGGCCGGTCTGCACTTCATCCCGGTGGACACCGTGGACCAGGTGTTTGCGGCGGTGCTGGTGCCTTCCCGCGGGGAGCACGCCGCCCCCCGTGGCCGCGTATCGGCGGAATCCCCCGCCGCACTATCAGTGTAAAGGAGGAGCGCTTGCCATGACGATCAACTATAACAAGGCGGAGTTTATCCGCTCGGCGGTGCGCCCGGAGGCCTTTATCCGGGACGGACGGCCCCAGGTGACCTTTGCCGGGCGATCCAACGTGGGCAAATCCTCCGTCATCAACCGCCTGCTCAACCGGAAGAACTTCGCCCGGGTGGGCGCCACCCCCGGCAAGACCACCCAGGTGAACTATTTCCTCATCGACAACCGGGTGTATCTGACCGATCTGCCCGGCTACGGCTATGCCAAAGTCAGCAAGGAGGAGCGGGACCGCTGGGGACGGCTGATGGAGTCGTATTTCCAGGAGCCGGGCCTCATCTCCCTGGGTGTTCTCATTGTGGACGCCCGGCACAAGCCCACGGCGGACGACGTGACCATGTTCCAGTGGTTCCGGGGCACCGGATGCCCGGTGGTGGTCGTGGCCAACAAGCTGGACAAGCTGAAAAAAAGCGAGATCGAGCCCAATCTGCAGCTGATCCGGGACACCCTGGAGCTGGAGGAGCAGGACTGTCTGGTGCCCTTCTCCGCCGAAAAGGGCACCGGGAAAAACGAACTGCTGTCGGCCATCTCCCAGCGGCTGGGCGTGTGAATCCGGGCCTCCGCAATTCTGCCATCTTTTGCCAAAAACTAACCTTTGGTTAATGGTATTTTATCTGAGTCCACTGTACAATGGATGTACAGTGGACTCATTTTATCAAGGAGGAACGAACCATGCGAAAATTCAGCATTCTCTTGCTTCTGTGCACCCTGATGCTGTGCCTGGCCGCCTGCGGAAATCAGGGGACGACTGACGACGACATCGTCGGCGACGACTGGCGCACCTGGGGCACCATTCAGGACACCGGCACCCTGACTCACGACGGCCAGATGATCGACGTGTGCATCTGCATCACCGATACCGGCGCCGACCTCTACTATGACAGGGCTGAGCAGGAGCTCTACGCCACCGTACAGTTCCCGGTGCCCCTCGACTCTGCCGCCAGCCGCTACCAGGGAACGGACTACAGCGATCTGGACGGCGACGGCAACAGCGACCTGCAGATGTCCTTCGACCAGGACGGCGAGTATGTGACCTACGTCTGGTACTGGAACACGGTCCGGGGCGAGTTCATGGACACGCTGGCGGACTGAGGAGGCTGCTTCATGAGAAAAACGCTTTGGCTGGCGGCTGTGCTGGCGCTGCTGCTGTCCCTGACGGCGTGCAGCGGCGGCGGGGAGGCCCCCTCCCCTGCCGTGCCGGAGGATCAGCGCCAGGTGACGGACGCCAGCGAGCTGGAGGGCAAGTGGTCCTCCCCTTCCGGCAACATCCTGTATTTCGTGGCCGACGAGGGGTGCTACTACTACCAGACCTTCTCCGGCCGCACGGGACAAGGCCGCTATGACACCTCCGGCGACGTGCCCATGATCGACTTCGACGGCTTCCTGTACGATTTCATCCTGCGGGATGACGGCGTGCTGCTGCCTAACCAGAACGGCAGCGGCGACGCGGAGTCCTTCGACCACTTCACCTTCACCCGCAGCGACGCCCGGGTGGACATCTGGGACATTGCCCAGCTGGACGGCGTGTGGCAGAACGCCCTGGGCGAGACTCTGGTCATTGACTCCCAGCGCATGGAGTATCTGAGCTACACCCGCCTGTCCGCCGGCAGCGGGACCATTGGGGACGCCGGGGACGGCAAGGGCCCCTATCTGTCCATGGACGGCTTCCACGCGTACATCTCCCCCGGCCTGGAGGCGGACCGCTTCGCCCTGCTGCCGGATGGGGAAACAAACGGCGACTTCTCCGGCGTGTTCTACCCCTATGGCCAGGTGGCGGCCTATACCGGCCTGCCGGGGGCCAGCTTTGAGCTGGACGAGGACGACCTGTGCCGCTGGTACAGCGACGGACACGACGCCTTCTACATCACCGGCAGCTACACCCTCCACGAGGACGGCCTGGCCTATCGGCAGGACGGGCCGGTGTACGCCGCCGGTTTTGACCCGGTGGATTACGATCCCGCCGAGGACTGGGGCGAAAACTGGATGAACAACTGGGGATAAGACCATGAAAAAACATATTTGTCCTATGTGCGGCGATCCGCTGAAAAAAGGCTCCACTGCGTGCTCCTGCGGCTATAAGGAGTCCCTGGCGGACCGGGAGCTGCTGCGGCGGCTGGCCCGGTGGGACCGGCTGCGGACGGTGTGCTCCGTCATGCTGGTGCTGGGCTTTGCTGCGGGCGGCGTCGTGTGGTGGAGGTCCGGCGATATCCGCTGGGGCCTGCTGGCGCTGTTTATCCTGCTGGCTGTGGGCATCATCGGCCTGTGCCGGTGCGACAGCCGCCAGCGGAAGCTGATCTGGGAGCAGATGGGGGACTTTTTCCGGTCGGAGACGGAGCAGGCCTTCGGCCCGGATACGAAGCTCCCGGAGCTGTTCATTGACGAGGCGGGCATCCGCCGCAGTCAGATGATCGACCGCCACTGGGAAGAATTCCAGATCAAGAATTACCGCCAGGGTGTCCATCAGAGCGTCCGGTTTGGCGCGGCCAACGTGGAGCTGACCCACAACTTTGAGGAGCACGTGGGCCGGGACGTCAACGACACCATGACCCGGTCCGTGAAGGCTTTCGGCGGCGTGTGGCTGATCTGCGAAACGGAACGGCAGGCCCCGGAGGGCGCCTATCTGTACCGCCGGGAGGACCAGGCATACGGGCGGGATGCCCTGGAATTGGTCCCCCTGCTGGAAACCCTGGGCCGTCCGGCGGCTGTCCGCTGGGAGGAAAACCGCCTGGAATTGGCGCTGGAATCCACGCTGCCGGTGATGGACCTGCCGGTGGATATCAACGTGCGGGACCTGAACGCCCTGCGCCGCAGCTATCTGGTGTCCCTGCGGTATCTGCAGGGGATCATCGAGGCGCTGCGCCGGTGCGGTGCGCTGTTCACGGAGCATGAAAAGGAGCAAGCAAATGGATAACAGTGTGCAGAATATACGCAGCGGCCGGGCGCTGAAGGGCTTCGGAAAGGTCCTGTCCGGCCTGGGCCTGGTTATTGCGGCCATCGGCGCAGGATTTGGCGGCGCGGTGCCCGTCATTGTCGCAGGTGTTGTCATTCTGCTCATCGGCGGGCTGATGGGCTCCACTGGCGGCAAAAAGCTGCAGGATGCGGCCCAGGGCGGTCTGGCCCAGGCGGCTATGGAGCAGGTGCTGGAGGAGGCGGAGTACCGCCCCGGTTCCTGCATCGACGGCGGAAAATTCGCGGAATCCGGTCTGGGCCTGCCCAATGCCGACAACGTAGGCGGCAGCGGCCTGGTCTGCGGCAAGTACCACGGCCGTCCCCTGGAGATCAGCAATCTGGAGCTTTCCAACACCCAGGCGTACCAGAATCCCGAGACTGAGGTCTGGGAGGATCGGGAGCTTCCCATCTTCAAGGGGCAGTGGATGGCGGCGGACCTGGGACGCACCCTCCCCTGCGATGTGCAGGCAGCGCCCAAGGGCAAGCTGGCCCGCCTGCTGGGCCGGGAGGGCTTCGCCTCGGAAAATCCGGAGTTTGACCGGCGGTTCAATGTCCGGTGCGAAAATCCCGCCGCCGGGCAGTCTCTGCTGTCCCCCCGGGTCATGGATCAGCTGCTGAAAATGGGCAGCGTCTATCTCAGCGTCAAGGCCGACGGCCGCGTGTTTGCGGCCATCCAGACGGACGATCTGCTGTTTGACGCCGGAAAGGGCCGCCCCGAGGGTCTGACCCGGCGCTTCGCGGACCAGCTCCGTGTGTTCACGGACCTGCTGGACGCGCTGAAGGGGTGATGGTATGCCCTTCTGGGGTGCGGCAGTGATATTCGTCCTGGCTGTGGCCGGGTTCGTCATCGGTGCGCTGCGGCTGCGGCAGCGCCGGGGCCTGCGGGCGTCGTGCATGATCGCGTGCGGCCTTCTGGTCGCCGTCAGCGCAGCATATATGGCACTGATCATCATTCTGGTCAGTAGCGTGCGATAGGCTAAAAAGTGGGACAGCGCCGCCATGGCGCTGTCCCACTTTTGGCAGCCTTTCTGCTTACAATAATACCCCCTCATGCCGGTTTATCGTCCTGCATGAGGGGGTATTTCGTTATAGTGGTCGTATTACCGCTGCAGGGTCTTGACCCACTCGCCGTATTTGCGGAGGTTCTCGTCCCGGGCGGCGGGAGTTTCGCCGATGGTCAGGACATAGACCTTGATCTTGGGCTCGGTGCCGCTGGGCCGCACCAGGATGGTGGTGCCGTCCGCCAGCTCATAGCGCAGCACGTTGCTGCCGGACAGCTCCATGGCGGACTTTTCGCCGGTGCGGCAGTCGATGACGCTGCCATCGGTATAGTCCTTGCGGCGCAGGACCTCCACCCCGGCAATAGCGGCCGGGGGATCTGCCCGCAGGTCCCGCATCAGCTGAGCCATCTTCTCCAGGCCGTCCAGGCCGGGCATCACCAGATTGTGGGTCTTTTCGCCGTAATAGCCGTACTTTTCGTACAGGGCGTTCAGGGCGTCGAACAGGGTCATGCCCTGGGCGGCGTACCAAGCGGCCATCTCCGTCAGGATCAGGGAGGCGGTGACGGCGTCCTTATCCCGGACGTAGTCCCCCAGCATATAGCCGTAGCTCTCCTCATAGCTCATGATGATCTGTCCCTTGCCCTGGCCCTCCAGTTCGTTCTTCTTCTCGGCCATGAACTTAAAGCCGGTGAAGGTGTCGCAGCAGGTGACGCCGTTGGCCTCGGCCACCTTCCGGGCCATCTCGGTGGTGACGATGGTCTTCAGGAAATAGGGATGCTCCGGCAGCTTGCCCGCCCGGCGCATGGCCCCGATGAGGTAGTCCAGCATCAGCACGCCGGTCTGGTTGCCGGTAACGGGCACAAAGGAGCCGTCGTGGCTGCGGACCATGATGCCCACCCGGTCGCTGTCCGGGTCGGTGCCCAGGATGAAGTCCGCCCCCACCTGGTTGGCCAGGTCAATGGCCAGATAGAAGCCCTCGGGGTTCTCCGGATTGGGGGAGGCCACCGTGGGGAAATTACCGTCCAGCACCATCTGCTCCTTGACGCAGTACAGATGCTTCACGCCCAGGCCCCGCAGGGCCTCCGGCACCAGCTGCCAGCCGCAGCCGTGGAAGGGGGTGTACACCATTTTGAAGGTATCGGCCACCTGGGCCATGGACTGCCGGTCGTTGACCATGGCCATCACATGGGCCATGAAGCGGTCGTCGGTCTCCCGGCCCATGACCTGGATCAGGCCCTGGGCCGCCGCGTCGTCATAGGCCATCCGGCGCACGCCGGTGAAAATGTCGATGTGCTCCAGCTCCCGGGCGATGGCGGCAGCGTGCTGAGGCGGCAGCTGGGCGCCGTCGGACCAATAGACCTTGTAGCCGTTATACTCCTTGGGGTTGTGGCTGGCGGTGACGTTGATACCCGCCTGGCAGCCGTATTCCCGGACGGCGAAGCTCAGCTCCGGCGTGGGACGCAGAGACTCGAAGATCCGCACATGGATGCCGTTGGCGGCGCAGACCTCGGCGGCGGCCCGGGCAAACTCCATGGAGTGGTTGCGGCAGTCCATGCACAGGGCCACGCCCCGGCGCTTGGCCTCCTCCCCTTCGGCGCAGATGACGTTGGCAAAGCCCTGGGTGGCCCAGCGGATGACATGGACGTTCATCTGGTGCAGGCCCGCCTTCATGGTGCCCCGCAGACCGGCGGTGCCAAACTCCAGAGGCCCGTAGAACCGTTCCCGGATCTCCTTCTCGTCGCCGCGGATGCTTTCCAGCTCCGCGTGCTCCTCCGGCGTCAGCGCCGGGGAGACCAGCCACTTCTCATATTCCCGCATGTAGTCCATCAGAAAATCTCCTTCCCTTCTATTACGCCTGGGGCTGCTCCGGTTCCTCCACCGGTTCAGCCTCCAGAATTTCCTTGGCGTCCTCCAGCAGGGAGGCCGGAACATACAGGCTGGCGCCGTAGCCGGAAAAGCCGTTGATGACCTTTCCCGCGCCGCCCTCATAGTCAAAATACTTGAAGCAGGGGATGCGATAGGCCGCCAGAAGCGAGATGAGCATATCCGCATCGGCGGTGGAATCGAAGGTGCTGGTCAGCAGAACCGCCTTCTCCTTCTCTCCCCTGGCATTGACGGGCCACTCCGGCGCATCCGGCGCAAAGGCCCACTTGGAATTGTCCATATGCGATACCTCCTGAAATGAAAGTTTATTTGTGATATTTCGTACCGGCGGCGATCTGACAGGCCCGGTAGATCTGCTCCAGCAGCATGATGCGGGCCAGGTGATGGGGAAACGTCATAGGCGACATGGACAGCCGCCAGTCGGCCTGGTGCTTCAGGTCCTCCGAAAGGCCCACGCTGCCGCCGATGAGGAACGTCAGCTGGCTTTTGCCGGACACCGCCAGCTCCTGCATCCGGCGGCTCAGCTCCACGCTGGAGCAGGGCTTCCCCTCGATGCACAGGGCGATGACCGCCCCGCCCCGGGGCAGCTTTTCCCGTATGGCGGCGGCCTCCGCCGCCAGCGCCCGCTGAATCTCCGCCGCCGAGGGGTCCTCCGGCAGGCGGCTCTCCGGCAGCTCGACGATCTCCAGCTTGCAGTGCCGCCCCAGGCGCTTGGCATATTCGGCGGCGGCCTCCTGATAGAACTTCTCCTTCAGCTTTCCCACGCAGAGGACGGTTATCTTCTGCATGGCGTCCTCTCCGTCTCGTAGGCAGGACTCAGCTCGTCCCGGGGCGCCACATACAGCCGCACCCGGGCCCCACCGGCCCGCAGGGCGCGGTCCACCGCGTCATAGGCCAGCTGGGGCGTGTTGTTCTCCTTGCTGAGATGGGCCAGGACGATGCACTCGGTGCCGCAGGCGGCCATCCGGGCGGCAAAAGCCGCCGCATCTTCGTTGGACAGGTGGCCCTGGCTTCCCAGAACCCGCTGCTTCAGAGGATAGGGATACGGCCCGGACCGCAGGCGGTCCACGTCGTGGTTGCTCTCCAGCACCAGCAGGCCCACCCCCGGCAGAGTCTCCTCCGCCTCCGGGGTCACATAGCCGGTGTCCGTCAGAATGCCAACGGAGCCGGAGCCGTCGATGCGGTAATCCATGCTCTGGGCGGCATCGTGGGACGTGGCAAAGGCCGTGACCCGACAGGAGCCGATGCAGAATTCGGTTCCGGGGTCCCGGGGCCGCAGCAGCGGCTCCACCCCCGCCAGGCGATACGCCAGCTGCCGGGCGGTGCCGGGACTTGCATACAGAGGAACGGTATGGTGCTTGATGAGGGTCGCCAGGCCGGAGATATGGTCCGTATGCTCGTGGGTGATGAGAATGCCGTCCAGCTCGTCCATGGACAGCTCCAGCTGGGCCAGACCCGCCTTGATGCGGCGGGTGGAGATCCCGGCGTCCACCAGGATATGGGTGCCGCCGTCGGACAGCAGCAGGCAGTTGCCCTGGGAGCCGCTGGACAGGGTATGTAGGGTCATCAAAATGCGCTTACCTCACAGAAAAATTCGGCATCCGCCGCGGATGGCGGCGGACGCCGTGAAAAATGCCGTATCAGCCGATGTGGGCCTCGGCCTCCTGGGCCTCGGGAATTTCCTCCACACGGATATCCGCCCCCACGGAGCGGAGCTTGCCCACCAGGTCCTCATAGCCCCGCTCGATGAACTGCACCTGGCTCAGCTCGGTGACGCCCCGGGCCGCCAGACCCGCGATCACCAGGGCCGCACCGGCCCGCAGGTCGCAGGCCTGAACCGGCGCGCCGGTGAGATACTCCACGCCTTCGATCACGGCCACCCGGCCGTCCACCTGGACCTGTCCGCCCATGCGGCGCAGCTCGTCCATATACTTGAAGCGGTTGGCCCCGTATACGCCCTCGGTGACCAGGCTGGTCCCCTGGGCCAGGGACAGCACCACCGCGATCTGGGGCTGCATATCCGTGGGGAAGCCGGGATAGGGCTGGGTCTTGACGTTGGTGCGCTGCAGAGGCCCGGACCGGGACACCAGCAGGGTGTCGTCCTCCTCCTCCACGGTGACGCCCATCTCCGTCAGCTTGGCGGAGATGCAGTCCATGTGCTTGGGGATCACGTTGCGGATCAGCAGCCGTCCGCCTGCGGCAGCCACGGCGGCCATATAGGTACCGGCCTCGATCTGGTCGGGAATGATGCAGTAGGTGCCGCCGTTGAGCTTCTCCACGCCCCGGATGCGGATGGAATCAGTGCCCGCGCCCTTGATGTCGGCACCCATGGAGTTCAGGAAGTTGGCCAGGTCCACGATGTGCGGCTCCTTGGCGGCATTTTCGATGGTGGTGGTGCCCTCGGCCAGGGCCGCAGCCATCATGATGTTCATGGTAGCGCCCACGCTGACCATGTCCAGATACACGGCAGCGCCGGTCAGGCGGCCGCCCTTGGCCACGGCCTGGACCAGGTTGCCCTCGGTGACCTCCGCGCCCATGGCCCGGAAGCCCTTGACGTGCTGGTCGATGGGCCGGACGCCGAAATTGCAACCGCCGGGCATGGCCACAGTAGCCTTGCCGAAGCGGCCCAGCAGCGCGCCCAGCAGGTAATAGCTGGCCCGGATCCGGCGCACCAGCTCGAAGGACGGCTGGGTGGAGTGCACATGGCGGCTGTCGATCTCCACCGTGTGTCGGTTCAGCACCCGGACGCGAGCCCCCAGCTCTTCCAGAATGGAGAACAGCAGCGTCACGTCGCTGATCTGGGGGATGTTTTCAATGCGGCAGACCCCGTCCACCAGCAGGGCGGCGGGGATGATGGCAACGGCGGCATTTTTTGCGCCGCTGATGGTGACCTCGCCCATCAGCGGACGGCCGCCATGAATGATATACTTATTCAAAACAGGCACCCTCTCTTAGGTAGTGTAAAAATATGTCCGTGAGTCTATCATGCCCACGGGTGGAAAACTTCATACGGCAATCCGCAGGAAGTATCAATTCGCATACTCATTCAGTATATCATATTTTTCAAAAATAGCAAGCAAAGACGGCAATTCTTTTTGAATTATTTGCGTAGCTTAGCAGCTGCACCTGCGGAAGCCCCGCCATCCCAAACGCTTCGCACAGCACATCAGGTGGGCCTGCTTTCTCTCCGGCAGCATGAAATGCGGTCCACAGAACCGCAAATTCACCCATTGTGCTTGACAGGATTTTAGGGGGAGCATATAATTAAATTGGTATTTTGTGCCGTAAAATGGTGCAGAATGTGAAGGAGAGAGGGCATGAATTATCCGTTGGTCATTAAGGTCCTGGGCTATACCCTGTGGGTGGAGGCCGGGTGCATGGTGCTGCCGCTGCTGCCACGGTCCTCCGGGGCAGCAGCGGTATGTCCGATGCGGGCAGAGCAGCCGGGCCCCATCAAAAATAAGCGGGTGGTGGCCTCGGCAGGGGCCTATCTGGTGGCGTATCTGCTGCTGCTTCTGGTGGGGGCGGCGGTGGTGGCCTGGGGGCAGAACGACTTTGCCGAGGCCTTTACCATCTCGCTGGCCTGCCTCAGCAACATCGGCCCCGCCATGGGCAGCATCGGCCCGGTGGGCGATTTCAGCAGCCTGACGGAGGTCAGCAAGCTGATGATGATCCTGTGGATGCTGCTGGGCCGCCTGGAGCTGATGCCCATCCTGGTGATGCTGTCGCCGGGGACCTGGAAGGAACGATAAGATAAGGGGGAAAGCCCATGAAAATCGGCTGCATCGTCATGGCGGCTGGAAACGCCCGCCGCTTCGGCAGCAATAAGCTGGACGCTCGGGTGGAGGGAAAGACCCTGCTGCGCCGGGCGCTGGAGGCCGTTCCGGCGGCGTGCTTTGACCGGGTAGCGGTGGTGACCCAGTACCCCCAAGGCATGGAGCTGGCCCGGGAGATGGGCTTTCTGCCGGTGGAGAATTCCCGGCCCGACCTGGGGCTCAGCCACACCATCGCCCTGGGTATGGCCCATATGCAGGACATGGACGGAGTGATGTTCCAGGTGTCGGACCAGCCGCTTCTACGGCGGGACAGCGTGGAGCGGCTGGTGGAGGCGTTCCGCCGCCATCCGGACCGGCTGGCGGCCCTGGCCCATGACGGCGTCCGGGGAAATCCCTGCTTGTTTCCGGCCAGCCTGTTTCCGGAGCTGACGGCTCTGGAGGGAGACCACGGCGGCAGCGCCGTGATCCGCCGTCATCCGGACCTGCTGCTGCTGGTGGAGGCCCCGCCCCAGGAGCTTACCGACGTGGACACCCCCCAGGCGTTGGAGGTCCTCACCGGAGAAAAATGCCGATAATTTTTGCCCCGTCCGGCCCGGACGGGGCAAAATCGTATATTTTATGAACAAACATAAGATGCTTTGTGAACATTAGCACTCGACGCTTGACAGTGCTAAAATTTGTGCTATGATACAGTTGTTCCTTGAGAGAGGGACCGCGAGAGGCCCCCCAGAGGAACAGAAAATGTTGTATGTAATGGTAACAAAAGTTCGGCGGTGCGGCCCGTAGGCCGCCCGGAAATTGAATGGAGGTATGACTTATGTTGCCTAGCATTTTTGGTGAGAACCTGTTTGATGATTTCTTTACGGATCCCTTCGGTATGATGGTAATGCCCCAGCGTCACGACCCGCTGTACGGCAAGCACAGCAAGAACCTGATGAAGACCGACGTGCGGGAGACGGAGGACAGCTATGAGCTGGACGTGGACCTGCCGGGCTTCAAGAAGGACGAGGTCAATGTGGAGCTGAAGAACGGTTATCTGACCATCCAGGCGGCCAAGGGCCTGGACAAGGACGAAACCGACAAGAAGGGCAAGTATATCCGTCAGGAGCGCTACGCCGGGTCCTGCAGCCGCAGCTTCTATGTGGGCGAGGATGTGGAGGCCGGCGAGGTAGCCGCCAGGTTTGAAAACGGCATCCTGCAGCTGTCCATCCCCAAGAAGGAGCGCAAGCAGCTGCCTAAGAACTCCACCATCCAGATACAGTGACCCTCCGATGCCCCGGTAACGTGCCGGGACTCGTAAATGAATCGGCCCCCCGGCGGGAAATCCCGCCGGGGGCTTTTTGCGTTGTCACAATAAAAAATTGTCAGCGCGCGAAAAAAATAATCTTCCGAGGTATTGTCTTTTTTTTCACTTTCGATTATAATGAGTTTGAAAAAAAGCTGTTGCCCCAACGACAACGGTTCTTAACAGATTCTGAACGAGGATAAAGGGAACAAAAACATGAGAAACTTACAGTGCACCATCACCGACATGCGCAAAAAGGTGTTCGCCGAGGTGGCGAAGCTGGCCTATGAGGGCGGAGACTATTACACCCGCATGGAAAAGCTGCCCTATGAGCTGATGCCCGGCGAGGTGGGCACCGTCCGGGAGTCCATCTTCCTGGAGCGGGCCATTGTGGGCGAGCGGATCCGCCTGGCCATGGGCCTTCCCCTGCGGGATGTGTCCGAGCATACGCTGCTGTCCGACGGCGTGGAGGAAAGCGCCATTGCCGAGAAATACTACGATCCCCCGCTGATCAACATCATCAAATACGCCTGCCACGCCTGTCCCGACACCCACTATGAGGTCACCAACGCCTGCCAGGGCTGCCTGGCCCGGCACTGCTCCCACGCCTGTCCCAAGGGGGCCATCCACTTTGAGCACGGCCAGGCCCAGATCGACCAGACCAAGTGCATCAAGTGCGGCAAGTGCAAGGCCGCCTGCTCCTATCAGGCCATCATCAAGTTCTTCCGCCCCTGCCAGGAGGCCTGCGGCATGGACGCCATCGGCAAGGACGACCACGGCCGGGCCCAGATCAACTATGACAAGTGCGTCAACTGCGGCATGTGCCTGGTGAACTGCCCCTTCGGCGCCATTGTGGACAAGGGCCAGCTGTTCCAGCTGATCCACGCCATCCGGGGCGGAGCAAAGGTCATCGCCATCATCGCCCCGGCCTTCTGGGGCCAGTTCGGCGAAAAGGTCACCCCCGGCCAGATTAAGGCCGCCATGAAGGAGCTGGGCTTTGCGGGCCTGGAGGAGGTGGCCGTGGGCGCGGATCTGTGCGCCATTGAGGAAGCGGAGGAGTTTTTGCGGGTGGTGCCGGAGAAGCAGCCCTTTATGGCCACGTCCTGCTGCCCGGCCTGGTCCGTGATGGCCAAGAAGGAGTTCCCGGGCTTTGCACCGTATATCTCCATGACCATGACGCCCATGGTGCTGACGGCCCGGCTCCAGAAGCGCCGGAACCCCGACTGCAAGATTGCCTTCATCGGGCCCTGTGCCGCCAAGAAGCTGGAAGCCAGCCGCCGCAGCGTCCGCAGCGATGTGGACTTTGTCCTAACCTTTGAGGAGCTGCGGGGCATGTTCGAGGCCAAGAACATCGACTTCTCCCAGATCCCCGACGAGCAGGCCCAGTATGAGGCTTCCGCCCCCGGCGTGGGCTTTGCCGCCAGCGGCGGCGTGGCCAAGGCGGTGGAGAAGGTCATTGAGAAGCTGGAGCCGGATCGCCAGGTCAAGACCGTGTATGCCGAGGGTCTGCGGGAGTGCCGCCAGATGCTGCGCATGGCCCGCACCGGGAAATACGACGGCTATCTGCTGGAGGGCATGGCCTGCCCCGGCGGCTGCATCGCCGGCGCCGGTACCGTCCAGCCGCCGGAGAAGTCCCGCCGTCTGCTGGAGCAGTACAAGGCCCAGGCCCCCAAGAGCAACCCCGTGGAGTCGGATTATACCGAGTATCTGCAGATCATCCGCGAGGATGAGGAGAACTGGGACCCCGTGGCCCGTCACTGAGCACCGAATTTCGCAAAAAGCCATTCCGCTGCGGCGGAATGGCTTTTTCGTTGCCCGCAGCAGGCTTGACAGGCAGAAATTTCTACCATAAACTGAGCATATGAATATCGACAAAGCGAAGGAGAATGGCCATGCTCTATATCCAGCGATATCGCTCTCCCCTGGGGGAGATTCTCATGGCGGCAGATGACGCGGGCCTGGTAGGTCTGTGGTTCGCGGGACAGAAGCACTTTGCCCCGGGACTGACCCAGGCCCGGGAACAGGAGACCCCGGTGCTGGCTGCAGCGGGCCGCTGGCTGGACCTGTATTTTGCCGGACGGCGGCCTCATTTTATCCCGCCGCTGCACCTGACGGGCACAGAATTCCGCATGGCGGTGTGGTCCCTGCTGCAGGAGATTCCCTACGGAGAGACGACCACCTACGGGGAACTGGCCCGGCAGCTGGCTCAGCGGCTGGAGCTGCCCCATATGTCCGCTCAGGCGGTGGGCGGCGCGGTGGGACACAACCCCATTTCCCTGATCGTGCCCTGCCACCGGGTGATAGGCGCCGACGGCAGCCTCACCGGCTATGCCGGAGGGGTGGACAAAAAGCGCCGTCTGCTGGCCTTGGAGGGGCTGGACGTGTCCCGATTTGCCTGACCATCCCCGCTGATCCGTCAGCCGCTCCGGGAAAACTTCCTGTTGCATCCGGAGGAAAATCGTGCTACAATGTCGTAAAATGATGTACGGTATATTCGGAACATTCTGGCATTCTATTGGGAGGAATCATTTATGGCAGAAAGCGCAGTGAAACGAATCGGCGTGCTGACCAGCGGCGGCGACGCACCGGGCATGAATGCGGCGGTGCGGTCCGTGGTGCGCTCGGCTCTGGACCGGGGCATCGAGTGCATCGGCATCCGCCGGGGCTGGTCAGGCCTCATCAACGGGGATTTTTACCGCATGGATTCCGGCAGCGTCAGCCGCATCATCAACCGCGGCGGCACCATTCTCTATACCGCCCGCAGCGAGGAGTTCCGCACGGCGGAGGGCCAGGCCAAGGCCGCCGGTGTGTGCAAGCTGCTGGGGCTGGACGGCATCGTGGCCATCGGCGGCGACGGCACCTTCCGGGGAGCCCAGGAGCTCAGCAAATGCGGCGTATCCGTGGTGGGCATCCCCGGCACCATCGACAACGACATCGTCTGCACCGAATACACCATCGGCTTCGACACCGCCGCCAACACGGCGGTGGAGTGCATCGACAAGCTGCGGGACACCATGCAGTCCCATGAGCGCTGCGCCGTGGTGGAGGTCATGGGCCGCCACGCCGGATATCTGGCCCTGTATGTGGGCGTAGCCGTGGGGGCCACGGCGGTGCTGGTGCCGGAGCACCCCTATGATTTCCATTCCCAGGTGGCCGAAAAGATCCGCCACGCCCGCCTGAACGGCAAGACCAACTTCATGATCGTGGTGGCCGAGGGCGCGGCCAGCGCCGTGGACGTGGGCCGCCAGATCCAGGAGGAGCTGGCCCTGGATCCCCGGGTCACCATCCTGGGCCACATCCAGCGGGGCGGCAGCCCCACCGCCAAGGACCGGGTCATGGCCACCCGCATGGGCTATGAGGCCGTCCGGATCCTGGCCGAGGGCAAGACCAACCGGGTCATCTGCACCAAGGACGATCAGATCATCGACCTGGACATTGACGAGGGTCTGGCCATGAAAAAGACCCTGAACTCCGAGGAGTTCAAGGTCATGACCGTTATGACTGGTATGTAAATAGAGAACAATCCCTCCGGCTAATGCCGGAGGGATTGCTTTTTCAGAATTCCGGGTATCCGTCCTTCAGGGACTCATCGTACACGGCGCGCTCGCCGCCGATGAACTTGGGCCGCACCCGGGCCGCCAGCAGAATGGCGCTTCCGATACGGTCCTGCTCCAGCCGCACCGGCACCGCCACCTTCTTCAGGTGCATGCCGATCAGCGTGCCGCCTACGTCCAGACCGGCGTCGGCCCGGATCTCCTCCACCGCCACCGGGTGGCGGAAGGTGTGATAGGCGGCGGTGGCGAAGGAGCTGCCCGCCTTGGGCTGGGGCACCACGTTGACGATGTCCAGCTGGGGCACCGCCTCGTGCTCCACGATCAGCGCCCGATTCAGGTGCTCGCAGCACTGGGCGGCGATATACACACCCATGGGGCCGAACACGCTGTGCAGCCCGTCGAAAATGGCCTGGCCCACCTCCGGCGTGGACCAGCTGCCCACCCGGTGGCCCACCACCTCGCTGGTGCTGCAGCCCACCACCACAATCTGCCCCTTGTGCAGACGGGCGGCCTCCGCCAACTGCCGGGCGGCGGCGGCGGACTCCTGCCGCACCTGGGCCAGCAGATCGGTATTTTCTACCTCATGAACGATTCCTGCCATGATAAAACTTCCTTTCTGCGGGAATCCTCCCGTTTGAAGCTATTTTACCACTGAATGTTCAGCTTGTCCAGAGCCTTGCTGCGCTTGAGCAGTACAAACAGCACCAGGCCGATGACCAGGCCCATGGCCCCCTGCACCAGGTTGCCGGGGATGCTGGCCGCCGCGCCGATGCCCTTGCCCAGCAGCAGGCAGGCATAGCCGAAATAGCCCGCCACCATGATCAGCTCGCCCACGACGCCGCCCACCACATAGGCGTAGGGCTTGCGGCCCAGGGCCTTCACGATCAGCGCCGCCGCCATGGCATCCAGGGCCTTGATGACCAGGGTGCCCGGGGCATAGTGGGCATAGCCGTTGAGCAGGTCCGTCAGCATAGAGCCGATACCGGCGGCAGCGCCGCCCCACCAGGGCCCCAGGATCCAGCCAGACAGCAGCACGCAGCAGTCGCCCAGATTCACAAAGCCCTGCATGGGGGAAGGAATCTGCACCACCATGGTTGCCACATACGTCAGTGCCGCCATCAGAGCGGCCAGTACCATTTTTCTGATTTTCATGTCTCTCATAGGAAAAATCTCCTTGCGTTTTGATTCTGTCTGTATTATAGTAAGAACTGGTATTATTGAAATAACCATATTGATATTATTTGATAATACCAGATAGGAGATTTTTCATGCTGACCTATGCGCTGGAGAAAAACGGAAGCGGCAGCCTGTATACCCAGCTGTACGGCTGCATCCGCCGGGACATTCTGTCCGGCGCCCTGCCGCCCCGGCAGAAGCTGCCCTCCAAGCGGGCCTTGGCCCAGCATCTGGAGGTCAGCGTCATCACGGTGAAGAACGCCTATGAGCAGCTGGCGGCGGAGGGGTATATCTACACCGTGGAGAAAAAGGGGTATTACGTCAGCCCCGTGGAGCGGCCTCTGCCTCCGGCGGACCCGCCGCCGCTGACTCCGGAAAAACCGGCGGAGCCGGTGTTTCTGGACCTGGCCACCGGGTCTCTGGACCGGTCCTACTTCCCCTTCACCGTGTGGTCCCGGCTCATGCGCCAGACCATCCTGGAGGAGGACACGGAGCTTCTCCGGGCCGCCCCCTCCAACGGGGCCCCAGCCCTGCGCCGGGCCATCGCCGCCCACCTGCGCCAGTTTCGGGGCATGGACGTGGACCCGGAGCAGATCATCATCGGCGCGGGAACGGAGCTGTTATACACCCTGATCATCCAGCTGCTGGGCCGGGAGAAGCGCTACGCCGTGGAGGACCCGGGCTATGGCAAGATCGCCAGGATTTACCAGGCCCACCAGGTTCCCCTGTGCCGGGTGGGGCTGGACAGCGGCGGCCTGGACGTGGCCCAGCTGCGCCGCCAGCCGGCGGACGTGGTCCACATCTCCCCTTCTCACCACTACCCCACCGGCATCGTCATGCCTATCGCCCGGCGGCAGGAGCTGCTGCGCTGGGCGGCGGAGCAGCCGGAGCGGTATATCCTGGAGGACGACTACGACAGCGAGTTCCGCTTTGTGGGCCGTCCCATCCCCACCCTGTTCTCCGTCAGCGAGAGTCAGCGGGTCATCTATCTGAACACCTTTTCCAAGACCATCGCCCCGTCCATCCGCATCAGCTATATGATCCTGCCGCCCCGCCTGCTGGCCTGCTACCGGGAGAAGCTGGGGTTTTACGCCTGCACCGTGTCCAGCTTCGAGCAGTACACCCTGGCCCGGTTTTTAGAGCAGGGGCGGTATGAGCAGCATCTCAACCGCATGAAGACCCGCTATCGTCAGAAGCGGGACGCCGTGATTGACGCCATCCGCCGCAGTCCCCTGTCGGACCGGGCAGAGATATTGGAGCAGGACGCGGGGCTGCACTTTCTCATGGTGCTGCTCACGGACCTGGACGACCGTTCCCTCCGCCGCCGGGCGGAGGCCATGGGCCTGCGGCTGGCCCTGCTGTCGGATTACTACAGTCAGCCCGCCGCCGCGCCCCAGCACATATTAGTTGTCAACTATGCCGGCATCGACATGGACCGCTTGCCGGAGGGACTGCGCCGCCTGGCGCAGCTATGGGAGGAACCATCATGTATGACGAATTGACCAGACAGGACATCCAGAAAATGCAGGAGGAGATCGACTACCGGGTCCAGACGCTGCGCCCCAAGCTCATCGAGGACGTGCAGACCGCCCGGGCCTTCGGCGATCTCAGCGAAAACTTCGAGTACAAGTGCGCCAAGCAGGAGAAAAACCGCAACGACAGCCGCATCCGCTATCTCCAGCGGATGATCAAAACTGCCCGGGTCATCGAGGACCACTCCCGGGCCGACACGGCGGGCCTGTACGACACCGTGGAAATCCTCATGGAGAACACCGGCAAGACCAGGAAAATTCAGCTGGTGACCACCCTGCGGCAGGACGCCCTGAAGGGCCTCATCAGCAAGGAGTCCCCGGTGGGGAAGGCTGTGCTGGGCAGGCGCAGCGGCGACCGGGTCCAGGTGGACATGGGCGGCGGCCGGGGCTACTGGCTGCAAATTCTTTCCATCGAAAAGGGCAGCGACGACGGCTCCATCCCCATCGGTAGCTTCTGAAAAAAGCCTCGCAGAGTTTGCCGCCCGCAGGCGGCAAATAAATTGCAATCCGTTTTTTGCGGCGGCGTGTACGTCGCAAAAAACACTTCTCAGTCTGCAAGTGTGGAATTTGTTCGCTTTCAGCGAACAAATTATGCGCGCAGCAGACTGCAAGCCTTTTGTCCAAAAAGGGCGCTGCCCTTTTTGGACAGTCTCAAAAGGACCTCCGCCGCTGGCGGAGGTCCTTTTGTTATAACAGCTCCTCAAAGCTGCGGATGACCCGGTGACACACCTGCTGCATCTCCGGCCAGGAAACGTGGAAAAAGGCGTCATACACCCCCACCACCTGCATTCCGGCCTCCCGGGCCGCCCGGCAGGCGGCCACGGAGTCGTCATACATGGTGCAGTACTCCGGCGTCACGCCCATCAGCGCCGCCGCGTGGCGGAAGGTCTCCGGGTCCTTCTTGTCCATGCCCAGGTCGTGAGCAAAGAGGATGCGCTCGAAATATTCCGTCAGCCCCAGCCGTCCCAAGGCGGCCCGGCAGTGCTCCGGCACGCTGGAGGTCAGCACGATCATCCTCTCCCCTGCCGTCCGGCACCGGTCCAGATATTCCCGGACCCCGGGCTTGATGGGCACCCGCACGGCGTAGGCGTCCCCGGCCATCTGCATCCACTCGGCCATGATCTCTTCCTCGGACTCCTCCAGATGGCAATAGGCTTTGGTGAATTTCGCGGCCATGGGAAAAATGGTGTGGGCCACGCCCTCGTAATACTCCCGGGTATACGGATACCCCCGCTTGGCCAGGAACGCCTCGTCCACCTGCCGCCAGATCCCGTTGGAATCAATGAGGGTGCCGTCCATGTCAAAAATCAGCATCGCTGTGCCTCCCCTTGGTTTTTTGCGTTATTATACCAAAAATGCAAAGTCCTTGCAATACCGGGGAAAAGCTGATAAAATAGAGCCATCCCACAAAAGGAGACGCCGCCATGAAAAAGCCCGTATACTATGTGATCCTCGCCCTGCTTGTGGGCGTGTTCCTGTTTGCCGCCTACAAGGTGGGCAGCTACTATCTGGAAAAATACCGCAGCGATAAGGTCATTTCCGAGGCCAACCGCTTTGTGACCCTTCCCGGCGACAGCGATAACAACGACCCGACCCAGGACCCCAGCGGCGACCCGGAGTGCCCCACGGTGCAGTTTGACGAGCTGCTGAAAACCAACGGCGACGTCATCGCCTGGATCTACGGGGCCAATACCCATATCAATTACCCGGTGGTCCAGGGCAGCGACAACGACTACTACCTGCGCCACCTGCTGGACGGCACCTGGAACGACAACGGCAGCATCTTCATGGACTGCGCCAACAGCGCCGACTTCTCCGACCAGAACAGCCTGATCTACGGCCACAATATGACGTCCGGGGCCATGTTCTCCAACCTGGTGAAGTACAAGCAGCAGGCCTACTATGACCAGCATCCCTACCTCTACATGCTGACCCCCCAGCAGAGCTACAAGCTGCATCTGTTTGCCGGGGTCATTGTAGACGCCTCGGGCTATATTCTCGACGGCAATGGCCAGGTGGCCTACTCCGACTGCAGCGTCTATCAGTTCCAGCTGACCCAGGAGTTCCTGCAGCAGATGGTAAACCACTCCACCTTCCGCCCCACCACCGGCGTTCCCTCGGCGGACAGTCATATCGTCACCCTGTCCACCTGCACCTATGAGTTCAAGAACGTCCGCTATGTGGTCCTGGGCGTTCTGGAGCCTATCCAGTAACCGGCTATATTCAAGCACCCGCTGCGGCATTACGCCGCAGCGGGTGTTCTTATGTATGTATTCCCTTTACCGCTTGTTGGACCGCAGCCAGATGCCCTGCTTTTCGGCGTTGGCGATCAGCTCGTCCCGGAACTTTGGGTGGGCGATGGAGATGAGCTTCTCCGCCCGCTCCCAGGTGCTGCAGCCCACCAGGTTCACGCCGCCGTATTCGGTGACGATGTAGTAGGCCAGGCTCCGGGGATCGGTGACGATGTCGCCGGGAGTCAGCAGCGGGTTGATGCGGGACACCATCTCCCCCTCCTTGTTGGTAAAGGAGGATGTGAGACAGATGAAGGCCTTGCCGCCCTTGGACACGGCGGCACTCTCCAGAAAGTCCAGCTGGCCGCCGGTGCCGCTGATCTGCCGGGTGCCGGCGCTCTCGGCGCATATCTGGCCGTACAGGTCCACGGAGATGCAGTTGTTGATGGACACGAAGTTGTCGATCTTCCCCACGATAGAGGGATCATTGCAGTAGCTGATGGGATAGGTCACCACACCGGGGTTCTCCCGGATCCAGTCGTACAGGTCCGGCGAACCAATGGCAAAGCCGAACACGCTCTTATAGCGGTCCAGGGTCTTTCTCTTGTTGTTGATCTTTCCGGCCTTGTACATATCCAGGTACGAGTCGCACAGCATCTCCGTGTGGATGCCCAGGTCCCGCAGGTCGGACCGGGCGATCATCTGGCCCACGGCGTTGGGCAGGGAGCCGATGCCCAGCTGCAGGGTGGAGCCGTCCACCATATTCTGCACCACATACTCGGCGATCTTCATCTCCGTCTCGCTGGCGGCGGGAGTCTTGATGCCCGGCAGGGGGCCGTGGGGGCCCTCCACGATCATATCCACATCGTCGATGTGGATGCACTCGTCCAGCCCGCCATAGACCCAGGGCAGATTCTCGTTGACCTCCAGGATCACCACGTCGGCCTTATCCAGCACCGCTCGGGCGGAGGCGTTGGACACGGAGAAGTTGAAGTATCCGTGCTCGTTCATGGGGGTCACGCAGGTGATAGCCACGTTTACCGTGAGGAAATGGTCATAGTAGGCCCCCAGATTCCGGAACACCATAGGGTTGAAGTTGCACAGGCCCCGGTCGCAGAGCTTGCGCTCATAGCCGGACATGTGCCAGCTGTTATAGATAAAGTGCTCCCGGCTGGGGTCGCACTCCACCATCTGAATGGGCTGCTGGATCAGATAGCCCCGGATCTTCACGCCCCGCAGCTCGTCCTTCCGCTTGGCAATGGCCTCGTCCATCAGGGACGGGAAAGCCCCGCCCATGGAGATATCCAGCCAGTCGCCGCTTTTGACCACCCGCGCAGCCTCCTCCGGAGTGCGCAGCTTGCGTTTGTATTCCGACGTATAGTCAAACGGTATCGCCATAGCCTGTCCGCCTCTTTCTGTGTTTTGATATTGTTAATTAAATCACCTTTTCCATAGTTTGTCAATAGATTAACAGAGATTCCCGAAAAAAGTCGGCTTCCGCCTCGCTGTGGGCATAAAAAGGGGCCCGCCAGGCGATCTCCGCCGGCGGGCCCATATGGTGTGCGCGAGCAAGTCTGTAAGCCGGGTTCTGTATTTGACAGTCATCTATCTAAGCGCGCCGTTGCCGGTGCGCTTCAGCCACCTCGGGAGCGGACGGGCCGCCCTATTGCTCCCATACCGGTGTTGCTCCGGATAGAGTTTACAGCATCGGACACTCTCGAGCCGATGGGTGAGCTCTTACCTCGCCTTTCCACCCTTACCTCCAACGGAGGCGGTATATCTCTGTTGCACTTTTCCTGAAGTCGCCTTCGGCGGGCGTTACCCGTTATCCTTGCCCTGTGGAGCCCGGACTTTCCTCATGAACAGGCTTTCGCCTTGTCCCCGCGACTGTCTGGCTTACTCGCACAAATATTGTACCCGACCCGCTTCGGAAAGTCAACCGATTTTTGCGGAAATTGATTGAACCCCGCCCCGGAATGCGGTATAATAACCGGGTCAGATACGATAAGGAGGTTCATCCTATGACTTTGCAGGAATATATCGCCTCTCTGCGAGGCAAGACCGTGGCCGTTATCGGCATCGGCGTCAGCAACACGCCGCTGCTGCGTCTGCTGCTGCGGGAGGGCATCGCCGTCACAGCCTGCGACCGCAGCGACCGGGCGAAGCTGGGCGCTCTGGCGGAGGAGCTGGAGGCCGCCGGAGCCGTGCTGCGGCTGGGCGATGGGTATCTTCAGGACCTGGACCAGGACGTGATCTTCCGCACCCCGGGCCTGCGGCCCGACGTGCCGGAGCTGGAGGCCGCCCGGGCCAGGGGCAGCGTCATCACCTCCGAGATGGAGGTCTTTTTCCTGGTCTGCCCCTGCCCCATCATCGCCGTCACCGGCTCCGACGGCAAGACCACTACCACCACCATCATCGCCCAGCTGCTGCGGGCAGCGGGCCACACCGTCCATGTGGGCGGCAACATCGGCCATCCCCTGCTGGCGGAGGCCGATACCATCCGGCCCACGGACTGGGCCGTGCTGGAGCTGTCCAGCTTCCAGCTGATGACCATGACCCACAGCCCCCACATCGCCGTGGTGACCAATCTGGCCCCCAACCACCTGGACGTTCACAAGAGCATGGAGGAATATGTCTGGGCCAAGGAGAACATTTTCCGTCACCAGCAGCCCGGGGACACCGCCATCTTCAACCTGGACAACGCCATCACCCGGCAGCAGGCCCTGCGCGCCCCGGGCCGTGCCCTGTATTTCAGCCGCCAGGCAGAGCCGGAAAACGGCGTGTTCCTGCGGGGTGACGCCGTTATCTCCCGCCGGGACGGCCATGAACGCCAGATCATGACCACGGAGGATATCCGCCTGCCCGGCGTCCACAATGTGGAAAACTACATGGCCGCCATTGCGGCGGTAGAGGGCCTGGTGCCCGACGAGACCATCCGCACCTTTGCCCGGACCTTCAACGGCGTGGAGCACCGCATCGAGCTGGTGCGTACCTATCACGGCGTCCGGTTTTACAATGATTCCATCGCCTCCAGTCCCTCCCGCACCATCGCGGGCCTGCGATCCTTTAAGGAGAAGGTCATCCTCATCGCCGGGGGCTATGACAAGCACATTCCCTTCGACGTGCTGGGTCCCGAGGTGGTGGAGCATGTGAAGCTGCTGGTGCTGTGCGGTGCCACCGCCGGAAAGATCCGCGCTGCCGTGGAGCAGGCTCCCGGTTACCGGCCGGGCCATCCGGAAATACTGGATGTGACGCCCTTTCAGCGGGCTGTGGAGACCGCCCGTGACCGGGCTGTTCCCGGGGACGTGGTGACCCTCTCCCCTGCCTGTGCTGCCTTTGACCAGTTCAGGAATTTCATGGAGCGGGGCAAGACCTTCAAGGCCATCGTCAACTCCTGGGCAGAGTAACCTCTGCCGCCCTGGCGGCATACAATGACCCATAGGGGGTGTATGCCGTGAGAAGAATACGCTACCTGCGGCTGACGGGGCGGCAGAGGCGGTGGGTCTGGCTGTGGCTGACGGTCCTGCTGACGGCGGGCCTGGGCTGCGCGGCGGTGCTGCATATGCGGCCCATCATCGTCAGCCTGGCCACCGCGCGGGTGTCCAACGCCGTCAACCGCATCGTGGTGGACGCCGTCCGGGACGCCATTGACAGCGGCCAGGTGAATTATGACGTGCTCATCCACCTGGAAAAGGACGAAACCGGCCGGGTGGCGGCGCTGGAGAGCAACATGGCGGCCTTCAACCGCCTGCGGTCCCAGATCGCCGATGAAATTCTCCGCCGCCTGTCGGAGGTGTCCACCAGCGAGCTGTCTATCCCCGTGGGGACCCTCACCGGCTCCACTCTGCTGGCGGGGCGGGGGCCCTGTATCCGGGTGCGGATGCAGGCGGTGGGCTCCGCCGACGCCAGCCTGCGCAATGCCTTTTCCGCCGCCGGCATCAACCAGACCAGGCACCAGATCCTGCTGCATGTGGACGTATACACCGGCATTCTTCTGCCGGGCTTCACCGCCTCCACCAAGGTCAGCAACGAGATCGCTGTGGCGGAGACCGTCATTGTGGGCAGCGTTCCGGAGACATACACCTATTTCAGCACCGCTCCCGAGGAGCAGGAGCAGTACGCCCAGGACTACATCATGAACAAAGGATAAGTGGATTATGGACTATCAAACCGAGATGAAGGAACTGCGGGACACCCTGAACACCCACAGCTACCGCTATTATGTGCTGGACGATCCCACCATCAGCGACTTTGAATACGATCGCCTTTACCGCCGCCTGGAGGACCTGGAGCGGGAGCACCCGGAGGAGATCACCCCGGACTCCCCCACCCAGCGGGTGGGCGACGCCACGCTGAATGATTTTGCGGAGGTGGTGCACCCCGTCCCGCTGGAGAGCCTGGAGGACGTATTCGACGGAAGTGAGGTTCAGGATTTCCTGGCCAAGGTGCTGGAAACCCTGCCCCGGGCGGAATACAGCGTGGAGCCCAAGGTAGACGGCCTGTCCGTGGCTTTGGAATACCGGGACGGCGTGTTCGTCCGGGGGGCCACCCGGGGCGACGGCCAGGTGGGCGAGGACGTGACGGAAAATCTGCGCACCATCCGCTCCATCCCCATGACCCTGCCGGAGAAGCTGCCCCGTCTCATCGTCCGGGGTGAGGTGTATATGTCCCGCAGTGTGTTTGAAAAGCTCAACGCCCGCCGGGAGATCGAGGGCAAGCCCCTGTTGGCCAATCCCCGCAATGCGGCGGCAGGCTCTCTGCGGCAGCTGGACCCCAAGATCGCCGCCCAGCGGCAGCTGGATATCGCCGTGTTCAACCTCCAGCTGGCGCAAGGCCGCAGCTTCACCACCCACACGGAGACCCTGGACTATCTCCGCTCCCAGCACTTCAAGGTCATCCCCTATTGCCTGTTGCGTACTCATGCCGATATCATGGCGGAAATCGACCGCCTCAACGACACCCGGATGGAGCGTCCCTTCGACATGGACGGCGCGGTGGTGAAGCTCAATGACCTGGCAGACCGGGAGACCCTGGGCAGCACCGCCAAGTTTCCCCGCTGGGCCATCGCCTATAAATATCCCCCGGAGCGCAAGACCTCCCGCATTCTGGACATCGTGGTCCAGGTGGGCCGCACCGGGGTGCTGACGCCCAAGGCCCAGCTGGAGCCGGTGCGCCTGGCCGGGACCACCGTCACCTTCGCCACCCTCCACAACCAGGACTATATCACCCAGAAGGACATCCGCATCGGCGACACCGTGGTGGTACAGAAGGCGGGAGAGATCATTCCCGAGATCGTGGAGGTGGCGCCGGAGCACCGCCCCGCCGGAGCGGTTCCCTACTACCTCCCTCAGACCTGTCCCGTGTGCGGCGCACCGGTGGAGCGGGACCCGGACGGCGCGGCCCTGCGCTGCACCGGCGCGGAATGCCCGGCCCAGCGCCTGCGGAATCTCACCCATTTCGCCAGCCGGAACGCCATGGACATCGACGGTCTGGGCCCGGCGGTGCTGAATCAGCTCATCGAAAGCGGTCTGGTAAAAACCGCCGCCGACCTGTACGACCTGACCGCCGCCGACATCGCCCCCCTGGAGCGCATGGGCGAGAAGTCCGCCGCCAACGCCGTGGCCGCCATCTATAAAAGCCGGGACAACGACCTGTGGCGTCTGATTTTCGCCCTGGGCATCCGGCAGGTGGGCGAAAAGGCCGCTAAGGTCCTGGCCCGCCGCTTCGGCACCATGCAGGCCCTGTCCCAGGCCACGGAGGAGGAGCTGACCTCCATCGACGATGTGGGCCCCATCACCGCCGCCTACATCCGCCAGTGGATGGAAAGCCCCCAATCCCGGGACCTGCTGCGGCGTCTGGAGGACGCCGGGATCAATATGAGCTGTAAAGAGGAATTGGTTGACAATCGTTTTGCCGGAATGACTTTCGTCCTCACCGGAAGCCTGGAGCGCTTCACCCGGGAGGAGGCCGGTCAGATGATCGAGCAGCGGGGCGGCAAGTCCGCCTCCTCGGTGTCCAAAAAGACCAGCTATGTGGTGGCCGGGCCCGGCGCGGGGTCCAAGCTGCGCCGCGCCCAGGAGCTGAACATCCCCGTCCTGACGGAGGACGAGTTCCTGGAGCTGCTGAAATAAATAATTCTCACCAATATAATAATTTTTATGCAAAAGTCATGGAGCCAGTTACCGGCTCCATGGCTTTTTGTTTCTTTCCACGACTCCCGATTAGATTTTACGGAAAAATTCAATGAAATCATTTGTTAAATCATTGACATCTCAATTCAAAGTGCTAAAATGAAAAATGTATGTATAGGTCGGACGGCGGTCTGTGTGGGGCCGCCGCAAAAATGTGTGAGGAGGAACCTATATGAGCAAGCTCCTGAAAATCTGTGACGGCAACGAAGCCGCCGCCTATGTTGCCTATGCCTTTTCCGAGGTAGCGGGCATCTATCCCATCACCCCGTCGTCCCCCATGGCGGAGAAAACCGACGAATGGGCCGCCAACGGAAGAAAGAACATCTTCGGCCAGACCGTCCGCCTGGTGGAGATGCAGTCCGAGGCCGGCGCCTGCGGCGCATGTCACGGCGCACTGGAGGCCGGTGCTCTGGCCACCAGCTTCACCGCCTCCCAGGGCCTGATGCTGATGATCCCCACCATGCACCGCATCTCCGGTGAGCGTCTGCCCGGCGTGCTGCATGTGGCGTCCCGCACCGTGGGCACCCACGCCTTCTCCATCTTCGGCGACCACAGCGATGTGATGAACTGCCGCCAGACGGGCTTTGCCATGCTCTCCAGCGGCAGCGTCCAGCAGGCCGCAGACCTGGCCGCCGTGGCCCATCTGTCCGCCATCCGGGCCCGGATCCCCTTCCTGCACTTCTTCGACGGCTTCCGCACCAGCCACGAGATCCAGAAGATCGACGTGCTGAGCTATGACGAATACGCCAAGCTGGTGGATTACGAGGCCCTGGCCCGCTTCCGCGCCAACGCCCTGAACCCCGAGGATCCCCGGATGCGCTCCCTGGTGGATAACCCCGATATCTACTTCCAGCTGCGGGAGTCCAACAACACCGACTATACCAACCTCCCCGACGTGGTGGAGGACTACATGGCCCAGATCAGCCGCCTGACGGGCCGGGAGTATCACCTGTTCAACTATTACGGCGCGCCTGACGCAGAGCGCGTCATCGTGGCCATGGGCAGCGTGTCCGGCTGCGCCCAGGAGGTCGTCAACTATCTGAACGCCAAGGGCGAGAAGGTGGGCTTCCTGCAGGTGCACCTGTTCCGTCCCTTCTCCCGCAAGCACCTGATGGCCGCCATGCCTAAGACCGTGAAGCGCATCGCTGTGCTGGACCGTGTGAAGGAAGCCGGTTCCATCGGCGAGCCCCTGTATGAGGACATCTGCGCCGCCTATATCAACGAGGCGGACCGCCCCCTGATCTTCGCCGGGCGCTATGGCCTGTCCAGCAAGGACACCACCCCCGCCCAGCTGAAGGCCGTGTTCGACAATCTGCTGCTGGAGGAGCCCAAGAACCACTTCACCATCGGCATCGAGGACGACGTGACCCACCTGTCCCTGCCCGTGGGCGCCCCCCTGCTCACCGAGCCCGAGGGCACCATCAGCTGCAAGTTCTGGGGCCTGGGCTCCGACGGCACCGTGGGCGCCAACAAGAACTCCATCAAGATCATCGGCGAAACCACGGATATGTACTGTCAGGCGTACTTTGAGTACGACACCAAGAAGTCCTTCGGCATCACCAAGAGCCACCTGCGCTTCGGCAAGCACCCCATCAGCTCCACCTACTATGTCAGCCGTGCCGACTTTGTGGCCTGCCACAACCAGACCTATCTGACCAAGTACGACATCATCTCCGAGCTGAAGCCCCACGGCAGCTTCCTACTGAACTGCGAGTGGACCGAGGACCAGCTGGAGCAGCACATCCCCGGCGACATCCTGCGCTATATCGCGGAAAACGACATTCATTTCTACATCATCGACGCCAATAAGGAATCCCAGGCCCTGGGTCTGGGCAACCGGTCCAACATGGTGCTGCAGGCGGCGTTCTTCAAGCTGGCTAATGTCATCCCCGTGGAGGACGCCGTGGAGCACATGAAGGCCGCCGTGAAAAAGACCTACGGTCTCAAGGGCGAAAAGGTGGTCAACATGAACATCGCCGCCGTGGACGCCGGCATCAACGCCCTGGTGCAGGTGCAGGTGAAGCCCGAGTGGAAGAACCTGTCCGGCGCCGCCATCCAGCCGCCCCGCGCCGATGTGCCCGACGTCATCAAGAATATCCTGGTGCCCATCAACGCCCAGAAGGGCGACGATCTGCCGGTTTCCGCCTTCCGGGGCATGGAGGACGGCACCATGCCTCTGGGCACCTCCCAGTATGAAAAGCGCGGCATCGCCACCCATCTGCCCGTGTGGGACAAGGACGAGTGCATCCAGTGCAACCGCTGCTCCTTCGTGTGTCCCCACGCGGTGATCCGTCCGTATCTGCTGAACGAGGACGAGGTGAAGAACGCCCCCGCCGGTCTGGAGCTCACCGACGCCAAGGGTCCCCAACTGGCCGGCCTGCGGTACACCATGGGCGTGTCCACCCTGGACTGCACCAGCTGCGGCAGCTGCGTGGCCTCCTGCCCCAAGAGCGGCAAGGCCCTGCGCATGGTCCCGGCCCACGAGGTATCCCTGGACCAGACCAACTGGAACTACCTGCAGACCATCCCCGAGAAGAACGACCGCTTCGACAAGTTCACCCTGAAGGGCAGCCAGTTCCGCCAGCCCCTGGTGGAGTTCAACGGCGCCTGCGCCGGCTGCGGCGAGACCCCGTATGTGAAGCTGCTGACCCAGCTGTTCGGCGACAAGATGTTCCTGGCCAACGCCACCGGCTGCACCCAGGCCTGGGGCGCTGCCATGCCCTGCGTGCCCTACTGCAAGAATAAGGAGGGCAAGGGTCCCGCCTGGTCCAACTCCCTGTTTGAAAACAACGCCGAGTTCTCCTATGGTATGTGCCTAGCGGTGAAGCAGCTGCGCGCCGCCGTCACGGACTACGTCCATCAGCTGGACGACATGACCGAAAACGCCGCCGTCAAGGCCGCCATCGCCAAGTGGCTGGAGACCTATGACGACCTGGACGCCTCCACCCCCGCCACCCGGGAGCTGCTGCACCTGCTGGAGAGCCAGAGCTTCTCCGCTCAGGAGCAGGCCGTGGTGGACGAGATCCTCAAGCGCCGCAAGGATATGTCCAAAAAGACCATGTGGATGTACGGCGGCGACGGCTGGGCCTACGACATCGGCTACGGCGGTCTGGACCATGTGTTCGCCATGGGCGAGGACGTCAACGTCCTGCTGGTGGACACCGAGGTGTACTCCAACACCGGCGGACAGTCCTCCAAGGCCACTCCCGTGGGCGCCGTGGCCCAGTTCCAGGCCAGCGGCAAGAAGACCAAGAAGAAGGACCTGGGCATGCTGATGATGACCTACGACAACGTCTATGTGGCCCAGTGCTCCATGGGCGCGGACCCGGCCCAGCTCATCAAGGCCATCCGGGAGGCCGAGGCCCACAAGGGTCCCTCCATCGTCATCTGCTACGCGCCCTGCATCAACCACGGCATCAAGAAGGGCATGGGCTGCGTCCAGCAGGAGATGAAGGACGTCGTGGCCTCCGGCTACTGGAACCTGTACCGCTACAGTCCCGAGACCCACAAGTTCACCCTGGACAGCAAGGAGCCCAGCATGGCCCTGTACGACTTCATGAAGGGCGAGGTGCGCTACTCCTCCCTGGAGCTGAGCTTCCCGGAGAACGCCAAGGTCCTGTTCGCCGAGGCGGAGGACGCCGCCAAGGCCAAATACGAGTCCTATAAGCGCCGGGCCGAGGATCAATAAGGCTGGGCACAATGCAGCCAGATAATCACAATGCCGGATAATTAAAAAGCGATAAGAACCTTTCGTTTTCAGAGAGCGGCACGACTTCGGTCGCGCCGTTCTCTTTTGCGGCATTTATCCCGACAGAGGCTCCGTTCCCCGGGCATAACGGCCAAAAAACACGTGTGCTTTTTGGCATATACCACAATCTTTCCAAAAATACAAAAAGTCCGTTGCAAAACGGCTGCAACGGTGTTGTATATAGTAGGGGTGAGAGCTTCCCACCGCCATATAAGAGGAAAGAGAGAAAACATATGAAACCGTTCCGACACTTCGCCATCGCGTTCTGCGTGTGTTCCTTGCTTTGTATGCTGACGGCCTGCATGTCTTCAGTTACCGTTTGGCCTTCATTCGTTGATATATCAAAAAAGGATGTCATCCTGCGGGTAGATGGAACGGAAACTGCCATGCTGTATTGGTACGATGCACCAAACGGCAATTACGAATGGAATGTTTTTCAGATCCTCGACAATGGACAGGTCGCCCCTATTTCTTTGCGTTACACCGATAAAGTGGCACAAATAGAGGACAACTTGTGCCACATAACAGAGTGCTTCGTTCCGGACTATGGAGACCACTATATTCACCTTACTTACATGTCGACAGATCAGGATCCGCTCCCATCCGTGTCAGACTCCGCATTTTCTACATTTTTCTCCTACGAAATTGAAAATGGGGTGGCTCGAATGTATTGCTTTTTTGCCTACATTCCCGAATTCTCTGAAGGTTACACCGTGTATATCAACCAGGATGCTGTTGTGATAAACTGAACCAAGAAGGGAAAAAGTCGGCCAGGTTTCCATTCCGAGCTTTGATGGCTATCCTTTTTGCGTGATCGGGCTATGGCCGAACCATCACGGCAATCCAGGCTCGGGAATTTATATCAAAAGCGGGAATCCGGCAAGTCGGATTCCCGCTTCAACACATTTATCTTCCGCCCAGGTCCACCGCATGGCGGATAAAGCTCATAGGCGGCACCGGATGGGGCAGCTGCATGGTAAACACCATCTGCGGCGTTTTCGGCTCCGTCAACGGCAGCCCCTGGCTGTCGATCATCATGGGGGCCGTCATGGTAAAGGGCTTGGTGTCCGGCCCCACCACCTCCACCTGATCCCTGCAGGCAAACTTGTTGCGCAGGCTCAGGGTGGCCAGGCCCTCCGGCGTACAGTCCGTCACCACGGCGCAGATCTGCCAATCACGGATGTACCGGGCGTCCTCATAGAACTGCCCCGGCTGGCCATAAAAAAATCCGGTGGAATAGTGCCGGTGGCTGACATGCTCCACCTCGTCCCGCCACACCGGGTCCACCGGCCGCCCGGCGGCCACGTCGTCCAGCACATGGCGATAGGCCCCGGTGACAATGGCGGCGTAATAGGCGGACTTGGCCCGCCCCTCGATCTTCAGGCAGTCCACCCCGGCGTCCATCAGGTCGTCCAGGTGGTCGATCATGCACATATCCCGGGAGTTCATGATGTAGGTGCCCTTCTCGTCCTCGAACACCGGGAAATACTCCCCGGGCCGTTTCTCCTCCATCAGTGCGTACTGATAGCGGCAGGGCTGGGCGCAGGCGCCCCGGTTGGAGTCCCGCCCGGTCATATAGTTGGACAGCAGGCACCGCCCGGAATAGGACACGCACATGGCCCCGTGGCAGAAGGTTTCCAGCTCCAGGGCCGGGTCCACCCGGCGGCGGATCTCTCGTATCTCGTCCATCCCCAGCTCCCGGGCCAGCACCACCCGCTGGGCCCCCAGGTCGAACCACGCCTGGGCGCAGGCATAGTTGGCAATGGACTGCTGGGTGCTGATGTGCCGCTGGCACCGGGGGGCATATTTCCCGGCCAGGATAAAGGCCCCCAGGTCCGCCAGAATCAGGGCGTCCACCCCGGCGTCGTTGAGCTTTTCCAGGTGCTCCGGCAGTCGGTCCACCTCGCCGCTGCGGGGCATGGTGTTCACGGTGGCGTGGACCTTCACCCCGTGCCGGTGGGCAAAGTCCACCGCCCGGGGCAGCTCCTCATCACTGAAATTTCCCGCAAAGGACCGCATGCCGAAGGACGTCCCCGCCAGATACACGGCGTCCGCCCCGTACAGCACGGCCATCTGCAGCTTTTCCCAGTCCCCTGCCGGAGCCAGCAGCTCCGGTTTTTTTCGCTCCGCCGTCATCCGAACTTCCGCAGATTGGCGTTGTGCTCAGACAGGGTGCGGCTGAACACATGCCGCTGGGTATCGGGATTGAGCACATAGAAATAGTAGTTGGTATCGTCCGGCTGCAGGGCGGCCTGGATGGAGGCCTTACCGGCGTTGGCGATGGCCGTGGGGGGCAGGCCCTGGTGGGTATACAGGTTATAGGGGCTGTCCAGGGTCTGATAGTCGTCCTCGGTGATCTCCCGCCCGGCGGCATACACCAGGGAGGCGTCGATCTGCAGCAGGTGGGCCGTCTCGCCCACGTTCTCCAGGCGGTTGTGGATGACGGAGGAGATCAGCGTGCGGTCGGTGCCGTCGGTCTCCTTCTCGATCAGGGAGGCCATGATGACGATCTCCTTCAGGCTGTAGGAGGAGTTGGCAATCAGCGGCGCCAGGTCCGGATCGTCCACAATACGGTCCTGGAAGTTGGCCAGCAGGCGGCTCAGGGCCGAGTCGGCGTTTTCCTTCACATAGAACTCATAGGTATCCGGGAACAGATAGCCCTCCAGGCGGCTGATGCTGCCCAGATTCTCGTTGTCCACGAAGTCGAACTTGTCGAACACATGGTTCTTGGCGGACTCCTCCAGGGCGGCGGCGTCGGACACGTCGTTCTCCGCCAACAGCTGGATGATCTGCTCCACGGTGTAGCCCTCGGGGATAGTGACGGTAACGGTGGCCGCCACGCCGCCGGTGGGCTGCATGGACTTGATGAGACAGTTGAAGTCCATGTCGGTGTTCAGCTCATACACGCCGGGCTGAATATAGCGGCTGGCGTGGAACACGGGGCTGGTGATCATGAACAGCAGCTTGGAGTTGATGAGCCCCGCCTTCTTCAGCTTGGTGGCCACCGTCCCCACGGAGTCGCCGCTTTCCACCTCGATGGTGGCGGTCAGAGGGGCCTTATTCAGGGCGCACACATCGTTGACGGCCAGCCAGCCGATACCGGCCAGCAGGAACGAGGCCACGATGACCCCCGCCAGATAGCCCAGCCACCCCAGGCGGCGCTTTTTCTTTTTCTTCGGCCCTTCGCCGGAGGAGGTCTGCTTACGGACCTCCTGGGCATCCCATTTGGCCGTATCGGAGTTCTGATAATCGGACATATGATCGGTTCCTTTCTCTATTTTTTCCGCCGGGCACACCCGGACAAGATACGCCGGAGCCATCTCCGGCATAGAATAGCCCATACAGGAAACAAGTGAGGTGAATCGCATGTGCTTTGACAACAACAATTGCTCCTGCATCTGGCTGATCGTGATCTTACTGCTGGTGTTCTGCTGCTGCGGCAGCGGAGCCGGATCCCGCTGCGGCTGCGGCAACGGAGGCGACGGCTGCTGCTCCTGCTGAGGGCCGTACATACCTTCGCCCGGAGGGGACGCGCAGGCGTTCCCTCCCTATTTTATGCCCTCCAGCAGGTCCCGGAGCCGCTCCATGACCTCCCGGTGGATGTCGTCCACGGAGCGGACCTGTCCGTCCCGGGCGCAGTCAATGCGGGTCCACCCGCCGTAGTCCACCACCATGGCGGCGCTCTCCCGGCAGGACCGCAGGTATGCCTCGTCCCGCTCGTGGATGTCGGCGGTGGTGTGGGTCAGCTGCTCCCGGCGGCGCATCATCTGCTCCGACAGCTCCGTGGGCACGTCCAGATACAGCACCCGGTCCGGCTCCGGCAGCCCCAGCTTCCGGTATTCAAAGTCAAACAGCCAATCCAGAAACACCTGCCGCTCCTGAGGCGGCAGCTTGGAGGTCTGGTGCACGGCGTTGCTGGTGGTGTACCGGTCGGCGATGACCAGTCCCCCCTGCCGGTACCAGCCGCCCCAGTCCTGCTTGAAGGAGGCATAGCGGTCCACGGAGAAGAACGTGGCGGCGGCATAGGCATTGACGTCCGCCGGGTCGGTGCCGAAGGCCCCGCTGAGATACAGCCGCAGCAGCGCCGAGGACTCCTCCTTGTAGCGGGGAAACTCCAGCTTGCGGAAGGGCACGCCCCGGCTCTCCAGCTCCCGGCACAGAAGCGCCGTCTGAGTGGCCTTTCCGGAGCCGTCGGTGCCCTCGAATACGATCAGTTTTCCGCTCATCCTATGTTTCCTCCCCCGGCTCGACATATGCATTCAGGTTATTCTACCACGGCCCGGCCCTTTTGTCCATGAAAAAGTTTTCCGCCCCGTCCGGAGGCCTCATCTATACATTTTCATTTTCCTGTACAGAATCCGTAAAAATCAGGTGACAAATCCGGACAAAGGCAGTATAATATAGACAAATCATCACCATTGACGGGGTGCAGAAAGGATGTTTTCGCATGAAAAAGCAGATTCTTATCACCATTGGCCGCGAATACGGCAGCGGCGGGCATGACCTGGCGGTCCTGCTGGGCCAGCGGCTGGGCATCCGGATGCTGGACCGGGAGCTTATTGACGAGCTCTGGAAAAATGACCCGGAAATGCAGCGGCTGGCCCAGGAGTACGACGAGCGGCCGGTGAACCGCATTCTCAGCCGCAAGATCAACGAATTTGACAACTCCATCCCCCACAACGTGGCCCAGCGGCAGTTCGACATGATCCGCCAGATCGCCGACAGCGGCGAATCCGCCATCTTCGTGGGCCGCTGCGCCGACTATGCCCTGGCTGGGCGGCCGGGCCTGCTGCGGATCTTCTGCCGGGCGGACCTGACCCAGCGGATCAAGCGCATCCAGCAGCGGCACAATCTCTCCCCGGAAAAGGCCGCGCTGCTGGTGGCCAAAACCGACCGGCACCGCCGGGTCTACTACCACCACCACACCGGCAAGTTCTGGGGCCACAGCTCCTGCTATGACCTGACGGTGAACACCAGCGTCCTGGGGGTGGAGAAAACCGCCGAAGCCCTGGAGGCGTATATCCGGGCATTTCAGGAGCAGGACTGACCGCCGCACATATTTTGATACAAAAAAGCACCGCCCGCAGGCGGTGCTTTTCATATGGTTCTTTTACTCGGCGGGGTAAACAGAAACCTGCTTACGATCCTTGCCCAGACGCTCGAAGCGGACAACACCGTCGGCCTTGGCAAACAGCGTGTCATCGCTGCCGATACCGACGTTGGTGCCGGCGTGGATGTGGGTGCCGCGCTGGCGGACCAGGATGTTGCCGGCCAGAACGAACTGACCATCAGCGCGCTTGGGGCCAAGGCGCTTGGACTCGGAATCACGGCCGTTCTTGGTGGAGCCCATACCTTTTTTATGGGCAAAGAACTGCAGACCAATGTTCAGCATAATGCAGTACCATCCTTTCTATGAGATGATTGCGGGGGGAACAGGAGGGTTTCACGCCTCCATCACTTCAATGTTTTCCGGATACTCGTCGTGAAGCTGGGCCAGATACACCATCAGCCCCGTCAGAAGATTCTGGCAGGTGTTCTCCGCCATGGGAGCCAGGCCCCCGGGCAGACGAAAGGAGATGGCGGCGTCCTGCTCCCGGACTTTCACCGCGGCACACAGGCCCATCACGTCATTGATGGTGGCTTCTACCAGGCGCACGGCGCTGGTAACGGCGGCGCAGACGATGTCCTCACCCTCTGCGGCGAAGCCGCTGTGTCCCTGTGCATCGAAACCGACGATGCGGGCTTCCTCTGTCAGGAATGTAACGGTCGTCATGCTGTCACTCAGAAGGAGATCTTGCCGATTTCCACCTTGGTGTAGGGCTGACGATGACCCTGCCGTTTGCGATAACCCTTCTTGGGGGTATACTTGAAGATACGGATCTTCTTGCCCTTGCCGTTCTTGACGACGGTGGCGTCCACCTTAGCGCCCTCCACCACGGGAGTGCCGAACTTGGTGTTTTCGCCGTCGACGATGGCCAGGACCTGGTCGAACACCACGGAATCACCCGCGTTGACGTCCAGCTTCTCGATAAACAGAGTGTCACCCTCGGAGACATTGTACTGCTTACCACCGGTCACGATAATAGCCTGCATACTTGTTGCACCTGCCTTTCCTTTATTACGGACTCGCTGTCGGGGGCGTCCGGCAATGCCGGAACTTTTGACCCATTCAAAGCGGCTTATAGAGTATAACAGAGAAATTCACCTTTGTCAATCACTTTTCGCCGTTTTCCAAAGCAAATTTGCCCGCCTGCCGCTTTCGCGGCAGGCGGGCGCTTATCGCCTTATGCCCCGGGCTGTTACACGGTGCCCGTTACCGTCAGGACGCTCTGCCCCGGGGTGACGGTCCAGGAGCCGTCGGCGTTCTGGGTGAACGCGGCCTCCGGCACCGTCAGCTTACCGGCCACCGTGGCAAAGGCGCCGGTGGCGGCGTCATAGGTGTAGTCCTCCGGCGACGTCCAGGCCGTGCCGTTGAAGGTGACGCCGGTGATGTTCAGGATGGGATCGAAAGTGTCGGTGATCACGGCCCCCTCCTGGCCGGTCAGGGCGGTGTTGCCGGTGTTGCGGATGGTAAAGGTATAGGTCAGAGGCCCGTTGCCGGTGACCACGGCGGGAGACAGGGCCTTGCTGATGGTCAGCTCCGGCTCCAGCCGGGCCGCCGTGGTGGCCGTGGCCGTCAGCGGCGTGGCCAGACCGCCGCCGCTGGCGGTGACGGTGTTCCGGATCTCGCCCTCCACCCCCGGCGCGGCAAACTCCGTGACCCGGGCCTGATACACCAGGGTGGCGTTGCCCCCGGCGGGCACCGTAACGCCGATGACGGTCATAGGCGGCCCCGCCGTCACCGTGGGGGCGGGCTGGGCCGTGCCGCCGTTATAATAGAGGACGCTGCCCGGCACATAGGCCAGGGGATACACGGTGCCGGCGGCCGCGGTACTGCCGCCCAGATCGTCGGTCAGGGTCAGCCCCGTCAGGGCCGCCGTGCCGGTATTGCTGAGGGTCACCACATAGGTCACCGTGTCGCCGGGCCGGTAGCCGCCGGACACCGCCGTTTTGGTGATGGTCAGCGCGTCCCGCAGCTCACCGGTGACCACGTTGGAATTGATCTGACTGCCGTTGTAGGACAAGGTAGCCATGTTGGTAAAGGAAGCCATAGAACTCCTCCCGGAAAACGGATGGGTTTTCCCGCCCCTGGGGGCAGGAGCCGTTTCCGCATTCCAGTGTATGCGCCATGGCCCGCCGCCGTCATCCCTGCCTGTCCAGAGACGCCTGCACGAAGCCCACAAACAGCGGATGGGGCCGGTTGGGACGGCTCTTGAACTCCGGGTGGAACTGCACCCCCACAAACCAGGTATTGGCGGGTTCCTCCACGATCTCCACCAGATGCCCGTCCGGGGACAGCCCCGCCAGCCGCAGTCCGGCGTCCTGCAGCTCCCGGCGGAACTGGTTGTTGAACTCATACCGGTGCCGGTGCCGCTCGGAGATGTCGGCGGTACCGTAGGCGGCCCGGGCCAGGGTACCCTCCGCCAGCACGCAGGGGTACTTGCCCAGCCGCATGGTGCCGCCCTTGGCGGTGATGCCCACCTGATCCGGCATCAGAGCGATCACCGGATGGGCAGTCAGGCCGGAGAACTCCGCGCTGTGGGCGTCGGCCCACCCGGCCACGTGCCGGGCATATTCGATGACGGCGATCTGCATTCCCAGACAGATGCCGAAATACGGCACGTCCTTCTCCCGGGCGTATTGCGCCGCCAGGACCATCCCCTCGATGCCCCGGTCACCGAAGCCGCCGGGCACCAGAATGCCGCTGCAATCCCCCAGCACCTGCTCCACGTTCTCCGCCGTCAGGCCCTCGGAGTCCACCCACTTGATGTTCACCCTGGCGTCGCAGGCCGTTCCCGCGTGGAACAGGGACTCCGCCACGCTGAGATATGCGTCATGCAGGCCGGTATACTTGCCCACCAGGGCGATCTGCACGGTTTTATGCACCCCGTTGATCCGCTGCACCAGGGCCGTCCACTCGGCCAGGTCCGGCTCCCGCTGGGGCAGTCCCAGCTTCCGGCAGGCCACCCGGCACAGGCCCTCCCGCTCCAGCAGCAGGGGCACCTCATACAGGGTGGAGGCCGTCAGATTCTGGATAACGCAGTCCTCCTCCATGTTGCAGAACAGGGCGATCTTCCGCCGCAGGTCCTCCGGCAGGGGACTGTCCGTCCGGCACACCAGAATATCCGGCTGAATGCCCACGGACAGCAGCTCCTTCACGGAGTGCTGGGTGGGCTTGCTTTTCAGCTCCCCGGTGCCGGGGATGGACACCACCAGGGGCACATGGATATACAGCACGTTTTCCCGGCCCTTCTCCGCCGCCACCTGGCGGATGGCCTCCAGATAGGGCTGGCTCTCGATGTCGCCCACGGTGCCGCCTACCTCGGTGATGATGATGTCCGTTTCGCCGTCGTCCATGGCGTAAATGCGCCGCTTGATCTCGTCGGTAACATGGGGGATGATCTGCACGGTGCCGCCCAGATAGCCCCCCTGCCGCTCCCGGTTCAGCACGTTCCAGAACACCTTGCCCGAGGAGACGGAGGCGTTCCCCGTCAGGGACTCGTCCACAAACCGCTCATAGTGCCCCAGGTCCAGGTCCGTCTCCGCGCCGTCGTCGGTGACAAACACCTCGCCGTGCTGAAAGGGGCTCATGGTGCCGGGATCCACATTGAAATAGGGGTCGAACTTCTGGTTCTTCACCCGGAAGCCCCGCTGCTTCAGCAGCCGCCCCAGGGACGCCGCGCAGATGCCCTTTCCCAGCCCGGACACTACGCCGCCGGTAACAAAAATATGCTTCATCGTGACCACTCCTTACCCGCAGAATACCATATTAAAAATACTTTCAAATTCTACTGCCGCCGCCCTCCCCCGTCAAGACGGAATATTTATCAAAATAAAGAATCCCCTCCGGCGCTTCCCTGCACAATCAGCCGAAATTGCGGAATTTGCGAAACTTTTCCTTGCAATCCGCCTACCGGCGTGGTATGGTAGATTTGAACCCGCCCTATCCGGCGCCCTCTCCCCTACCGCAGCCCGGGAATGCGCCTGCGCAGCACCGGGCACAGCAGGGCCGTCACGGCGATTTTCGCGGCGTCCCCCGGCAGATAGATCAGCATCCCCGACCAAAGCAAGGCCGGCGCGCTGATGCCCTTGCCCAGATAGCCGTTGAGGATCAGCGCCATATAGGGCACCCCCACGGCATAGAGAACCGCCAGCCCCGCCCCGCAGGCCAGGGCCAGCCTCACCGGCGAGCTGCTGCGGCGGCTCAGACCGCCGATGACGGCGGCGGCGGGAATCAGCCCCAGCAGGAACCCAAAGGAGGGCTGAAGCACATAGCCGAAGCCGCCTCCGGCGGTGAAGATCGGCAGCCCCACAAGCCCCAGAGCCACATAGACCCCCTGGCTCAGGGCTCCGCCGCCCGGCCCCAGCAGCACCCCTGCCATGGCGGTGAACAGGAACTGCAGGGTGATAACGGAAATCCCTATCGGAATACGAATAAACGCGCCTGCCGCCGTCAATGCGGCCAGCAGCGCGGTATATACCAGCTTTCGTGCGGACATGGCCCCCTCCTGATTTGGAATAGATTGGGGCCATGATACCATAGCGGCCCCTAGTTGTCAACGAATTGACAACCAGGGGCCGTTTTTCATTCTGCCTCCGCCTGGGGATAGACCAGGCTTTCCGGCGTCCAATTGCGGATCCGGTCTGCGTACCAGGCGCAGCAGTCCCGGGCCAGGGCTGCGTCCAGGTTGCGGTAATTACCGCATTCTGCGGCGCTTTTGCCGGGCATGGGACCATCATAGACCGCCCCGGCGGCGAACACCTGCTGCACCAGGCGGATGGCCGCCTCATCCGTCAGCCGGCGGCTGTCGAACAGGAAGTAAAACCCCGTCTGGCAGCCCATGGGGCCGAAGTAGATCACGGCGTCCTTTTCCGGGCTGTTGCGCAGGAAAGTGGCGATGATGTGCTCCACCGAGTGCATCTGGGCATTGGTCAGCAGGTCGCCGGTGTTGGGCTTTTTGAAGCGCAGGTCGAAGGTGGTGACGTCCCCGTCCCGGCGGGACAGGTACAGGCCGGGAACCAGCACGTCGTGGTTCACCGTGAAGCTGGCGATCCGTTCCATGTCACGCCTCCAGCTGGTCCACAAAGGCCATGACCACCCGGTTCAGGTCCCGCATGGCCGTGGGAAAATTGAACACGAAGTCGTGGTGCTCAAACAGGCAGTCGGACACGGACTTGATGGACATGAAGGGCACGTTGTTGCGCAGGCACACCTGGGCGTCGGCGCAGCCCTCCATGTCGCACAGCAGGGGGTGGAAGGTGTCGGCGATCCAGTGGGCCCGGGGCGTGTCGGTGGCAAACCAGTCGCCGGTGGCCACCCAGCCGGTGCGGTAAGGGACGCCCACCCGGTCCATGGCAGCCCTGGCCCGGTCCGGATCGCTGGTGGGGAACTGCACCCGGTTCACCGTGGACACCAGTCCCACACGGTCGCCCAGGGTGCTGGTATCCACATCGTGCTGCAAAAAGCCCTCCGCCAGAACGATGGAACCAATGGGCATGTTCTCAAAGCACCCGGCCACCCCGGCGTTGAGCACCAGGTCCGGCTGATACAGGCTGATCAGCAGCTGGGTGGCCATGGCGGCGTTGACCTTGCTGACGCCCCCGGCGCAGGCGATGACGTCCGGCCGGATCTGATAAAACGGCACCCCGGCCACGGTCTGCAAAGGCTGGGCATTCTCCTGGGTCAGCAGGCTTTCAATCTCGCCGGTCATGGCGTATACAAGTCCGATTTTCATGGTTGGTTTCCTCCCGATAAATTCGATTTTCACCCTATATTGTAAGGATTCACCGGGTGGATTGTCAAGAGGATTGCAAAATTTCCCAAAATGCGGTATAATGAGCTGAGAAATGAACCAAAAGTGCATTTTTAAACAGTGTGGTGATTAATATCCTATAACCTGTACAAAATGCCGGGAAGACTGTCGCAGAATTGTAACCGGTTTGTAACTATTTGTAATTTTCTGGGAAGGGGTGATCGCATGCCCGTTTTCGGCGTGATCTGCGAATATGACCCCTTCCATCTGGGGCACCGATGGATGCTGGAGCAGCTACACCGGCAGGGACCGGTGGTGTGCGCCATGAGTGGCTGCTTCACCCAGCGGGGGGAATTTGCCGCCGTGAACAAGTTTGCCCGGGCGGAGATGGCCGTCCGGAACGGGGCGGACCTGGTGCTGGAGCTGCCCACGCCGTGGGCGGTGTCCGGAGCGGAGCGCTTTGCCCGGGGCGGCGTGGAACTGCTGAAGAAAACCGGCCTGGTGACCCACCTGGCCTTCGGCAGCGAGTGCGGCGACCTGGAGGCCCTGCAACGGGTGGAAGCCTGCCTCTCCGCCGAGAGCTTTCAGGAGACCCTCCGGCGGAGATTGGAGGGCGGCGAGACCTTTGCCCGCTGCCGCCAGGCGGCGGTGGAGGAGCTGCTGGACCCCCGGGACGCGGCGCTGCTGTCCCAGCCCAACAACATCCTGGCCATCGAGTATCTGAAGGCCCTGCGCCGGGCGGATTTTCCCATGGAACCGATAACGTTCCCGCGCCGGGGCGGACCCCACGACGGCGGCGCGGCGGATGGGATCGCCTCCGCGTCCCACATCCGCAGGCTTCTGCGGGCGGGGCACACGGAGGAGGCCATGGCCTTCCTGCCCCGGGAATCGGCGGAGGTGCTGCGGCGGGAAATCGCCGCAGGCCGGGGGCCGGTGGATATGCACACCTGCCAGCGGGCCATTCTGGCCCGGCTGCGGACCATGTCCCAGGAGGACTTTCTCCCCTATGACGGCGGCGGCGAGGGGCTGTACCGCCGGTTTTACCGGGCGGTGCGGCAGGCCACGGACATGGACGGCCTGCTGGAGGCCGCCAGGACCCGGCGCTATCCCCTGGCCCGGCTGCGGCGGATGCTGCTGGCGGCGTATCTGGAGCTGCCGGAGCCGGAGCACATCCCCTATCTGCGGCTGCTGGCCGCCAGCCGCCGGGGCTGTGACCTGCTGCGGCAGATGCGCGGGGCGCCGGTGCTGACCAAGCCCGCCGACGTATCCCGCCTGGGGCAGGCGGCCCAGGACCTGTTCACCCGGGAGGCCGGTTGGACCGATTTATATACTCTGGCGTATCCCGACCTGTCTCAGAGCGCCTGCGGCGCGGACTGGCGGGCCACCCCATGGATCATGTAAGGAAATGCCTATGAAGAAACTGTACATCATTCTGATAGCGGCCCTGCTGCTGACGCTGGCGGCGTGCCTGACAGCCTGCAGCGCCAAGCCCGTGTCCCTGCGGGGCACCGAAGCGCCCAATCTGCCCGGCCCGACTAATGACGCGCTGAAGGTCACGGACGAGGGCCAGGACTGGAACATCACCCTGGAGCAGGTAGATAAGGAGAACTTCGCCGAGGACGACCGGCTGCTGGCCAAGGGCAGCTATCAGGTGTTCCAGCTGAACCAGGAGGGCTCAGGGGACACGCTGACCGCCACCGCCGCTGCCGCCGAGGGCATCAACGCATATTTTGAGCAGTGGCGCAAGGACCAGCTGCAATTTCTGGGAGACGTGACCAACCTGGCCCGGGATGCTTACGCCGGTGTCAACGGGGAGGACTCCCGCTGGGAGCAGCCGGAGTATGTGTACTCCGATACCGTTACCACCGACTATTGGGTGGGGCCGGAGCTCCTGTGCGTGGAGATGCACTACAGCTCCTATTCCGGCGGGGCCCACCCCAACTCCTGGCGCGTGGCGGTGAGCTTCGACTTGAACACCGGCGAGGCCGTCAAGATCATGGACCTGGCCGAGGACAGCGAGGGCCTGCGGGCCGCCGTCAAGGAGAATCTGCTGTACCAGATCCGAGAGAGCGACATCTGGGCGGAATACGGAGCCGAGGCCTTCTTCGAGGACTATGAGGACACCGTGGGCAACTGGGCGGATCAGTGCCTGGTGTTCGATGACAATGGCCTGACCGTGGTGTTCAACCCCTATACCATTGCTCCCTATGCCACGGGAGAGCTGTCGTACCTGATTCCCTACAGTCTGCTGCAGCCCTATCTGAATGGCCGGGCCATGCAGCTGCTGGGTCTGAACTGAGTCAATTCTTTGGATAAATAAAGGGCTTCCACCCGACCGGTGGAAGCCCTTTATTATGTCGTTGTTACAGGATGGACTTGGCATCCACATAAAGCTCCCGGACCGCCGGTGCATCGGCGGTGACGGGCTCCGGCTGGTGGTCCCGCTTCTCGATGAACTTGGGGGCCACCTGGGGGAACAGGGCCAGGCTCAGCACGTCCTCGTCGGACTTGGCAAGGCCCCGGAACTCCTGGCGGTACTTCTCCAGCTCCGGCTCCAGCAGGTCGGCGGGACGGCAGGTGACCACGTCCTCAGGGGCGATGCCCGCCTTGGCCCGGACCTCCGGGTTCACCTGGCCGGGGAGCTGGCCGTACTCGCCCTTGAGCATGGCCTTGGACTCCTTGGGGAACACCTTGTACCGCTCCCCCATGATGATGTTCATCACCGCCTGGGTGCCCACGATCTGGCTGGAGGGGGTCACCAGGGGCGGATAGCCGAAGTCCTTGCGGACCCGGGGAATTTCCGCCAGCACGTCGTAGTATTTGTCCTCCTTCCCGGCCTGCTTCAGCTGGGAAATGAGGTTACTGAGCATGCCGCCGGGCACCTGATACAGCAGGGTGTTGGTGTCCACCCGCAGGACCTTGGGGTCCAGAATGCCCGCGTCCTGAAGACGCTGGGCCACCTGGCGGAAGTGGACGGCGGCATCGGACATCTTGCCCAGGTCCAGGCCGGTATCGCGGACGGTTCCCTTCAACGTGGCCACCAGGGACTCGGTGGCGGGCTGGCTGGTGCCGTTGGCCATGGGCGACAGGGCGGTGTCCACGATGTCCACCCCGGCATAGGCCGCCATCAGCAGCGTCATATCGCCAGTGCCGGAGGTGTTGTGGGTGTGCAGGTGGATGGGGACGCTGACGGTCTCCTTCAGAGCCTTCACCAGGGAATAGGCGTCCATAGGCAGCAGGAGGTTGGCCATGTCCTTGATGCAGATCATGTCCGCGCCCATCTCCTCCAGCTCCTTGGCCAGCTTCACGAAGTAGGCCTCGTTGTGGATGGGGGACATGGTATAGCTGAGGGTGGCCTCCACCTGTCCGCCGTATTTCTTGGTAGACTTAATAGCCTGTTCCAGATTGCGCACGTCGTTGAGAGCGTCGAAAATGCGGATGATGTCGATGCCGTTTTCGATGGACTTGGCGCAGAAGGCGTCCACCACGTCGTCGGCGTAATGCTTATAGCCCAGGATGTTCTGGCCCCGGAACAGCATCTGCAGCTTGGTGTGCTTCACATGCTTGCGGATGGTGCGCAGACGCTCCCAGGGGTCCTCCCCCAGAAAGCGCATACACGCGTCAAAGGTTGCGCCGCCCCAGCACTCCAGGGAGTAGTACCCGATGGAGTCCAGGGTCTCCAGGGCGGGCAGCATATCCCCGATGGTCATGCGGGTGGCCGCCTGGGACTGGTGGGCGTCCCGGAGGATGGTATCGGTAATCAGCAGGGGCTTATTCGATAAAAATTCCATAATTTACCTCCTATCAGCCGAACAGGGAGATCAGCACGCCTGCGGCGATGGCGGAGCCGATGACGCCCGCCACATTGGGGCCCATGGCGTGCATCAGCAGGAAGTTGCCGGGATTGGCCTCCTGGCCCACCTTCTGGCTGACCCGGGCCGCCATGGGAACGGCGGACACGCCGGCGGAGCCGATGAGGGGATTGATCTTCTCCTTCAGGAACAGGTTCATGAACTTGGCCAGCAGCACGCCGCCGGCGGTGCCGAAGCCGAAGGCCACCACGCCCATGCCCATAATGGCCAGGGTCTTGGGGCTGAGGAAGGTGGTGCCGGTGGCGGTAGCGCCCACGCTGATGCCCAGGAAGATGGTGACGATGTTCATCAGCTCGTTCTGCATGGTCTTGCTGAGCCGATCCAGCACGCCGCACTCCTTGGCCAGGTTGCCGAACATCAGGCAGGCGATCAGCGGCGCGGCGGAGGGCACCAGCAGGGCCACAAACACCGTGACCACAACGGGGAACAGGATCTTCTCCCGCTTGCTGACCTCCCGCAGGGGCTTCATAACGATCTGCCGCTCCTTCTCAGTGGTCAGGGCCTTCATGATGGGCGGCTGGATGACGGGCACCAGGGCCATGTAGGAGTAGGCCGACACGGCGATGGGGCCCAGCAGCGCCGGGGCCAGCATGGCGGTGACGAAGATGGCCGTGGGGCCGTCCGCGCCGCTGATGATGCCCACGGAGGAGGACTCCGCGCCGGTGAAGCCCAGCAGGCGGCAGCCCAGATAGGTCAGGAAAATGCCCAGCTGAGCGGCAGCGCCCAGCAGCAGGCTCTTGGGGTTGGCGATCAGGGGGCCGAAGTCGGTCATGGCGCCCACGCCCATGAAGATCAGGCAGGGATAGATGCCCAGCTTGATGCCCAGATACAGCACATCCACCAGGCCCACGGAAACGGTGACATTGCTCATGGTCAGACCGCTGGCGGCAGCGAACTGCTCTGCGCTGGCCAGGGTCTGGATCTGTACGGCGATGGAATTCACAGCGTCGCCGGTGGCGGCGGCCACCTGAGCGGCCACCTGACTCAGTGCATCCGCGCCAAACATGCTCTGGGCGGCGGTCCACAGGGAGTCCGCATAAGGCTGCAGCACATCGGCGGATACGCCGCTGTTCAGCATTTCAGACAGAAAGCTGGCCGTGATAGGCTGGCCGCCGAACAGCTCCCAGTGGACGTGGCCCCCGGCAAAGAGGATCTCGTGGAACATCCCCGCCCCGGGCAGATTGGCCACCAGCATGCCGATGGCGATGGGCACCAGCAGCAGAGGCTCAAACTTCTTCACAATGCCCAGAAACAGCAGGACACAGGCAATCACCAGCATAATGGCGCTTTTCCAGTTCTCCCCCTGGAAGAACTGATAGAAGCCGGTACTGGTCAGGAAATTGGCAATTGCTTCCATATGCGGCCCTCCGGGGTCAACCGATGGTGCACAGCAGGGTGCCGGACTCCACGGCGGCCCCCTTGGTGACGGACACGGAGGTGACGGTGCCGTCGCAGGGTGCCATGATCTCGTTTTCCATCTTCATGGCCTCCAGGATCATCAGCACGTCGCCCTTCTTCACGGCGCTGCCGCTCGTCACATTGACGGCCAGAATGGTGCCGGGCATGGGGGCGGTGATCTTTTCGCCTCCGGCGGGGGCGGCAGGTGCAGCGGGGGCAGGGGCGGCCGCAGGAGCGACGGGCGCACCGGTCATTTCCTCGATCTCCACCTCGAACACGGTGCCGTTGACGTTGACTCTGTACTTTTTCATGGTGCGTTCCTCCTTACACTTTCTTCATGGATACGATACGGATGGCGGAGACGTCGGTCCCCAGGTCCTCGGCGATGGCAGCAGCCACAGCCGCGATCATGGCGGGGCTTACGGCCTCCGCAGCCGCCGGGGCGGCGGGAACCGCAGCCTTGGGCGGCGTCTGAGCGCCGGCAGTGCGCGTGCACACCCAGCTCATCAGCGAAACCAGCAGAATGATGCACAGAAGTCCCGCAAACACCGTTCCCAGGCCCATCAGCACGACAAATAAGTTGGAATAGTCCATTTCTTCCTCCCTCATACTCTTACTGCGCAGACGGTGCATATCCCGGAAGATTTGTCCTTTGTCTGCTGTCTGCGCGGACAAGACGTGGACAAATTTCTTTGATATGTTGCTCCATTATACACACAGATGGCGAATCTGTCAACAGTAATCCGTCACAATTTTAACAATTTGTGCAGAATGACAAATGTGCCCAACGGGATGCTTGTACAAAACCACAGAAAAAGCGCACCTCCCACAGGGGAGATGCGCCGATCCGTCATCTGTTATACATAGCCGTACAGGCCCCGCACGGAGACCTCGCCGCAGCGCAGCGTGTCCACCGTGCCGTCCCGGCGGCGCACCACAAGGCCGTACTGCCGGTCGATGTCCAGGGCCGTCACCGTCTCCCCGGTGTCCGGGATGCGCAGCGTCTGCCCCAGATTCAGGCACAGGCGGCGATAGTCGGCGGCGTAGACCTCCGGGGTGTGCAAGTGTCCGAAGGCCTGGCACAGAGCCTCCGCCAGCGCCGTTTCCAGGGCAGCCCGGTCCGCGGGATAGCCCTGGGCCTCCAGGGACGTGGCGATCCGGGCCACCTCCGGCGAAAAGTCATCGGGCCGCTGCCGCAGGTTGACGCCGATGCCGATGACCACATGGTCCACTCCCCTGCCGGACAGCGACGCCTCCGTCAGGATGCCCGCCAGCTTCCGTCCCTCCAGCACCAGGTCGTTGGGCCATTTGATCCGCACCGGTGCGCCGGTGACGCGTCGGATGGCCATGGCGGCGGAGACCGCCGCCATGGGGGTCAGGGGCAGTAGGTCCTCCGGCGTCCCCTCCGGCCGCCACAGCACCGAGAGGTACAGGCCCAGCCCCTCCGGCGATTCAAAGCTCCGGCCCATGCGGCCCCGGCCCGCCGTCTGCCGCCGGGCGATCACCGCCGTGCCGCTGGGCGCGCCCTGGGCCGCCAGGTTCTTGCACACGGTGTTGGTGGAGTCCACCGTGTCATAGCGGAAAATCCTTGGCTGCTCCATCCGTACTGCCTCCCTTCGTTTTTTCCCATGGTAACATGGATTTCCCCGGACGTAAAGAGTCCGATTGCCCAAAGAGGGGTAACATCATGTGCAGCCCCCTGCTTCCCGAAAGTGAAAGCAGGGGGCTGCCTGATCCGATTACACAAACCACTCGTTTTCCGCCCGGCGGGTATAGACGTCCTCCAGCTCATGCTGGTGGAACAGATACCCCGGGTCGTCGAAGTACTTGGCCCCGGAGGGACATTTTTTGACGTAGGCGCAGCACTTGATGCAGATGCCCCTGACTTGGGACACGTCCGCCGGGTCGATGGAGCCCATGGGACACAGCTCCGCGCACAGGCCGCAGCCGCTGCACCTGTCCGGGTCCGTTTTCGGCTTCACCTTCAGGATGTTGATGGGGTTTCCGTAGCGGTCCCGGGGGGTGTAATAGGGGCGGATGGGCGTTTCGCCCCGGACCAATACGGGGGTCATTTCTGTCCCGGCTTGTCCCGCCAATTTCTCGCAGATTTCCCGGGCAAAAGCGGCTTGTCCCGCCATGTCCCCATCGTCCGGACGGCCTGCTCCCAGGGTGCGGGAAAAACTGTGCTCCCCCACGAAGGCTCCGGCCGCCACGCAGCGGAAGCCGTCCTGCTGGAGGATGTCCCGCAGCTCTATGAGGGCGTCGTCATAGTTCCGGTTGCCGAACAGCACCACCGGCACCGCCAGCGCTCCCCCGCCCCGGATCTTTTCCCGCAGGAACGGCAGCAGCACATTGGGCACCCGCCCGGCGTATACCGGCGTTCCCAGCACCACCAGGTCCGATTGGGAGAAATCCAGCTCCTGCTGCCGGACCTGGGGCCGGGTGAAGTCCAGACTGCGGCAGGGCGCCGCCAGCAGCCGGGCAAGCTCTCCGGCAATGTGCGTTACCGTGCGCTCCGTGGTTCCGGTGCCGCTGAAATATACGGCCCAAACGGTTGTCATGATATTTCCCCTCTTTTGTGTATTTTTGTGGGTTTTATAGGCTGAAATCTTCCTCTTTCAGTCCGTCAGTAGACAACTGGGCCGGACGGGGCGGAACCCGCTTCAGGGGGTCATACCGGAAGCGGAAGCAGTGATTCTCCGCCGCCACAATGCCCTTTTTCACGCAGGCCACCTGGGTCTCGTTGATGCGGACCCCCTGGGCGCAGTAGGCGCAGCGGGGCTCAATATCCTTGCGAAACAGCATGAAACCGCCCTCCTTACAGCGTATCCAGCCGCACCTTGCCGTCCTCTGCCGTGGCCCGCAGCTGGGTGATGGGGTGCTCGAAGCTGTCGATGATCTGAACCGCCATGGGGTCCTCCAGCTCCTTCTGGATGCAGCGGCGCAGATTCCTGGCCCCGTAGGCGGCGGAATAGGAGGAGTGCACCAGGTGGGAAACCAGCGCGTCGTCATAGCTGAAGCTGTAGCCCTTCTCCTTCAGGGAGGCCTGGAGCTCATCCAGCATGATCCGGGCGATGGCGGCGAAGTTCTCCTCCGTCAGCTGGTGGAAATAGACGATCTCGTCCACCCGGTTGATAAACTCCGGGCGCAGGAACTCCCGCAGGGCCTTCATGGTGCGCTCCCGGCCCTGGTCATCGGCGCTGCGGCCAAAGCCCACGGACCCGGCGGCCTTGTCGGACCCGGCGTTGGAGGTCATGACGATGACGGTGTTTTCAAAGTTCACCTTGCGGCCGTGGGCGTCGGTGACCTCGCCGTCATCCAGAATTTGCAGCAGAATGTTCAGCACGTCCGGGTGGGCCTTCTCGATCTCGTCAAACAGAACGACGGAATAGGGCTTGCGGCGGATCTTCTCCGTCAGCTGGCCAGCCTCGTCATAGCCCACATAGCCCGGAGGGGAGCCCACCAGGCGGGAAACAGAGTGCTTCTCCATAAACTCCGACATATCCAGGCGGATCAGGGCGTCCGGAGTATTGAACAGGTCGGCGGCCAACTGCTTTACCAGCTCCGTTTTACCCACGCCGGTGCTGCCCACGAAAATGAAGCTGACGGGCTTGTGCTTGGGGGAAATACCCACGCGGCTGCGGCGGATGGCGGCGGACACGGCGGAAACCGCCTCGTCCTGGCCCACGATGTGCTGCTTCAGCCGGTCCTCCAGCTGGGACAGGCGCTTGAACTCCTCTTCCTTGATCTTGCTGGCGGGGATTTTGGTCCACATTTCGATGACCCGGGCGATGTTGTCCATGGTCAGCTGGGGCATACCCTTGGCCTCCAGGGCAGACAGCTCCTGCTGCAGCCGCAGCTCCTGGCTGCGGAGCTCGGCAATGCGGGCATAGCGGGCGTCCAGCTCCTCCTGGGTGAACTCCTGACCCTCCGCCGGCTGGGCGGACATGAGGTTCTCCCGCTCGAAGGTGACATTTTCCAGGTCCCGCTTGACCTCCATCCGGCGGTTGATATCCGGGTCGTGAAGGTTCATATCGGAGCAGGCCTCATCGATCAGGTCGATGGCCTTGTCCGGCAGGAAGCGGTCGGTGATGTACCGCTCGGACAGCACCACCGCCTGGCGCAGCACCCCCTGGGGGATGGAGACGCCGTGGTAATTTTCATAATAATGGGCGATGCCCTGGAGAATTTTCAGGGTATCCTCCAGGCTGGGCTCGTTGACGGTCACCGGCTGGAAGCGGCGCTCCAGGGCGGTGTCCTTTTCAATATGCTTGCGGTATTCGTTGAAGGTGGTGGCACCGATGACCTGGATCTCGCCCCGGGACAGGGCGGGCTTGAGGATATTGGCGGCGTTCATGCTGCCCTCGGCGTCACCGGCGCCCACGATGTTGTGGACCTCGTCAATCACCAGGATGATGTTGCCCAGCTTGCGGATCTCCTCGATGAGGCCCTTCATGCGGCTTTCAAACTGGCCCCGGAACTGGGTGCCCGCCACCAGCGCCGTCAGGTCCAGCAGGTACACCTGCTTATCCCGCAGCTTGAAGGGCACGTCCCCGGCGGCGATGCGCTGGGCCAGCCCCTCGGCAATGGCGGTTTTGCCCACGCCGGGCTCGCCGATGAGGCAGGGGTTGTTCTTCTGGCGGCGGTTCAGAATCTGCACCACCCGCTGAATCTCCTCCTCCCGGCCGATGACCGCGTCCAGCTTGCCGTCCCGGGCCCGCTGGCTGAGATTGATGCAGTAGCTGTCCAGGTACTTGTGCTTTTTATCGGCCTTGCGGCCCTTGGGGGCCTCCTCCCGGCCGGAGGGGGCGTCGGACTTCTCCGCCGGGGGATTGCTGCCGCCGAACAGGCGGTTCAGGAAGGGGAAGGTGGCGGTCTTGCCACTTTCGCCGTCGTCCTCGTCGTCCTCATCCTGGGGGGCAGGCATGTCGCTGAGCTCCTCGGCCCCGCCGAAGGCCTGCATCATCTCGTTGTTGATGTTCTCCAGGTCCTCCGGAGAGATGCCCATCCGCTTCATCATCTCCTCCACCTGGGGCAGGCCCAGCTGGGCGGCGCATTTCAGGCACAGGCCCTCGTTGACCATCTCGCCCTTTTCATTCTGCCGGGAAATAAAGACCACGGCCACATTTTTCTTACATTTGGAACAAAGAGTCGGTTGCATGGTTTCCCTCCGTTATCTGGGTAAATTGTTCACAGCGCCGCCAGAAGGCCCAGCGGCGTATAGGTTGCAAAGAATTTCAGCAGTGTGGTGCTGTCAATCAGTTCAGGGGTCAGAAGCCAGCCGAAGCGCTGCATGGCCCACACGGCCACAAACAGCGTAAGGCCGCCGCATACAAGACCCAGGGCCGCGCCCCCCAGGCCGTTGACGGTGCTGATTAGGGGAAGCCTGGTGACAATGGCATTCAGTGGCTTCATCAAAAGCCACAGCAGCACCAGCAGAATCAGGAACACCACCACGTACACCGCCGTCCCCGCCACGGAACGGGCGATGCTCTGGGCCACGGCCCGGATGACGGTCTCGCCGGTTTGCTGCACCCGCTGGTGAACGGTATCCAGCATCTTCTGGAGGCCGCTGCCCCGGAAGCTGAATGCCTGGAGCATCTGTCCGGCGTCGGCGGCGTGGCTCTCCTCAATTTTCTGTTCCACCCGCTGGGTCACCCGGGGCTCGATCCACCGGGTCACAGGCTCGGACAGGTGGTCGGCGGCCCAGGAGGCCCCCAGCAGGGCCACCACGACGATCAGCAGGCCCGCCAGACTTTTCAGCAGGCCCCGCTTGGCTCCCAGCCAGGCGGCGGCGATCAGGGCCGCCAGCACCAGAATATCGGCAAATACGGACATGGACACTCTCCTTTCGGGGTCAGGGCAGGAACACGCTGGCAGCGGCAGAGCCCGCCAGCACCGCAGAGCCGTCGCTGCGCATCAGCACATCACCGGCGCTGCTGACGCCTTGCAGGGTGGCGTATTCCTTGAGGTTTTTGTTGTAGATCACCAGCCGGTCGGCAAACAGCACCGCCACATACCGGCCGCAGGCGGACATGCTCAGCAAATCGCCGTCCAGGTCCAGGGACCCCAGCTCCTTGCCGTCGCTGTTCACCGTCACCAGGCGCAGCTGGCTGCCCACCTTGTAACGGCCCAGCAGCACGGCGGCATAGCCGTCGCCCCCCAGGCTGCACCGGCGCAGAACGCCGCCGTCATAGCTGTAGGACGCGGCGGCCCGGCCCTTCTGGTCGATGAAATGCAGGCTGTCCTCCGCCACGGCGCAGTAGCGCTTCCCTACCAGCCCCAGGTCATACACCGCCACGCCGGCCAGGTCGCAGGTGGCGTAGGCCTCCTGCCGGTCCAGCTTATACAGGACGATGCTGCTGGTGAAGGAGCCCTGGGACTGGCCCATGGTGACGGCGGCCATCTCCTTGCCGTCCCGGGAAACGGAGGAGGTCATCAGAAAGCTGTCGGCAGAATGAAAGGCAAATTCCTTTACACCGTCCTCGTCGTAGACCTCCACGGCGGCCTTGTAGCCCCGCTCGTTGAGGGTCACCGCCAGGCGGCCCTCCCGGGTCAGGGTAACGGACAGAATCTCGCCGCCGCAGGTGATTTTGCGGACCAGGCCCTGGGCATTGAGGACATACACGTCGCTGCCGCCGATGTCGTAGGCGGCGGCCAGGCTGCCGGTTCCGGTCACTGTACAGGAGGTCCACTTTACAGTCTCGTTGCAGACCACCTGGCCGTCCTCCTGCATCACCAGCAGCTGGCTGTTGGTGACGATGGCCAGGCTGCCGTCCAGAGACGCGAAGCAGCTGGTGCGGTCGGCGGCGTAGTGGTACAGCTGGGCGCAGCCGGTCTCGTCCTTTTTGGCCCGGGCATAGGTCACGCTGCGCCGCAGCCCGTCGAAGGCGGTGGTATCCGTCAGGGCGGCGATGAGCACCACCGCCAGAAGCACCACGGCCACCGCCGCAAACCATATGGGCTTCAATTCCGGCCGCTTCCGGCGCTGCACCCGGCGGGGCGCCTCCTCCTGGAGGTTGCCCTGGTCAAATTCCATCCGGTCCATTGAGTCTTTCATCTTCATACCACACCCTTGTCAGGTACAGACCTCCCGGCGGGGCGGTAGGCCCGGCCAGGGTACGGTTGCCGCTGTCCAGGATCACAGGGATCTCCTCCGGCGTCAGCTTCCCCTCCGCCGCGTAGAGCACCGTGCCGGTGATGGCCCGTACCATATTATACAAAAAGCCGTTGGCGCAGACCTTCAATTCCAAAAGTTCCCCCTGCCGCCGGACCCGGCAGTAGTAGATGGTGCGGACGGTGCTGCGGACGTTGGTGCCCACGCTGCGCACGGCGGCGAAATCGTGGGTCCCCTCGAACATCCGGGCCGCCCGGTCCATGACCTCCTCGTCCAGGCGCTTGGGGTAAAAATACGCCCTGTTCACATAAAACGGGTTCTTCACCCGGGAATTGTAAATACGATAGGTATACTCCTTGCGGATGCAGGAGCCGATGGCGTTGAAATTCTCCGCCACCTCATAGGCCGCCTTTACCACAATGTCCTCGGGAATGTGGGTGTTGACGGCAAAGGGCAGCCGGTCCACAGGAATGCGGGAATCGGTGCGGAAATTGGCCACATAATGCTCGGCGTGGACCCCGGCGTCGGTGCGGCCGCAGCCGGTGCACTTGATGGGCTCGCCGCACACCATGGACAGGCCCCGCTCCAGGGTCTGGGCCACGGTGACCTCGGTTTTCTGCACCTGCCACCCATGATAGGCGGTGCCGTTGTACATCAGGATCAGTGCGATGTTGCGCATAGCGTACCTCTTTCAGATTCCCAGCCGCCCCAGGGCGATGACCCCCGCCGTCAGGGCCGCAAACCCCGCCAGGACCCACAGGTCCGCCGGGCGGAAGTGCAGCACATGCAGGGCGGTGCGGCCTTCGCCGCCGTGGTAGCAGCGGCACTCCATGGCCGTGGCCAACTCGTCGGCCCGGCGGAAGGCGCTGATGAACAGGGGCACCAGGATAGGCACCAGGGCCTTGGCCCGCTGGAAGATATTGCCGGATTCAAAGTCCGCGCCCCGGGCCTTCTGGGCAGACATGATCTTGTCCGTCTCCTCGATGAGGGTGGGGATAAAGCGCAGGGCGATGGACATCATCATGGCCAGCTCGTGGACGGGCAGACGCAGCTTCTTCAGGGGGGACAGCAGACTCTCCAGTCCGTCCGTCAGGGAGATGGGGCTGGTGGTGTAGGTCAGCAGGAAGGTGCCCATGATGAGCATCACGATCCGCAGCACCATGAAGATGGCGGAGCGCAGACCCTCCTGGGAGATATGGCTCAGCAGCCAGCCGGCGCCCAGGGGGGTGCCGCTGGTGAAGAACAGGTTCATAATGGCCGTGAAGGCCACGATGACCCAGATGGGCTTCAGGCCCCGGGTCAGGGACCGGAAGGGCACCCGGGAGACGATGATGCACAGGGCCAGCAGCGCCGTCACGATGGCGTAGGTCACCACCCCCTGGGCGTTGAACAGGGCCACAATGTACAGGATCACCGCCAGGAGCTTGGTGCGGGGGTCCAGCCGGTGGATGAAGGTATTGCCCGGGAAAAACTGGCCCAGGGTGATATCTCTCAGCATACGCCCGCCTCCCCTCTTAGGGAGAGCAGGGCCTGCTCCAGCTCGTCCACGGTGTAGACCGCGGTGTCAATGTTCAGGCCCATGCGGCGCAGAGCCAGGGCGATCTTGGTGGCCTGGGGCACGTCCAGGCCCACCTCCTCCAGGTCGGAGGCCCGCCGGAATACCTGGCGGGGCGTGCCGTCCATATACACATGACTGCCCCGCAGCACCAGGATGCGGTCCACGTTGCAGGCGATCTCCTCCATGCTGTGGCTCACCAGGATAACGGTGGTGCCGCGCTTTTGGTGATAGGCCCGGATCTGGGCCAGAATGGCCTCCCGGCCCCGGGGGTCCAGCCCTGCCGTGGGTTCGTCCAGGATCAGGACCTTGGGCTCCATGGCGATGACCCCGGCGATGGCCACCCGGCGCTTCTGTCCGCCGGAGAGCTCAAAGGGGGACTTTTCCAGCTGGTCCTCCGTCAGGCCCACCAGGGCCGCGGATTCCCGGACCCGGCGGTCGATCTCGTCCCGGTCCAGGCCCATGTTGCCGGGACCGTAGGCAATGTCCTTGTACACCGTTTCCTCAAACAGCTGGTACTCCGGGTACTGGAACACCAGGCCCACCTGGAAGCGGACCTGTCGGATTTTCTTGGGCTCGGCCCAGATGTCCTTCCCGTTCAGCAGGACGCGGCCCTGGGTGGGGCGCAGCAGTCCGTTGAGGTGCTGGATCAGGGTGGACTTGCCGGAGCCGGTGTGGCCAATGATGCCCAGGAACTCGCCGGGCATGATATCGAGGCTGACATCCTCCACCGCGCTGCGCTGGAACGGAGTCCCGGCGCTGTAGGTGTGGGTCAGGTGTTCTATACGAATCATCGGTTCCAACTCTGCTTACTTCCCTTCCGCGCCATGGAGCGCCTGGAATATGGCGCGGGCACACTCGTCAACCGTGATCGCCGTCAAGGGCAGATCCATGCCGTGCCGGTTCAGCCGCCGCAGCAGCTCCACCGTGTCCGGGGCCGCCAGGCCCAGGGCCTGCAGCTCCTCCACCCGGGAGAAAATTTCCCGGGGCGCGCCGTCCATGGCCACCACGCCGTCGTTCATGACGATGACCCGGTCGGCGTCCTCCGCCTCGGACATATGGTGGGTGATGTGCACCACCGTGATGCCCCGCTCCCGGTTCAGCCGGTGAACGGTGTCCAGCACCTCCCGGCGGCCGGAGGGGTCCAGCATGGCCGTGGCCTCGTCCAGGACGATGCACTCCGGCTCCATGGCGATGACGCCGGCGATGGCCACCCGCTGCTTCTGTCCGCCGGACAGCAGGTGCGGGGCATGGCGGGTGAACTCCGTCATGCCCACCGCCGCCAGGGCGTCGTCCACCCGGCGGCGGATCTCCGCCGTGGGGACCCCCAGATTCTCCGGGGCGAAGGCAACATCTTCCTCCACCACGTTGGCCACGATCTGGTTATCCGGGTTCTGGAACACCATGCCCACCCGGCGGCGGATCTCCAGCAGAAGCTCCTCCTTTTTCGTGTCCATGCCCTCCACATACACCGCGCCGCCGGAGGGCAGCAGCACGGCGTTCATATGCTTGGCCAGGGTGGATTTGCCGGAGCCGTTGTGGCCCAGCACCACCACAAAGCTGCCCTTTTCGATGGACAGGGTCACATTGTCCAGGGCGGTGGTCCGGCGCTGGCCCTCCTCCACCGGGTAGGAAAAGGAGAGGGCGTCGGTCTGAATCATTGGCTGCATTGCTTTGTCTCTTTTCTGCGAAATTTTATTTGCTCATCCAACGGCCGGTGGCGCCGCAGGGCAGCGCCATGCCGGAATCCGTGCACGGCAGGCCCAGCTCGTCCCAGGTGACGTGTCCGCCGAAGCGGCGGCCCACCAGCATCTGCAGGATGTAGCCCAGCACCGACGGGGCCAGGCCCGTGGTGTAGGAGTTCAGGATCACAAACAGGGGCTTATCGGACAGCACCCGGGCGCAGAGCTTCACGAAGGGATAGAGATTCTCCTCCAGCTTCCACACCTCGCCGCCGGGACCCCGGCCATAGCTGGGGGGGTCCATGATGATGGCGTCATAGGTCTTGCCCCGGCGAATCTCACGCTCCACGAACTTGGCGCAGTCGTCCACGATCCAGCGGATGGGGGCATCCTGCAGGCCGGAGACCCGGGCGTTTTCCTTGGCCCAGGCCACCATGCCCTTGGCGGCGTCCACATGGCAGACGCTGGCCCCGGCGGCGGCGCAGGCCACCGTGGCCCCGCCGGTATAGGCGAACAGGTTCAGCACCCGGATGGGGCGGCCCGCCCGGCGAATCTGGTCCATGGCAAAGTCCCAGTTGGCGGCCTGCTCCGGGAACAGGCCCGTGTGCTTGAAGTTCATGGGCTTGACCTGGAAGCGGAGGTTTTTATAGGCGATGGTCCAGTTCTCCGGCAGCTTGTTCTTGTCCCAGTGGCCGCCGCCGGTGCTGGAGCGGCTGTAGCGGGCGTTGGCCGTGCGCCAGCCCCGGTTCTTCCGGTCCGACTCCCAGATGGCCTGGGGGTCCGGCCGCACCAGGATCTGGTCGCCCCAGCGCTCCAGCTTTTCTCCGCCGCCGCAGTCCAGCAGCTCATAATCCTTCCAGCCATCCGCGATCCACATAATGGGTATACCTCCGCACATTAAATCAACCCATTATACAATAGACCCGTCCCAGCGTCAAGTGCGGCTTTGGGGCGCAAATTGTGAAAAAAATGTGACCGGAAGCGGGCGGAACCCTTGACAACGGCCGGATCTGTGGTAAAATACAGAACGTCAAAGGCAATGACGAGAAGAATCTGCCGCGGAGTGCGCCGCAAGCGAGGCGGGAAAGGGTGTGAGCCCGCCGGGACACAGGGCAGAGGGCCGTCTCCGAGCCGGCGGCGACGAGCCGCACGCCCCATCCCCGTTACCGGATGACTGAGACGACGGCTGCGGCCGTTAATTAGGGTGGTACCGTGAAGCATCGCTTCGCCCCTATGTGGGGCGGGGCGTTTTTATTTATCAGGAGGCGATTATGGAGCGGCGTGTAATTGATATGGAAAAGGACCCGCGGCGGGAGCAGTTTCAGCTGTTCAGCGGGTATTCCTTCCCCTATGCCGGGGTAACGGTGCAGCTGGATGTGACGGCCCTGGAGCTGCGGCTGCGGGCGGAGCACAAGCCTATCTTCCTGACCATGCTGTATGTCATTCACCGGGCGGTGAACCGGGTGCCGGAGCTGCGGCGGCGCATTGAGGACGGCCAGGTGGTAGAGTATGACGAGTGCCCGGTATCCTTCACCGAGATGAAGTCGGACGGCAGCTATGCCTATTGCCGGATGGAGTCGGCCCGGGTGCCCTATGAGGACTACATCGCCATGGGACGCGTGCAGCAGGCAGCGGCCCGGCAGGGCGACACCATCGAAACGGACCGCCGGGCGGAAAGCCCCAGCATCTTTGCCTCCTGCCTGCCGTGGCTGAACTACACGTCCCTGACCCACCCGGCCTGCACTCCGGCGGACAGCAACGTCCGGGTCAGCTGGGGGCAGCTGTTCATGCGCTGTGGCATGACCCAGCTGTCTGTATCCATCCAGGCCCACCACGCCTTGGCGGATGGCTGGCACATCGCGCAGTTTTACCGGGCTTTGGAGGAAGAGATCGCCGCCCTGTGCCCCACAGAAGAAAATCAGTAAAAACAATTTGAGATAAAGGAGTAATGAACCATGTCCCATCCCTATCACGGCCTGAACGAGCTGCGGGAAATGTTCCTGAAGTTCTTTGAAACCAAAGGCCACCTGCGTCTGCCCAGCTTTTCCCTGGTGCCTCAGAACGACAAGTCCATCCTGCTGATCAACGCCGGTATGACCCCCATGAAGCCCTGGTTCAAGGGCGAGGAGGAGCCCCCCTGCCACCGGGTGTGCACCTGTCAGAAGTGCATCCGCACCGGCGATATTGACAACGTGGGCAAAACCGCCCGCCACGGCACCTACTTCGAGATGCTGGGCAACTTCTCCTTCGGCGACTATTTCAAGCACGAGGCCATTGCCTGGAGCTGGGAATTTCTGACCAGCCCCCAGTGGGTGGGCCTGGAGGCCGACCGGCTGTATCCCTCCATCTATCTGGACGACGACGAGGCCTTCGACATCTGGAACAAGGAGATCGGCATTCCCAAGGAGCGCATTTTCCGCTTCGGCAAGGAGGACAACTTCTGGGAGCACGGCTCCGGTCCCTGCGGCCCCTGCTCCGAGATCTACTATGACCGCGGCCCCGAGTACGGCTGCGGCAAGCCCGGGTGCACCGTGGGCTGCGACTGCGACCGGTACATTGAGATCTGGAACAACGTGTTCTCCCAGTTTGACAACGACGGACAGGGCCACTATACCGAGCTGAAGCAGAAGAACATCGACACCGGTATGGGGTTGGAGCGCCTGGCCTGCGTGTGCCAGAATGTGGAGAGCCTGTTCGACGTGGACACCGTGATGAACATCACCCACAAGGTGTCCCAGCTGACCGGGGCCCACTACGGCGAGACGGAGAAGCGGGACGTGTCCCTGCGGGTCATCACCGATCACATCCGCTCCGCCACCTTCATGATCTGCGACGGCATCCTGCCCTCCAACGAGGGGCGGGGCTATGTGCTGCGGCGTCTGCTGCGCCGGGCCGCCCGCCATGGGAAGCTCCTGGGCGTCAACGATCCCTTCCTGTATCAGGTGGTGGATACCGTGATCCATGAAAACCAGGGACAGTATCCCGATCTGCGGGAAAAGCAGACGTATATCACCAAGGTCATCCGCACCGAGGAGGAGAACTTCGGCCGCACCATCGACGGCGGCATGAAGATATTCTCCGACCTGCTGGCGGAGCATCAGGCCAAGGGGGAGAAGATTTTCTCCGGCGCCGACGCCTTCCGCCTGTATGACACCTTCGGCTTCCCCATCGACCTGACGGCGGAAATGGTGGCTGAGCAGGGCATGACCGTGGACGAGGAGAGCTTCCGCCAGCTGATGCAGGAGCAGAAGCAGCGGGCCCGTGAGGCCCGGAAGGCTCTGGGCGACCTGGGCTGGGCCGGTGTGGAGTTCGGCAAGGACATCCCCGCCACGGAGTTCGTGGGCTATGACCACGATGAGCTCGACGCCACGGTGGTGGCTTTGGTGGCCGAGGACGAGCTGCGGGGCGAGATCCCCGCCGGGTCCGACGCCGTGGTGGTGCTGGACCGGTCCCCGTTCTATGCGGAGATGGGCGGCCAGGCGGCCGACCACGGCACCATCAGCGCAGACGGCATTCTGTTCACCGTGTCCGACGTGCAGAAGAACAAGGGCGGCAAGTTCATGCACTATGGCCGCCTGACGGAGGGCACCCTCCATGTGGGCGACACCGTCCACGCCGCCATTGATACCGAGCGCCGCAAGGCCATCCGCCGGGCCCACAGCACCACCCACCTGCTGGATGCGGCCCTGAAGAAGGTGCTGGGCGAGCACGTGCACCAGGCGGGCTCCCTGGTGGAGCCGGACCGTCTGCGCTTCGACTTCACTCACTTCGAGGCCATCACCCCGGAGGAGCTGCATCAGGTGGAGGAGCTGGTCAATGACGCCATTCTGGAGGGCTATCCCGTGGTGACGGAGGTCCTGCCCATCGAGGAGGCCAAGAAGAAGGGAGCTGTGGCCATGTTCGGCGAAAAGTACGGCGACACCGTCCGGGTGGTGGAGATGGGTGATGTGTCCATCGAGTTCTGCGGCGGCACCCATGTGGACAACACCGCCAAGGCCGGCCCCTTCCGGGTGAAATCCGAGACCAGCGTGGCCTCCGGCGTGCGCCGGATCGAGGCCACCTGCGGCAAGCTGAGCCTGCAGGGCATGGAGCGCAGCCAGGGCGTGCTGCACAAAGCGGCGCAGTTCCTGAAAACCGCACCTGCCGGACTGCTGGAGCGCATGGAGCAGCAAGCCAACGAGATGAAGCAGCTGCGCCAGGCGCTGGATAAGCTGAAGGCCGAGGCGTCCCTGGGCGAGGCCAAGCAGTTCCTGGCCTCCGCCAAGACCGTGAGGGGTCTGCATGTGATCACCACCACCCGCACCGGCATAGACGTGGCCGCCATGCGTACCATGGGCGACTTCCTGCGGGATAAGGACCCCAGCGTTGTGGCGGTCATCGCCAGCATCAACGGCGAAAAGGTATCCTTCCTGGCCGTGTGCGGCAAGGAGGCCGTGGCCCGGGGCATCAAGGCCGGCGACCTGGTCCGGGCCGTGTCCGCCGTGTGCGGCGGCAAGGGCGGAGGCAAGCCAGATTCCGCTATGGGCGGCGGCACCGAATTGCTGAAGGTGGACGACGCCCTGGCTTCCGTGGACGATTTTGTGTCGGAAAAGCTCTCCTGAAGCCGGGAGAGCGGAAATAACGAAAGGAGCATGACTATGCGAGACGACAACTGCCTGTTCTGCAAAATTGTCGGCGGGGATATCCCCTCCAACAAGCTGTATGAAGACGAGCTGTGCTACGCCTTTTACGACATCGCACCTCAGGCCCCCACGCACTTCCTGGTGATCCCCAAGGAGCACATCGGCTCCGTGGCGGAGGTAAACGGCGGCAACAGCGCCGTGGTGGCCCACATCTTCGAGGTCATCGCCCGGCTGTGCCGGGAGCAGGGGCTGGAGAGCTATCGCGTGGTGTCCAACATCGGCGAGCAGGCTGGTCAGAGCGTGCATCACCTGCACTTCCATGTGCTGTCCGGCCGGGATATGACCTGGCCTCCGGGCTAAGGGACATGAAAAAGGCCTGTATCCTGCTGGCCAGTCCCCGGAAGCAGGGCAACACCGCCGCGCTGACGGCGCCCTTTGCGGCGGAGCTGGAAAAGCTGGGCTGGTCCTGCCGGACGGTCTGGCTATATGACCTGGAGGTCCGGCCCTGCCGGGCCTGCCGGGTGTGCCAGCAGGATTGGACGGTGTTCGGCTGCCCCCAGGAAGACGACATGCAGGAGATTTTCGACAGCGTGCTGGCCTGCGACCTGTTGGTGCTGGCCACGCCCATCTACTCCTGGTACTGCACCCCGCCCATGAAGGCGGTCCTGGACCGGCTGGTATACGGAATGAACAAGTATTATGGCCGGGAGAAGGGGCCGTCCCTGTGGGAGGACAAGCCCGTGGCCCTGATCGCCACCTGCGGCTATCCCGTGGAAAAGGGCGCGGACCTTTGGGAGGCCGGGATGCAGCGCTACTGCAAGCACTCCCGTCTGCGGCTGCTGGGTATGCTGGCCCAGCGGCACCGGGGCTATGACACGGTGTTCATGGACCCGGAAAAGGCCCGCTTGGCGGCGGAATTTGCCCGGAAGGTAAACGAAAGCATCTGAATACGCACAAACGCCGGGCCCCGATGGGGTCCGGCGTTTTGTTTTATTCTGCCAGCGGCAGACGGACGATGAAGGTGCTCCCCTCCCCTATCCAGCTGTCCACGGTGACGGAGCCGCCGTGGAGCCGGGCCGCCTGCTGCACCATGAACAGGCCCAGGCCGCTGCCGTCCTTGCCCCGGGCGGCGTCCACCTGGTAAAAGCGCTGGAAGATGCGCTCCCGGTCCTACGGGGCGATGCCGCTGCCGTCGTCCCGGACGGACAGCACGGCCCATTGGCCCTCCCGGCGCAGATCCACCCACACATGGCCGTTGGGCTTCCCATAGCGGTAGGCGTTGGAGATCAGGTTCGTCAGCAGCCGGGACAGTAGGGTCACGTCCCCGTTTACCAGCAGGTCCGGCTGGGTATGCACCGCCAGCGTGGTGCCCTCCGGGGCCAGATGGGCCTGCTCCTCACAGAGGACCTCCACCAGCTGGCTCAGGTCCGCCGTTTCCATCTGGAGCTTCTGCGTACCCTGCTCCAGCCGGGTGATGTGCAGCAGCTGACCGATGAGCCGGGACATCTGCTGCCCCTGGCGGCGGATCACGTCCACGGATTGGCGATAGTCCTCCTCCGTGGGCTGGCCGTGGTCCAGACTGTCGCACTCGGCCAGGATCACCGCCACCGGCGTCCGCAGCTCGTGGGAGGCGTCGGAGGTAAGTTGACGCTCCACCTCGAAAGACCGCTCCAGCCGGTCGGCGTTACGGGTCACCACGGACACCACCTGAGCCGCCGGAGGCTTGGTGACCTGGTTGCGGTTCATGAGCATCACGAACACCAGCATCAGGGAGGAAATGACCACCATCACCACGGTAAACCAGATAGTCATGCGGACCTTGATGGAGATATGTCTCATACGCCCTCCTTCAGCACCCAGCCCATGCCCCGGACCGTGTGCAGCAGCTTTTTCTCGTGGCCGCCGTCCAGCTTTTTGCGCAGATAGCTGATGTATACGTCCACCACATTGGTGTCTCCGGCGTAGTCATAGTTCCAGAGGTTGTTTTCGATCTGCTCCCGGGAGAGGATGATGCCCTTGTTGCGGATCAGATACTCCAGCAGGGCGTATTCCCGGGCGGAGCGGCGCAGCTGGGGCTGATTCTCGGCAAACAGAAGGCGCATAGGGGGATCCCTCCTCTTTTATAAAGCATGGCGGCGCCGCCCGCAGGATGGGATAGGCGGCGTCGCCGGGTCTCGGTATCAGCGCAACAGATTTTGGCCGGTTTTTCAAGAGGCCAGCTGGAGAATGGTGGCAACATCCGCCACGCCCCGGTACTTCTCCACCAGGTACTGCTCGATGTAGGCAGCCTCGGCGGCGGTCTGCAGACCGTCATACTCCTCCAGGGGGCGCTGGAGCATCACCCGCAGGTCGATGCCGTTCTCGGTGACCCGGCGCTCCAGGATCAGGCCCTCAGCCAGGCGGCAGGTGGTGATGGTGTCGATATGATTACGGATGGTCTTTTTCATAAGTTGTTCCTCCTTGATATTCTGTGTTCCGGGGTGTCGTTCCCCTTCGTTCTGGTGCTATCTTACGGCGGAAATATTAGAGGAACATTAATGCTTTTTAAATTAATTATAAACTGCCGGGCAGAAAAAACGGGGGCCTCCTGAATGGGAGGCCCCCGGGGCTGGTTGATTGATTTTACACAGAGAACAGGATGTCGGCGTAGGTGGGATAGGGCCAGTATTCCGCGGCGGTCAGGGATTCCAGCCGGTCGATGGACTGGCGGGCCTCCTCCATGCGGCGGCCGATCTCCTCCCGGTAGTACCGGGCGGCCTCGATGCCGCCTTCGGCGTCGGGGGCCTGATCCATGGCCTGCTCCATAGCCGCCATGGTGTCGTACAGGCTGGCGGTCAGGCCGGAGAGCTTGGACAGCAGGTCCTCCTCCACCCGGCAGGGGACCACCAGCTCCCGCTTGTGCAGGATGGCCTGGGTCAGGTCCGCCGTGTAGCGGTTCACCGCCGGGAGAATGCCCCGCATGACCATATCCCGCAGGGTAGCCGCCTCGATGGACGTGACCTTGCAGTAATTCTCCAGGTGAATCTCGTACCGGGCCCGCATCTCCGTCTCGCTGAGGATGTTGTGGCCGGAGAACAGGCGGATGTTCTTGGGATCGATATAGGCGGGCATGCAGTCCACGGTGTCCCGCAGGTTGCTGAGGCCCCGGCGCTGGGCCTCCCGGACCCAGTCCTCGCCGTAGCCGTTGCCGTCGAAGATGATACGCTGGTGGGCCTTGAAGGTGTCATGCAGCAGGTTCTGCAGGTCCGCCCGGAAGTCGTTGGACTGCTCCAGAATGTCCGCGAACTCCTCCAGCTCCTGGGCCATGATGGTGTTGAGCACCACGTTGGGGCTGGCGATGGACTGGGAGGAGCCCAGCATACGGAACTCGAACTTGTTGCCGGTGAAGGCCAGGGGCGAGGTGCGGTTGCGGTCCGTGGTGTCCTGGGGAATCTCCGGCAGGGTGTCCACGCCGATCTCCAGCTTCCGCTTGGCCTTGTCCACATAGGCCTGGCCGTTGATGATGGAATCCAGGATGGCCGTCAGCTCATCGCCCAGGAACACGGAGATGATGGCCGGAGGGGCCTCGTTGCCGCCCAGCCGGTGGTCGTTGCCGGGGTAGGACACGCAGCAGCGCAGCATATCCTGATACTCGTCCACGCCCTTGATAAACGCCGCCAGGAACAGCAGGAACTGGGCGTTCTGGCTGGGGGTCTTGCCGGGCTTGAGCAGATTCTCACCGGTGTCCGTGGCCAGGGACCAGTTGTCATGCTTGCCGCTGCCGTTGATGCCGGCAAAGGGCTTCTCGTGCAGCAGGCACACCAGACCGTGGCGGTCGGCCACCTTCTTCAGAAACTCCATGGTCAGCTGGTTGTGGTCGCAGGTGCTGTTGGCATCGGAATACACCTGGGCCACCTCGTGCTGGGCGGGAGCCACCTCGTTGTGCTCCGTCTTGGCGGGAACGCCCACCTTCCACAGCTCCTGATCCAGCTCGTGCATGAATTCCGCCACCCGGGGCTTGATGGCCCCGTAGTAGTGGTCGTCCAGCTCCTGACCCTTGGGGGGCCTGGCGCCGAACAGGGTCCGGCCGCAGAGGACCAGGTCCTCCCGGCGGCGGTACATCTCCTTGTCGATAAGGAAATACTCCTGCTCCGGACCCACCTGGGCGGTGACGTGCTGGGCCTGGGTGTTGCCGAACAGCCGCAGGATGCGGATGCTCTGGGTGTCCAGCAGCTTCATGGAACGCAGCAGGGGGGTCTTTTTGTCCAGAGTCTCGCCGCCGTAGGAACAGAAAATGGTGGGGATATACAGGGTCTTGTCCTTCACAAAAGCATAGGACGTGGGGTCCCAGGCGGTGTAGCCCCGGGCCTCGAAGGTGGCCCGCAGGCCGCCGGAGGGGAAGCTGGAGGCGTCCGCCTCGCCCCGGGACAGCTCCTTGCCGGACAGCTCCATCAGCACGCCGGTGGGCCCCTGGGGGGCGATGAAGCTGTCGTGCTTCTCGGCGGTGAAGCCGGTCATGGGCTGGAACCAGTGGGTATAGTGGGTGGCCCCCTTTTCAATGGCCCATTCCTTCATGGCGGCGGCAATCTCGTCGGCGATGGAGCGGTCCAATGACGTTCCCTGCACCAGGCACTGCTGCCAAGCATCGTAGATGTGGGCCGGCAGACGCTGTCGCATCTGCTCCTGTGTGAACACCATGCTTCCGAACAGTTCAGGGATACTTGTGACTTTTTCGTTCATTGTAAGGCTCCTTTCGCCGCACTTGCGGTCTGTAGTTCTATCTTTCAGCGGGACACTCCCGCAGGAACAACATCAGATATACCGCGCCAGCGCCTCCATAACAACGGGGGTGACATACGCTTCGATAGCGGCCGCCGCCATCAGCAGGGGCGTGATGTGCATCACCAGCAGCCGCACCAGATTCAGCACTGCGGGGCCCACCAGGCCCTTCTCGTTGCGGCGCACATAGCGCACCAGGGTCCGGCACAGGTACAGGCCCCCGGCCATGGCCAGAAACAGGGCCGGCAGCTCGAAAACGCCGTGGGGCAGCGTCCCCGCGCCGTAGTACCACAGGGGCAGACCCAGCTGCACATAGTACGAGGCAAAGCCGCCGAACATCATGGCGTTGATGCCCAGGGACACCGCAGGCAGATACAGAAACGGGATGAATCCATAGCCCATAGCCAGGACGCAGGCCTGGAGATTGTTGAGAAACAGGGCCGGTGCGCTGAAATTCCCCTCCGCGTCCACGATGCCCCGGTCCGCGATCTGCTCCCGGAACAGCTCAATCAGCCGCTCAATGGGGGCGGGATAGCGCAGGGTCACCAGATAGCTGACCACCATGACCACGGCAAAGGCCAGGGCCGTCATGCCGAAGGCACGGCCGAAGCCGTCCCGGTAAAACCCGTGCAGCTGCTGCCGCTGCCGCGCCAGCCATTTCAGCATGCCGTCAGCATGGAGAGCCCCTGGCGAAGCCTGCGCAGGGTCTCCTCCCGGCCCAGAATGCGGCAGATCTCCACCGCGCCGCCGGGGGTCACCAGCTTGCCCGCCGCCGCAATGCGCACGGGCCACATGAGGGTGGCGTTCTTCACCTCCAGGGACGCGGCCAGATTCACCAGGCCGTCATGGATGCTCTCGTCGGTCCAGTCCGGCAGGGCCTCCAGCATGGGAATGGCGGCCTCCAGCATCCGGGCGCACACCTCGGGGTTGGTCTTGGACTTTTTGTTGGTATAGAAATCCACCGGGTACTCCGGCAGGGCGTCGAAGAAGTCCACCTTCTCGGGAATCTCCATCAGCCGCTCGCACCGGGCCTGCAGCAGGGCGGCGATGGCCGCCGGGTCATAGGCAGGATTCTGGACGCTCTGGCGGATGTAGGGCTCCGCCGCCCTGGCAAAGGCCGCAGGCTCCATGCTCCGCAGATACACGGCGTTGAAGTGGTCCAGCTTGGCCCGGTCGAAAATGGCCGGGGACTTGGAAATGCCGGTGATGTCGAAGGCCCGGGTCAGGCCCTCCAGGTCGAAAATCTCCTGCTCCGCCAGGTCGCCCTTGGGGCTCCAGCCCAGCAGGGCTACATAATTGAGGATGGCCTCCGTCAGATAGCCCTGGGCCTTCAGGTCCTCATAGGAGGGGTCCCCATGGCGCTTGGACATCTTGTTCTGGGCGTCCCGCATCACCGGGGAGCAGTGCACATAGGTGGGCACCTCCCAGCCGAAGGCGTGATACAGCAGGTCATACTTGGGGGCCGAGGACAGGTACTCACTGCCCCGGACCACATGGGTGATGCCCATGAGATGGTCGTCGATGACGTTGGCGAAGTTATAGGTGGGCAGGCCGTCCCGCTTCATCAGCACCTGGTCGTCCAGGGTGCTATTTTCCACGGTGATGTCGCCGAAAATGGCATCATGGAAGGTGGTGACGCCCTCCGCCGGAATGCGCTGACGGATGACATAGGGCTCCCCGGCGGCTGCCCGGCGCTCCGCCTCCTCCAGAGGCAGGTCACGGCAGGGGTCCGCCGCCCGGTCAAAGTCGCCGGAGTCCTCCTCGGACTCGGTCTTTTCGCAGAAGCAGTAGTACGCGCCGCCTTTTTCCACCAGCAGACGGGCATACTTTCCGTAGGTATCCCGCCGCTGGGACTGGATATACGGGGCCACAGGGCCGCCCACATCGGGGCCCTCGTCATGGGTCAGGCCGCACTCGGCCATGGTGCGGTAGATCACGTCCACCGCGCCGTCCACATAGCGGCCCTGGTCCGTGTCCTCAATGCGCAGGATGAAATCCCCGCCATGGGACCGGGCGATCAGCCAGGTATACAGCGCCGTCCGCAGGTTGCCCACGTGCATATAGCCCGTGGGGGACGGGGCAAACCGGGTCCGGACCCGCCCGTGGGGGATTTTGGCCTCCATCTGCTCGAAATAGGTCTTATCCAACGACATGCTTTCTTCCTCCCAAATTTAGATAACTAAACAGCTAAATCCAAAATACACTCATTAATTATATTTTGTTCCGGAAAAAAGTCAATCAGAAATTCCTGCATTTTCTCACAAATCGCAGGGGAAATACGGCCCAATCCTTGACTTTTTGTCCGTCAGACGCCAAAAATCCCGGTTTCGGAATTTTTTTCAAAAAATACTTGCAATTGTCCGGGAAAAGTGGTAAAATTACAGCTGCCTTTGTGAAAAGGACTTTTGTACCAGAAAGAGGTGAACCAGAGCAATGAAGGAAGGAATCCATCCCAATTATCAGCAGACTACTATTAAATGCGCCTGCGGTAATGTAATTGAGACAGGTTCTACGAAGAAGGATATTCGCGTAGAAGTCTGCTCTAAGTGTCACCCCTTCTTCACCGGCAAGCAGAAGCTGGTGGATACCGGCGGACGCGTGGCCAAGTTCAACAAGCGTTTCGGTCTGGACAAGTAAAGACACTTTTTACAGGACCCGCACCCGTTTTGGCTGCGGGTCCTGTTTGCATTTGCCGCCGGGTATGCGAAAATCTTTGGTAAAAAACACCGGAAACGAGGGCAAATATGGAACAAACGACCTTACAGGAAGAAAAGCGCGACTATGCGGTGCTGGTGGGCCTGCGGTCCCCGGTGCTGGGAGACGACAGCGCTGACGAGGAGAGCCTGGCGGAGCTGTCCGCCCTGGTGGACACCGCCGGAGGCCAGGCCGTGGGCATGATCCTGCAGAGCCGGGACAAGCCGGACCCCCACAGCTTCATCGGCGAGGGCAAGGTGGAGGAGGTCCGCCGCATGGTGCAGGAGGAGAAGGCCACCATGGTCATCTTCGACAACGACCTCTCCCCTTCCCAGCTGCGGGTGCTGACAGAGATGACCGGGGTCCAGGTGCTGGACCGCAGCGGCCTGATCCTGGATATCTTCGCCCAGCGGGCCCGGACCCGGGAGGGCCGCTTGCAGGTGGAGCTGGCTCAGTATCAGTATCTGCTGCCTCGGCTGATCGGTATGTGGACCCATCTGGAGCGCCAGGGCGGCACCAGCGGCAAGGGTCCCATCGGCTCCAAGGGCCCCGGCGAGACCCAGCTGGAAACCGACCGCCGCCACATCCACCGAAAAATCGACAAGCTGAAGGCGGAGCTGGAGGAGGTGCGCCGGGTCCGGGGCACCCAGCGCCAGCGCCGCATGAAAAACGAGATCCCCGTGGTGGCCATCGTGGGCTATACCAACGCCGGGAAGTCCACCCTCTTAAACGCCATCACCGGGGCCGGGATCCCCGCCAACAACCGCCTGTTCGACACCCTGGACACCACTACCCGCCTCCTGACCGTCAGCGATACCCTGGACGTGGTGATCTCCGACACCGTGGGCTTTATCCGCAAGCTGCCCCACCAGCTGGTGGAGGCCTTCAAGGCCACCCTGGAGGAGCTGGAGTACGCAGACCTGCTGCTCCACGTCATCGACGTGTCCAACCCCCAGTGGCAGCAGCAGGCCGACATCGTGGACTGCCTGATCCACGAGCTGAAGGCGGATCACATTCCCTGCCTGCGGGTATACAACAAGTGTGACCTGGCCTTTTCCGGCCAGCGTCCCGCCGGGGAGGACACCGTGTCCATCTCCGCCCGGACCGGCGAGGGGCTGGACCGGTTGCTGACCCTGATCGACAAGCGGCTGGACAAGGGCACCCGCCGGGTGATCATCCACCTGCCCTATGACAAGGCGGGGCTGCTGGACGGCCTGTACCGGGAGGCCAGGGTGGAGTCTGTGGAGTACGCCGCCACCATCGACGTGGTGGCCGTGTGCCCGCCTAAGGTGCTGGGCCAGGTCAAGGACTATGTGGAGGGCTGGCACGAGGAAAAGGAGGATTGGGAGCTATGACGCAGCTGGAAACCTCGCGGCTGATTCTGCGCCCGTGGTGCGGCAGCGACGCCCAGGCCCTGTACCGCTGGGCCAGGGACCCGGAGGTGGGCCCCTCCGCCGGTTGGGCACCTCACACCTCCGTGGAAAACAGCCGGGAGATCATCCGTACCGTGCTGTCCGAGAAGGGCACCTTCGCGGTGCTGCTCAAGGGCGGCGACGGCGGTCCCATCGGCTCCGTGGGTGTGTTTCCCACGGCGATACCGGTGGGGAAGGGAGAGCCGGAGATCGGCTACTGGATTGCCCACCCCTATTGGGGGCAGGGGCTTGTTCCCGAGGCCGTGGAGGAGCTGCTGCGCTGGCAGTTTCAGGAGATGGGAGTCCAGCGCGTATGGTGCGCCCATTCCCCGGAAAATGAGAAGTCCCGGAGGGTGCAGGAGAAGTGCGGCTTCCGCCATGTCTGCGATACGCCGCCGTCGCCGTGGCCCGACGGAACGGAGCACCCCCGTGTGTGCCAGGCCATCACAAGACAGGAATGGGAGGTCCGCCATGGGGGATAAAATCTACGTCCCCTATCAGGAGGCGGAAAGCGAATTTGTGGAAAAGCGCTCCCGCTTCATTGGCCACATCTGGCCGGTGGACAGCGAGGACCAGGCCCAGGAGCTGATCCGCCGGGTGAAGAAGCAGCACTACGACGCCCGGCACAACTGCTGGTGCTATCTGCTGGGCAGCACCGTGGTCCGCTACAGCGACGACGGCGAGCCCCAGGGCACGGCGGGACAGCCTATGCTGGCGGTGTTCCAGCGGGAGCACGTCACCAACGTTCTGTGCGTGGTGACCCGCTATTTCGGCGGCATCCTGCTGGGGGCGGGGGGCCTCACCCGGGCCTACAGCAAAAGCGCCCGGGACGCGCTGGCCGCCGCGGGCGTGGCGGCCATGGGCCTGTGGACCGCGGCCCGCTGCACCTGTCCCTATCCCCTGCTGGAGCGGGTGAAGCTGGAGGTGCAGGCCGTCGGCGGCACCGTGGACGCCGTGGACTACGGGGCGGAGGCGGCTTTGACCCTGTCCCTGCCGGAGGACGCCCCCCGGCGGCTGCAGGACCGGCTGACGGAGCTGTCCGCCGGACGGCTGCGGCTGGAGCTGTCCGGAACGGAGCTGCGCCCGGGTCCCCGGGAGGACATCTGATAGATTACAGAAAGGGAGACGCAACATGGACGACAACGAAAAGAGACTGGAAATTCTCCGCCGCACGAAAAAGCGCCGCAAGCAGGTGGACATCACCTTCATTCTGGCGGCTCTGGCCGTGCTGTTCCTGCTGGCCGGGATCTACCTGGGCCAGGCGGTGTATTATATCCTGTTTGTGGCCTGCGTGCTGTCGGCGGTTCTGATGATCGTGGACCTGCGCCGCACCAAGCGCCAGTTGGAGGAGCAGGACCGCAGGGAGCAGGAAAAGAACAACGCCTGATTCCTCAAAAATCAAAAACAGAGCATCCCTTCCGCGCCCGGAGGGGATGCTCAAATTTTTATTCACATTCGTGCTTCAACCGGCGGAGCATGCCGATGACGGTCTCGCGAGTCAGGTTCAGATCATACGCGCGGTTCAGCAGCTGGGCGATGCGCCCTGGCGGCCAGGCATAGGACACATAACGTTTCATGTCTTCCAGTGCGCCATCCGGCAGATCCGTCAACTCAATCACGACGGGGATGCTCCTTTCCGCATACCCGGCCCAGTCCGCCGGGCGTTTCTCACGGTAACAGGATAAACCCTTACAGCCCCACTGTCAAGACAATTATTCCATTTTCTCCCAAAAAGTGCCCTTTATGTGCCAAAGAGTACCTCCCCTGCCCGGATTATTTCTCCCGGACCAGCAGGCGCAGGGCCTGGGCGATGTTCTGCACCGGCAGCAGCTCCAGCCCCGGCAGGGGCTTGAGCTCCCGGGCCCGGCGGGCCGGGATCATGCACTGGGTGAAGCCCAGACGGTGCACCTCGGTCAGCCGCTGCTCCAGGTGGCTGATGGAACGGATCTCCCCGGAGAGGCCCACCTCGCCGATGGCCGCCATATGGTCCGGCACGGGCTTGTCCAGATAGCTGGAGGCGATGGCCACCACCGCCGCCAGGTCCGCCGCCGGTTCCTCCAGGGTCAGCCCGCCGATGATGTTCAGATAGGCGTCGCACTGGGACACCTTCAGCCCGCCCCGCTTTTCCAGCACCGCCAGCAGCATGGCCGCCCGGTTGTAGTCAAAGCCGTTGCTCATGCGCCGGGGGTTGGAGGCGCTGGCCGGGGCGATCAGGGCCTGCACCTCCGCCAGAACGGGCCTGGCCCCCTCCATGGCACAGGTGACGCAGGTGCCGGGGGCGTCCTTGGGCCGCCCGGACAGCAGCATCTCCGAGGGGTTCTCCACCTCCCGCAGGCCCCGGTCCATCATCTCGAACACGCCGATCTCGTTGGTGGCGCCGAAACGGTTCTTGGCCGCCCGGAGGATCCGATAGGTCATGTGCTGGTCCCCCTCGAAATACAGCACGCAGTCCACCATGTGCTCCAGGACCTTGGGCCCGGCGATGGAGCCCTCCTTGTTCACATGGCCGATGACAAACACAGTGACCCCCTGGCCCTTGGCCAGCTGCATCAGGGCCATGGTGCAGTCCTTCACCTGTCCCACCCCTCCGGCGGGGGAATCCAGGTCCTCGTTATACAGGGTCTGGATGGAGTCCACGATCAGCACGTCCGGCTGCTCGCTGCGGACGCACTCTAAGATATTCCCCAGGCAGGTCTCCGACAGAACGTACAGATTATCGCTCTCCGCGTCCAGGCGCTGGGCCCGCAGCTTCAGCTGGTGGGCCGACTCCTCGCCGGACACATACAGCACCCGGGCGAACTCCCCCAGCTTCTTGCAGATCTGGAGCATCAGGGTGGATTTGCCGATACCCGGCGCGCCGCCCACCAGCACCAGGGAGCCTTTCACCGCGCCGCCGCCCAAAACCCGGTCCAGCTCCCCCATACCGGTGGAAAAGCGGATCTCGTCCGCCGTGCCGATCTCTGTAATGGGAACGGGCTTTACATCCCTCGCCGACGCTGGCTTTCTGCCGGATTTCATCGGCTTATCCGCCTGCTCCACGATGCTGTTCCATGCGCCGCAGGCCGGGCAGCGTCCCGCCCACTTGGGGGTCTCGTTGCCGCACTCGGTGCAGTAAAATATGGTTTTGGTTTTCATGCGCTTGCTCCCTCCGTGTCGTGCTGGAGAAATCCGGCGGCGATGCACACCGCCAGCTTCAGCTGATACCCGCCGGTCAGTAGCTGCCCGGTTTCCGTCCGGTTGGACAGAAAGCCACACTCCACTAAAATGGCGGGACATTGTACATTTTTCATCAGATAGATGGTGCTGTCGATGGCCTTGGCGTTTTTCCCGTTTCCGGCGTTGACGGCGCCGTTCAGGGCCGCCTGGACCGTCTCGCCCAGCCGTGGGCCGGAGGCCGCGCCGTTATAAAACACCTGAGCCCCATGGACCGACGGGTGGTCGGGCATACTGTTCTGGTGGATGCTGATGAGCACCGCCTCCGGCTGGCTGTTGATCAGGGCCACCCGGTTCTTCAGGTCCGACACCTTCTTCTCCCGCAGGGTGACGGCCTCCGGCGAATAAATCGCGTCCTCCCCCGTCCGGGTCAGCACGGTATCCCGGCCTAGAAACAGCAGCACATCCCGCAGCCGCCGGGTGATGGCCAGGTTCAGGTCGCTTTCCACCACCCCGTCCGGGGACACCGCGCCGCCGTCCTCGCCGCCGTGTCCGGCGTCCAGAACGATGGTCCGGCAGCCCGCTCCGGCGGCGTTTACAGCGGCAGGACATCCCGGCCGCAGGACGGCGGCGGCTCCCGCCAGCAGCAGCACCGCCGCAGCCGCCGCAAGATACCGGCGGCGAAGTATAACGATCATCTCCGCACCCCCTTCGGCTCACCGTATGCAGGGGATGCGTTTTCTATACCATACCACATTTTCCGATAAAAGGGAATCCCCCGTTTCCCGCCGGGGGAGGGGTACATATACTGGAGTGAGCCCCCGCGCGGGGGCCATACCCACGATTTGTGAAGGAGGAATCCCCTTGTACACAGAAACAAGCAGCTGCACCCCTGCCAATGGGTGCCCGCAGAACCAGGGCAGTCTCCCCGGCGGCTGCGGGGCGCTGGCCTTTCCCTTTGTGGCCATGCAGCAGCAGGACCCGCCCCGGTACGACCAGCGGGAGGCCCTGCAGCAGGGAACACTTTTTCCCGGGCTGAACCTGCCGTTTCATAAGGAGCTGCGCAGCCGGTTCCCGGCGGCCAACAACGCCCTGTCGGAGCTGATGGCCCTGGATTTTGCCATTGACGAGCTGGGGCTGTATCTGGTGACCCATGCCGACGACCAGGAGGTCCTGAACCTGTATTGGAAATATATCGCCCTGGCCAAGGAGGGCCGCGCCCGGTATCAGGAGCAGTACGGCCCCCTGACCCAGACCACCGTCACGGAAGGCGGCTATCGGTGGCTCAACGATCCGTGGCCCTGGGACGAAGGAGGTTCGGACTGATGTTTGTATATGAAAAGAAGCTGCAGTACCCCGTGCGCATCGCCAATCCCAACCCCAAGCTGGCGGCGTTTATCATCAGCCAGTACGGTGGGCCGGACGGCGAGCTGGGAGCGTCTCTGCGCTATCTGAGCCAGCGGTACTCCATGCCCTATCCGGAACTGAAGGCCCTGCTGACGGACATCGGTAGAGAAGCCTCTGAAATGTTCCATTCAGAGGCTACGGCTTTTTTTGATGCTTTTGCAACCGTGTAGCTCCACTTCATAGGAAGTAAATTCAGATATACATCTATGTTGTCCTTATCTTGAACTACCATCTTGTCTAAAATGTGCTTATAGAACTCATCTTCGTACTCCACACCGCTGACAATCTCTTTGATTGCATCCTCAATTTCTTTTAGGAGCTGCTGTTGCTGCTCAATCATTTCACGCTGCTTATCCACGCTTTCGATGATAGATTGAAGCTCCTCGATTTCCGCATCGCAGCTTGCACGGGTGGCGGTAAATTCGTCCTTGTTAATCAGATTGGACATATACAGGTCAATCAGATTAGCCCGCTTGCCCTCAATCTTCTTAATCTGCTCTTGCAGCTTTAGGACATCTGTACCCGTCGTATCCATAGCAATGATGGACTGAATGACGGCGGTTAGGTTGTTTATGATTTTATCCCTGTTGTATTTAAGGCTCTTGGTTACGAGATACATAATGTGGGTCGCATCCTCATTGCGGATAGACAAGCCCGTACAGCCGACTTGATTTCCTGCCTTGTCAATATGGGGGCTACCGTGTTTTGCGGCTTCATTGCAGCGCCACGCCTTATATCGGCTGCCGTCCTTTCTGGTTTTATACCTTGCCACATAGCTTGAGCCGCAGCAGCCGCATTTGATTTTACCAGAAAACGGATAGCGATTAGAGTGCTTTGCCTTGCCCTCCTGCGAAAGCGATTTTGCATCTAAAATGCGGTTTGCTTCATCGAACAGTTCACGGGAGATTATAGGCTCGTGATGGTCTTTGATGATAACAAATTCCTCTTGACCACGGTTGTACTTCTTTTCGTGAGATAGGAAGTCGGGCGTATAGGTCTTTTTCTGCACCAAGTCGCCACAGTATTTCTCATTGCGTATCACTCGCAGAATGACCGTGTTGCTCCATTCCTTGACCCGCATAGGGCTGGTACCTTCCTCACGAAGCTCACGGGCGATGACGTGCGTTCCTTTGCCCTCATTGACAAACTTATGGAAGATAAGGCGTACAACCTTTGCGCCTTCCTCGTTGATAGTCATTTTGCCGCCATCGACATCGTAGCCCAACATACTTCTGCCGAACACAACGCCTTGTTCCATCTGGCGTTTTTGTCCCCACTTCACACGCTCGGAAGTCTTGCGGCTTTCTTCCTGTGCAATAGAGGACATAATCGCCAGACGAAGCTCTGCATCGCCGTCTAAGGTGTTGATATTGTCATTCATAAATATAACACCGACGCCGTGCTTTTTCAATTCACGGGTGTAATATATACTATCAAGGGTGTTTCTCGCAAAACGGGAAATCTCCTTGGTGATAATCAAATCAAAGTCGCCATTCTTGGCACACGCTATCATACGGTTAAACTCTTTACGCTTCTTTGTATTCGTGCCAGAAATGCCCTCATCGGCAAAAATCTCATAAAGCTCCCAATCGGGATTGCGCTCAATATACTGTCTGAAATACCGCTGTTGGCTTTCAAACGAATTGGCTTGGTCTTCATTGTCCGTTGAAACTCGGCAGTATGCAGCTACCTTTCTTTTCGTTTCAACCATCTTCAGCTCTTGGTTTAGGCGTTCATATCTATTTATCATAGCGAAGCTCCTTTCTCAGTAAACTTTGTTACTGTATTTAATTATAGAAAAAAGAGAGTGCGGTGTCGAATGTGCAAATTTGTTTTTTTACTCGGCTATGTAAAAACGCCAAGCGTTATGCTCGGTGTCTGCTTTTTTGCTCCCTACTATATTGCTTTTCAAGCTCGACCAAACAGCGTTCCCGCTGAGAATGTGTCAGCAGCTTTCTTTTCTCCAAAGAAAGGAGTATCGACTTATGGATATTCATAAGGAACGCAGCGTGTTCCTGCTCGTTTAATTCTGGAACAGGGTCGCCAACATAAACAAATTCTCTATGCAACAGCCGCAACACCTCCCTCGTTTCTAATGTATATGAGCTACCGCTTGTACCGTATAACGAGAGAGCTAATCCTTTTTTGCAAGCCCGATGCTGATGGCAAGGGCTTTGTCTGCGCAATGAATAAAACGCATGCCAAGAGTTCCTAAGTACTCTCGCAGGCGTTGCTTGTCTATGGTGCGGATTTGTTCAAACAATATAATTGAGTTCTTATCCAGACCGTCGAAGTCTTTAATTAAGGTGTGCGTAGGTATTTTTGCTTTTGTGTGTACCCGACTTGTGATAGGGGCGATAATGACCGTAGGGCTATGCTTGTTGCCTATATCGTTGGAAATGATAAGTACGGGTCTTGTGCCGCCCTGTTCAGAGCCGATAACGGGGTTTAGCTCTGCATAATAAATGTCGCCACGCTTGATAGTCAATTCCATTATGTTTGACCTCCCAATATGATTTAGGCAGAGGTTTTCTGCCTATGTAGGCAGCCAAACACAAGGAAGTATTTAAGGTCGGGAGAGCATAAACAATCTCTCTGTTCTTTTGACCGCCTTGCGTCTGGCTGCTATGAGAAAGCATTTCAATTTGTCCTCGACACCCCGAAATGCTATTGGGAAGTCGCCAAACGGTCAGCAGCGAACTGACACCACGGGAGTTTCACCCCAACTGTCGTTCTGACAGAGCCGCCCTCATTGCCTGCGACGGTTTTATCACGCTCGGACTGTGACTGGACGGGAGTATCATTGTCCTCTTTGTGGGTTATGGCGAAATCGGGAGCTGCCCGATATTTTGAGTAGGTAGTTATCGCTCTCTGCCTTGCGGCAGGTTATGGCGTACCTCTCGACACGCTTATGCTCATCACAATCACAAAGAGAAGGTATTTGGCGAATGGGTATTCGGTTTTCAAAGAGCAATCCCGTTTTCGCCACACAAAGGAAAACATGGCGAGAGGTTTTGTCCTCTCACCCTGTAGCCCTTGGGAAAGTGCCTTTTTGGACACTATCCCAAAAGTTTTTTGATTTTTTGTTTTAGCCTGCCTAACCGCTTATAGACGGTATCTTCTTTCATACCAAGGGCGGCAGCGATTTCGGCAATGGAATAACCATGTATTTGCAATAAAATCGCCTGCAAGGTAAGCCTGTCCACCTTAATCAGCACTTGATAGAGCTGCTGATTTTCGATGTTATCCAGAAAGTCCTCAACCGTTTTTATTTCGGGCTGTGTCATATCCGCTGCGACTTCTTCAAGGTATGTACCTGTTTCTTGCATACGCTGATAGTAACGCCTGTCGGAATTGAAAATCGCCCAATCGTGAACACGGAGCTTTTCTATGTCTTTCTCGCTGACACCCAAACTCCGCAACTGTTTTTCTTCGGCTTCTTTCCATAGCCGCCATTTCTTTTCTTCTCTGGCTTTGTTGTACGCCATACTGTTTCCTCCAATCTGAATTTTTTGAAAACTCAGACTGGCGGGCGGACTGCGACAACCAACGCCAGATGCGGGCTTGTCCTGTATCAAAGAGAAGCAGGACAAGCAAAAAGCCGCAAAGGTACAAAGACCTCTGCGGCAATAAGCATAACTATACCTACGGCATAGAAATGAAATCTCTATTTGAAAACCATAAAAGTGCCACGAACAGGCGAGGATTTTTTAACAGCTTATCCTCGTTCATGCGTGACACTCTATATGTATCCGCTGCTTCTGATGAGCAGCGTTGCGGTCATATTAGACCAACACATAAAAAATCCCTCCAAACCTTAAACGGGCTTAGAGGGCTGAGCTATTTTTGTTTGGGCGTGACAGAGCAGCCCACCAAAGCACCGTTTTTTTTATTTGGTGGGCTGTGCTGCCAAATTTATTGATGAAAAAAGAGCCGACGAGCTGTGAGGTATCTCACAGGTTCATCGGCTCTGCGTCTTAGCGTCTGGCACTTCTGCTTTTGTGATATTCAGTTGCTT